>Ga0181526_10003507_pt1 | contig 12768 bp, 11 predicted proteins | sample PEATcosm2014_Bin_35_FD_119750 | JGI IMG/M metagenome (GOLD analysis project Ga0181526, IMG submission 119750) | Peatland microbial communities from MTU Mesocosm Facility, Houghton, MI, USA - PEATcosm2014_Bin06_30_metaG | ecosystem: Environmental > Terrestrial > Soil > Wetlands > Peat | place...
GACTGGAATCAACCAATTCCACATTATCTTCAGTGGGTCAGAGGCGGATCTCGCTACGGTGAAGCCGCTGGTGGTTGCCAGTGTCGCCGGTGGAGCGCCTCAGAACCTCAGGCAACTGCGTGTTGGCGCCGGTCACTTCACCGACTTCGTGCTGTTGCAACCCGGTCGGTCGACGTTCCATGTGACGGCCACTTTCGGAGGCACTCCGGTGTCCTTCGACTTCAGCCGAACGCTTTCCTAGCCGCACATCCACACCCGGTGACAACGCCGTGGTTCAGTCGCCATCCCAACAACCGAGAATCAGGTCAGCGACCGACTGCGCCACAGCCGGAGAGCTCGAGAGCGGCTGGCCGAATTGAGGGGGGAGGCCCGCCGAGTTCACCAGGAGAACCTTCCAGTCCTTGCGCACGATGATCGATCCGTCGGTGGTCTCAATCGCAGCCTGTCCGAGCCCATTGATGACCTTCGACTTCCCCATTTGTCTTGCCAACGTTCGGAAATAGCTCTTTGTCTGGGCCCAACTCGAAAGTTCTTTCACCGACAGCACCATCGAACCAGTCGGATACTTGTACTGGCACGAGTAGAGGTGGTTGACCCAGGTCGGATGGGAGACCGTGGCGAACTGTCCGAGCACCGACGCAATCTCTTGCCTCGCCTTCGGCCTGCAGATCATCGTGGCAATGGTCGAGGGTGTCCGGCCGGCGGGCAGAGGCGCCTCGGATGCCGCTTCGCCAGCTGGGAAGGCGAAGCAGATGGCCACCACCAAAGAGAAGGTGAACAGGGCCGGGCGGATCACGGTGTCGTACCTCGCTCGAGCAGCAGGATTCGACGCTGTCCGGTGTCGTGAACCTCGTGGGCGCGCTTCGGGCACCGCGTCAGGGTACCGCTCTGGTCCCCGGCCAAAAGGTCGGGCGGTGGGCCGCCGCGGTCTCAGCATGTGACTCACGGACGAGGTGCGCGTGTTGCACGATCACCATCACGTTCCTGCTGACATGACCGCCGCCTCGACGATCTGGATGTCCGGCGGTTGAATAGCCAGTGGACCTCCGGCTACCGGCACCTGCCATACCATGGTCATGAACGGTGTGGACTGCTGCACGCTCCCCGCCGGGCAGGGGGGGACGCCGGTGATCTGCAGGGGGTTTGAGGCGGACTCGCTACTCGGGCCACAGACATCGGTGCGCTGATGCCACTGGACCAAGGCGCCATAGGGCATGGGCGGGGTCACGGTCGACGGCAAGAGGTACATCGCGGCCACCAGCACCTCCTGGCCCGACGGTGTCTGGGCGAAGACGAGTCCGTCCACGTACTGCGGGTCGAGCGTCCTTCCTGCAGCGGCATTCGCCGTCACGATGGTCGGATTGACGTAGTAGACGACGGGGTAGCTCGTCGGTGAGACCGGCACGTACCCTGCGGCGGTCGCTGCGCTGGGGGATGTGTAGCGCGCCACTGCCTGACTGGTGCTCTGGACGTACTGGACCGCATTGATCTGCTCCGAGAACGTCGGTTCCGTCGCGCAGCCACTCGCGTACATGTGGATGTCGGTCGGGCCGTTCGCTCCCTGGGCCAAGAGCTGCTGCGCCTCCGCCGTTGGCAGCGCGGAGCCGGTGTAGTGCCAGTTGGCTTTGGTGGTGTTGAGGCCGGCCGCGGCGCTGGCGTCGGCACCGTTCATGTTCATGCCCGTGCCCGGTCCCGCCATGACCATGTTCGGTGTGTTGTTGACGTCCAGCCCCGCCCTCGGAGCGCCGTTGTTCCCACTCGTGCACGTGGCCGTTGCGGCAGTCTGCCCGCTCGTGCCGGCCATCGAGGCCCCGGACATGCCGGTCATGCCCGCCATCGCCGTGCTCGACGACTCCTGGGCAGTCACCGGGTAGACGGCACTGAGGAACAGGGCGACCACGAGACCTACTGCGCCACCGACCACCAGCATGGGGTAGCCAGAGAACGCCCTCGCGAAGGGGGACCGCCATGACGCCGGATCCGGCAACACGGCGGGCACCATGGCCAGGGCCAGGAGGATGATCAGTGGGCCGGTGTTCGGATCCGTGCCCGAGCCGGTGAAGATGCCGCCGAGACCCTGGCCGCTGACCCAGAAGAACGCGGCAAGGAGGCCTCCGCCGGCGAGGAACGGCGTCGGTCGCCGGAACAACAGGGGCCCGAATCCGACGATGAGGGAGCCGATTGCCAACAGCCAGCTCGTCCAGACGCCGCCACTGCCGAACTGGTTACCGAAACTGTTGAGGAAGTGGGAGTAGGCACTCGGTTCACCCGACGACATGCCGGTGATGGCGCTCGACACTGAGGTTGACGTCCGATTGTTCGGAAGCAGGAACAGAACTGCGGCGAGCGACCAGTACCCGGTCCAGACCAAGAGCGGGGTGGTCGCCCCTCCGATGCCCTGACCGGCCGCAGAGGAGGCGACTCCGACCGGTTGTGCTGTGCCTTCTCGACTTCGCTTGCGAGGCCACGCCATCATGCCGATCAATCCGTAGAGGAACACCGAACCCGGCGCACCGGTCAGGGCAGAAGCCGACCCGGTGAAGATCAGCCCCAGGCCCTCCCCGAAGAACCAGACGCCGAAGGCCCAGAAGAACGACACCGCGAGAGCCGGACGTACGGTGCGCCGGAAGAGCAACCCAACGCCGATGGCCACCTGGATGAGGGCGAAGAAGGTGTTCCACACGGCGACGTGAGGTCCGACGAAATGGCCGACATTCGTGATGATCCACCGGATCACGTCGGGCTGGTTCTGGGCATTGTTCAGCAGATATGTCGTCGTGAAGCTGCTGCGGAACATGAACGGTTGAAACTGCAGACCGGCGTCGAGGAGCCAGAACAGACCCAGAATGATCTGGAGCGTCCGTTGTGTCCTGACCAAGGAAAAGGATCGACGGGGCGGATCGAGTGGTGGGCTCTGCTCGACTTCGACGGCGGTCACGGTGCACCCTCCAGTAGTCCGGATTTCGAGGACGGGGCGGCGTCTTGTCGGCCAACCGCGCCCCGACTCTTATGGTTGGCCAAGCGCAACCTGGCACAACACCCGCTGCGAACAATTCGGTGTTTCACGACTGCCATCCGTCACGCACGAGCGACACCAGGTCACGCGACTCCTGTGGGACCGTGATCTCCGCAGGAAACTCCAGGTGAGCTTTGGCACCCGTGTAGACCAGGATGTACCCCGCATGGACGATCTCGTAGTTCGATCCCAGCGAGGGTGACTTCTCGGCGAAGGACAGCGGCATACCGATCGCAGCCTCGGCGCTCCGGATCTGCGCGATGGTGCCCGTGAGCCCGGTGAAGGTGGGGCTGAAATGACCCAGCCAGGTTTGAATGACGCTGGGTGTGTCGCGCGCGGGGTCGGTCGTCACGAAGACCATTTTCACCTGACCGCGGTCCGCTGCGGGCATCGCCCTGATGGCTGATGCGGCCGTGAACATGTTCAGCGGGCAGAGGTCGGGACAATGGGTGTACCCGAAATAGACCAGGGTGACTCTGCCGCCGGTCTCAGACGCGATGTCGAAGGGCTGGTTGTCGGTGTCGGTGAGACTGACGTTCGGTTTCACATACGCCTTGGGGAAAACGAGGGCACCGGGGTAGTGAGGGTTGGTTTCCGCTGGACCGCCGACCTGGGAGATGGTGGCCCCCGAGCCACTCGATCCCGAGCACGCTGAGAGTCCGAGGGCGCCCGCGAGTACCCCGGCGGTCACCATCAGACAGGCGACAAGGCTGCAGTGCTTCCGTGAGGTGCCCGTCACGGTGCACCCTGAGCCGTGACCGAGGTCGTGGTCGATCGATCATCGTCGGATCCGCTGCCCAGTGCCACAGGGAGGCCGTCCGGAGAGATGAGGAACCAGTCGCCACCGATGCCTTCGCCCCGCGTGTCTCCAGGGTGCAGGTCGCCGGCGAAGGTGTACAGGGGGTGGCCGCCGAGGGTCACTTGGGTCGTCCCTCCGGCACCGCCGATCACGGCCACCGGTGCGCTGATCGACGTGGACTTGGTCGGTCCACCCGGGGATTGGAGTGGTGGCCAGTCGACTAGGCACCAGTCGGCGTTGCACGCACTCGTCGTCGTGGTGTCGTCAGCGTAGGAATACAACACCTCACCCCGATCATTGGCGACAACCGGCCCGTAGTGCGTCGGCACCACTGTCAGCGTGGTCGGCCGCGCAGCGCCATACGTTGCTTGTGTCAACGGATACGACGTTGCGGTGAGACCGCTCGGCGTCATGGCCCACCAGAGGTTCCCGACGCCATTTCCTCTGATGTCGCCAGGAGACTTGTCGCCGGAGAACAGGTACAGAGGGCGTCCGTCCATGGTCAGCTGGCGCTCGCCGCCACTCCGCACGACGGTGCCCACACGGCCACTGACGCCATTGCCTACCGTGATCCTGGCAACTGCAGGCATCGGCACCCAGTCGTGGGCGCAGTCGCCGGTGCAGGCGCTCGGCGCCCGGGTCAACAGGTCGTCGACGAAAACGTAGAGCGTTCGGCCCGAGGCGGTGCCCAAGACCGGTCCCGAGGCTGTCCGCACGACTCTGACGATTGTCGTCGAGCTCCGGCGACTCGTCGCGCCAGCGCTGATGACCATGGTGGCGATCATGAGCAGCGCTCCAATAGCCACCAAACCAAACCGCACCGGCCGTCCTCTGTGCTCGATCTGAGTTACTACTACAGCAGGTAGTATTCAGGTCGGTCGACAAGCCGTCAAATCAGGTCAAGCGATCGTTTCCATCGTCGTGACTGCACGTACTCCGACGCCGCTCGCGGCAGTGGATGACACTTGGTCGACCACGGACTCGGGTGTGGCCCCTTGGTCAGCCTTCCTCTTGACATCCGTCGAGAAGTGACGTAACCGCGAGCTGTTCCACACCACACAACCGGACGAGAGCGCCATGGCGGCGCCGGCGATCAGCGGATTGAGGAACCCGAACGCGGCAAGAGGAATGGCGATCACGTTGTAACCGAAGGCCCAGATCAGATTGGTCCGAATGGTCAGATACGTACGCCGAGCGAGTGTGATTGCCGTCGGGACTGCGGTCAGGTTGTCGCGCATGATGATCAGGTCGGCCGATTCCAGCGCGACGTCGGTGCCCGAGCCCACAGCGAGGCCGAGGTCTGCGCACGCCAGGGCCGGACCGTCGTTGATGCCGTCACCGACCATCGCAACGCGGTGACCCTCTTGTTGCAGGCGCCTGATCGCTGCCACCTTGTCGCCGGGCAACGCCGCGGAGATCACGTCATCGACTCCGATGGATGCTGCAACCGTGCGCGCCGCCGCCTCGTGGTCTCCGGTGACGAGGACGCAGTGCAAACCAAGGGATTTGAGATCGCGTACGGCGGAGGGTGCCGTCATCCGCACCTTGTCGCTGACGGCGAGCGCACCGACGATCATGCCGGCTCGGCTGACGAGCACAACGGTCCGCCCCTGGCTCTCCCATGCCGTGCACCGTGACGTCAGCGAGTCGGGCATGGTCGAAACAGCCGTGTCCGAGAAGAGTTCGCGTCGCCCCACCTTCAATTCGAGGCCATCGAGAGACCCACGAGCACCGAGACCGGCCAGCGCTTCGAAATCGCTGACCAGTTCCAACTCGACCCCTTCTCGCTGCGCTCTGCGAACGATTGCCCTGGCCACGAGGTGTTCCGACGCCAGCTCGAGCGATCCGGCCCATCGCAACAGGTCTTCGGTCGAGATCCCGTCGGCGCTGCTGACCTCCTCGACGACCATGGCGCCCTCTGTCACCGTTCCCGTCTTGTCGAGGAGGACTGTGTCGATCTCCTGGGACTCCTCGAGGGCCTGATACCCCTTGAAGAAGATGCCGAGTCGCGCCCCCTCACCCGAGGCCACCATCAGCGCAGTGGGAGTCGCCAGGCCAAGTGCGCACGGGCACGCGATGATCAGCACGGAAAGCGCCGCGCTGAAGGCCTCCTCGTTCGTTCCCCCGGCGAGCAGCCACCCGGCGAGCGTGAGGAGTGCGACGCCGATCACGGCCGGGACGAAGACACCGGCGATCCGGTCTGCCAATCGTTGGACGTTTGCCCTCTGGTTCTGTGCCTCCTCGACCAGCCGGAGCATGTGAGCGAGGTGCGTGTCCGCGCCGAGCCTGGTGGCCTTGACCACGAGCCGCCCCCCCACGCACACGGTGCCCCCCAGGACCGTGTCGCCGACGGTTACGTCTGCCGGCATCGACTCCCCGGTCATCGCACTGCGGTCGATGGCCGACTGCCCGAAAATGACCTCTCCGTCGGTCGCGACGGTCTCTCCGGGCCGGACGACGAACCGATCTCCCATGCAGAGGGCCGCGATCGGGCGGCGGTGCTCGGTTCCTGCGGCGTCGAGTACCGCGACGTCCTTGGCACCGACCGCGGAAAGAGCACGCAGCGCGTTGCCGCTCCGGCGCTTGCTGAGGGCCTCGAAATACCGGCCGGCGAGGAGGAAGGTGGTCACGCCGGCCGCCACGTCGAGATAGATCGCCCCACTCTGTTGGTGCGCCAGCACGTAGCGAAACGATCGAGCGACGTGGCTCGTGTCGCGGAAGAACATGGCATAGATCGACCACGCCGTAGCGGCCACAATGCCCATGGAGACCAGGGTGTCCATGGTGGCGATCCCGTGCTTGGCGTTTCGAATCGCCGCCTTGTAGAACGGCCACGCGGCCCACGTGAGAATCGGAGCGGCCAACGCCAACAGGATCAACTGCCAACCAGGGAAGCGCAGCGAAGGGACGAGCCAGAAGGCGATGGAGGCATCGCCGAGAGGCATGAACAGGAGACCCGCCACGACGAGCCGCCGCCCGAGATAACGGACCCTGCGGTCGGCCTCGGCCTCGGCCTCGGCGGCGGCGTCGGGTGCCGGGGCCAGGTCATCGACGATCTCGGCGGTGAATCCCGCCGACTCGATCCGTTCGATGACCACTGCCGGCGACGTCCCAGGCGGTATCCGAACTCGGGCTCGCTCGGACGCCAGGTTGACCCGTGCTTCGACGCCGTCGAGCGCATTGAGCCTGTTCTCGATCCGAGCCACACAGGCGCCACAGGTCATTCCCCCGATGGCGATCGAGACCTCGGTGTCCGAGTCGGGGACGGCCAGGTCAGCCGCCGTCAATGAACGCTCCGAAGATCTGTTGGGCCACCCGGCCCATAGCCGCAGCGCCCGCTGCCGTCTGGCGGGTCAACCCTTGCATAAACTACAAAGCGTAGTAGTCATGATCACCCTGAGCCCGAAGTCCACTCTCGGCGCCGGCACAGCGATCAATCCGAAGAGATGAGGGCCTGTCGGTGTCGAAAGCTGTGCTTGTCGCCTCAGATTATGACCCCGTTGGCGGGGGAGCATCCAAGGAAGGCAGACACATGGGGATGAGACGGGCCGCACGGCGTCTTGGAGCCGGTGCCCTCGTCTTCGTAATTGCCTCGACGGCTCTCTGTGCTGCCGCTGGCGCCAGTCGACCAGCTGCGGCATCCCAGGTCGTGGGACGTGTCGGCTCCCTCGAAGTCCTGAATCCCTTTCTGCCCGATCCCGCCAGTCCGAGCGTGGCGGCCATCTACCTCACGGTGAAAGACACAGGGCCCAAGGCCGACGCACTGGTCGCGGCGACCTCTCCCGCGGCACCGGACGTCATGCTCATGACGGAGAACGGTCATGGGTCATTCGGGTCGATGGGGATGCTGCGTCAACTGCGCATCCCAGCTCACGGCCAGGCATCGTTGGCCCCGGGTCACGACCACGTCATGCTCGAGCAACCGACGGTGACGTTCAAGGTGGGCCAGACAGTGCTGGTCACCCTCAGGTTCAGGTGGGCCGGCTCGGTCACGGTCAAGGTTCCGGTCGTACCACTGAGCTGGATCCTTCGACAGTGACGCATTCGACTCGCAGCCGCCGTGAGGCGGAGTGCTCTGGCCCGCGTGACAATCTCTCTAGGGGCCTGACGGAGGAGGACCAACTCCCGTAGGGAAAAGTGGACCACCCGACCCCTAAACACCCCAGAACGTTGTTACTCTCACCCGCGTGCGCCGGCTGATGGCGATCATCGCCCTCGCTCCGCTCATCCTCCTAGTGGGTGTGTGCGTAGCAGGTACCCCTTCGGCGTCCGCCACCGTGGCCGAGCGGCCGCAGCCGGCGGGTCGGAACCCCTCCCCGATTGCCCTCATGGTCTGCCGCCCCAAGGCCCAACGCGAGTTCAACGAGGTGCTGGGAGTCAGGGCCACCGTGAGCGCCCGGACCTGGGCCGACCACAGGTACTCGTGCCGCTACGGCTATCCAAATGGGTCGTTCGAGCTGTCGGTGAAGGAACTCTCGAGCTGGACGCAGACCCTGGCCTACTTTCATGGGCTGGGGACCCAGCTCGGTGACACCGAAACCCTCGGCAACCTGGGCCAGGGCGCCTTCCGTACTTCCCGTGGTGACGTGGTGGTGCGGAAAGACTGGAAGGTGCTGTTGGTCGACGTCTCAGGCCTGCCCCCGCAGTTCGGCGCCCCCCCGACCAGCGCGACGGACGTGGCCTTCACCTTGGCCGATCTCATCCTCGGCTGCTGGGACGGCGACTGAGCGCTTCGATCCCGCCCTCCGGCGTCGGGCGCCACTGGCGTGGAGCGGTAACCGGTCCGCTTCATCGGGCGCACAGCGACCTGCGACGGCCACGGGCGACAAGTTGACCCTGTCTCGGGGCCGCCAGGTGGCGCTTATGCGGCGCGGCTCAGACCGAGGGGGAGAACGCGTGTGACAGAGCAACAGACTCGGGCACGCTGTTGGGTGGCGTCGTGAAGACCAGCCCGAGGCACATCTCGTCGGTCGAGCCGTCCCCCCAGGTCACGAAGTGAGGTGGCACCTTGCGGAGGATGGGAAGCTCCTCTTGGAGCTGCGGGTTGTAGGTGCAGGTGATCCCGATCGTGTCGCCAGGCGTGATGGGGATCGGCTTCGGCAACACATACCCGCGCTGGTAGTGGAAGTCGTAGTCGGTGACGTTGAGCAGCGTCTGCTGGGTGGACGTGCCGGGGTTCAGGACGAACTTCATGCCCAGCCCGAGCAGGTGCATGTGCGGCGCCAGCTCAACAATGTTGCCCGAGGTGTGCAGCGGCCACGTGCAACTCGTGGTATCCCCGACGGGCGGGTCGGACGAACTCCTGCCGCAGAGCGATTCCAGCCCATCGACCAAGAGCTCTTGGCCCATCCCGAAGCGCTGACCCACGCTGGCGAGCTCCGCTGCCCTGCTGCACATGGGCCCGGTGACGCCCGGGGCGCATGGGATGTCCGGCGGCGCTGCCACGATGTCGAGGCGTAGCGGGCGCAGCGGCGTGTTGGCCGGCACGGTAGTAAGCGTCAGCTTGGAGCGGACCGGCTTGTCGCCCACGAGCATGTTGTAGTGCTCTTGCATGATCACGAGCGTCCCGGCGGGCATGGGCGCCCCGGTTCCGGCTGGTTCCTTCGAGAGGTTGTGCCCCGGCCCCCAGGCCGTGAGCCAAGGGGTTCCGCCATTCAATGACCGCGCGGCCCCGCCCGTGTCGAGCCCGGACTCCCCGAAGCACGTCCACCCCTTTCCGCCGTCATTCTGGGCCTCAGCCGCCGATGCCAGATCCGGAGGCACCGCGTAGGTGATCTCGTGGTGTACCTCGGGACTGTTTGGTTGGAAGTCGATGGCGGTGATGAATGCGTCGTGCGTGAGGTGCGGATTAAGCAGGGTGCAGTGGTAGTCGTCTGTGCCTCCGCCGGGGGGCGCCTTCGGCATGTAGGCAGTCGGTGACTGCAGGACGATGGCTGTCGTCTTCGGCCCGGAATGCGCATCAGTTGCGCCAGCAACCGATCCCACGCCGACAAGGGTGATCCCGACCAGTGCCACGACCGCAAACACTCGCGATACCGCGCCAAATTCGAGAGCGCACGATCTCCCACTGCTCACAGCCTGAGGCTACCGCCCAGTGCCCGCGTGTACAGATCAGGCCAACTCCCCACACGTGCGCGCAGACTTGACTGCTGAGCAGGAGCAGGAGCATTAGAGCGGGCAAGCCCGGAGGACGAGCCCGTACATCTCCGGCAGAATTTTGGATCCGCGTCTCGCCTCCAGAGCCCATTCGGGATTCCCACCCGCTCGGGCAGTCCTAAGCCGAGTGTTCAGCCCAGCCGGTACGCGGCGATTTCTCCGCAACTTCCAATTGATTGTTTATTGCCCATCTATGAAGGTGCGCAGTCTGTCAAGACAGCGCCTGCCCGGAGGGCTGGCACCTTTGCCCGTTCGCTTGCATTCCAACCGATGTGGAGGCGCGTTGAACTGCACCCGGCCACGAGGAGGGCGGTCAAGGCCGGCCGCAGGCCGCCCGTAGGGAAGCCTTGACGGCCCGGTCAGTTGTGCGTCACATCATGGAGGTCGAAGCCCGGTAGGGCTTCGTGGTCGTCCCCTGGTGGTGCCGAATCGGGGACACGTTGCGGTCCTGCTCCAAGACCAGCAGAGCTGGCGGGCAGCCCGAGAAACCGGGTGCCGGCCATCTGTTCGCCGCGACAAGGCGGCATGGAGTGGTTCGGCCGCAACCCGGTGGGCTCAATCAAAAGGGCGGCCTCGCCGATGTTCGGGGGCCTGGCAATCCTCGAGCTCGCAGCGGGTTGCGTCCGTTCCGGTTCTCACTCCGTCTTGGCCAGGCAACGGATCTCGCCGTCACGCAAGCCGTAGTAGACGAGCATGAGAAGTTTGCGGGCGGCCGCCACCCGTCCGACCTGCTTGCCCCGCCGCTCGCCCACACGGCGGTGGTGAGCCCGGATCGGGGAGTCTGCGCGCTGACGGGCCACGGCCTCGACGGCTGCCCAGCGCACGAGGCGTGACCCTTGCTTGGTGATGTGGCCCCGGCGGACCTTGTCGTCGACCCGCGGTGGGTGGGGGTGAGCCCGGCCCAGCTGCACAGGTGTCTGGCGGAGGAGAACCGCGAGATGTCGCCGATCTCGGCCACGAAGATCGAAGCGAGGATCGGGCCGACACCGGGAATGGTCTGGTCAGATTGGTAACCAAGGTCGCCGGCGAGGATGGGCGCGATGTGCTCTTCGAGCATGGTGATCTCTCGATCGCACGCCTCGGTCAAGTCACCCAGGCTCTCGACGCGCACCCGGTAGGCGTCGCCCAGGTGCACTTCGTTCATCAGGGCGTGGCCGCGCACGCCGAAGAGCCCCTCTTTGGCCAGCACCGAGTGGACCTGGGCCTTGAGGCTCGTGCGCTGGTGGACGAGCTTGGCCCGATAGCGGATGTACTCGCGCAGTGGTGGTGGAGCGATCCACGCCTCGGCCAAGCGGCCCAGCCGTGAGAGATCCACGAGGTCGGTGGCGTCACGCTCGTCGTTCTTGACCCGCCGCTGACCCCAGTTGTTCCCGAGTGGGTGGGCCAGGTGCACGCTCGCCCCGCACTCCTCTAGAACGTCGACGGCCCAGTACCAGCCATAGGTGGCTTCGAGCACCACCTCGGGGTGTTCACCTGCCTTGGCCAGCTCGGAGGCCAAGGTCCGCGGGTCGTTGTCGATGCGCACCGTCTCGACCGTTTCGCCTGCCGCGTTGCGCCGGACGATAACGCTGCGCTTCCGGTGTAGGTCTATGCCGACATATTGTCTTTGCTGTTCCACGGGAGTCTCCTTCCGTCGCTTCGGGGTTGGTTTCGCAACCCCAAGTGTGTTCGGCACACCTGGTCCCGGACGACGGAGGGACTCCCGCGGGGATAGGTCATTGCGGCGGGTCGGTGGGGTGACGCTCCGAGGGGACATGCGACCGTTCCTCGCTTCCGGCGTCCGGCCCGATGCGCCCCACCGGGCCCGTCACGCAGGAGCTGCGCTGCGCTCCTTCATGACATCAAATCGGATTGCTGATTACCAAAAGGGCGAGGCTGGCCTGCTGTGCGACAGAGCTTCAAAGACAAACGCTCGCCGACGGTCGTCACTCCTCATCGCACTTGGAGCACTTCCCGACGACGTCCAGGGCGTGAGATGTCGGGTGAAAACCCTGTTGGGCTGCCAGCTCTTCGACGACTCGGTTGACAGTGCGCTCAAAGGCCGGCGTGGGGATCACGTCGATCACCCGGCCACAGCTGGTGCAGAGCAGATGGTGATGATGCTCGGTGAGGTCCTCGGCGAGCTCGAAACGCGCGAACTCATCTGCCCAGAGCCAAATTTGGGTCCTTTTGGGTGGCTCAAGATTTTGGGGCAAGGTCCGCACGCTCCTAGTCCGCCGCCACCGAAGGTCTCCTTCGATAGCGGGATCCGCCCACCATCGGCGTCGTTCAGCAGACTGGTCGCGCCCCCCTGGGCGTCGCGCCCGCTGGCTCACGCCGTCGGCGCTGCATACCGGGCGATGCGTCGCCGGGTCACGCCCGAGGGGCCGCCCGACCTGCCAAACGCCGGGCGGGCGTTCACGTAGGCTTCCGGGACGGAGCGAGTCGGTGACTGTGGCCGAATGAGGGACAACGGTCCTGGTCACACGACAAAACTCCTGCTGGAGAGGTGCGAGAGCGGCCGAATCGGACTCACTGCTAATGAGTTGACCTGGGTAACCGGGTCCGAGGGTTCAAATCCCTCCCTCTCCGCTCGGACGTCGGGCACCTGGTGCCCGGGCGATCCGGATGTCGGTCCGCCCCGGTGGGCCTGCCGTGCCCCGTCACCCCGGCGGGAACCGGCCTGGTGCGAGGAGTGTGTGCGAAGGATCGTGGGTCGGTACTGGCTCCAGACGCTGGGGTGCCCGAAGAACCAGGTGGACTCCGACAAGCTCGAGGGGCACCTCGAGGCACAGGGGTACGACCGCGCCCCGGACCC
>Ga0181526_10003511_pt1 | contig 12757 bp, 11 predicted proteins | sample PEATcosm2014_Bin_35_FD_119750 | JGI IMG/M metagenome (GOLD analysis project Ga0181526, IMG submission 119750) | Peatland microbial communities from MTU Mesocosm Facility, Houghton, MI, USA - PEATcosm2014_Bin06_30_metaG | ecosystem: Environmental > Terrestrial > Soil > Wetlands > Peat | place...
CCCTGCTTATCGGTGATATCATAGACACCCGCCGTGCCGACCGGTTCATCCGTTCGTGCTTTTTCGATGATGAAATAGCAGTCACCAGCCCGCTCAAAATAGCGCTGAAGCCAGGCTTTCTGGGCGGCGATGTCCGAGGCGCTGTCGCCAATGTTCCCCACGGCGTGCGGGCTGTTGCGCAGTTGCACAATGAACGGAGCATCCGCCAGCTGAACAGGACGGAGGCGAACCCCATACTTTTCAGCTGTTAAATTATGTCTCATTAAATGGTGTGAGTATTGAGAATGAACACCGGGCAACACAAGGATGGAATGCGGGGCATCAAGTCAAACAATTGGAATGGCCAGATTCCAGTAGGCAAAACGCAAACGTTCCACCCCCGCAATGCTCTTGGCCAGTTTCGTGAACGCCGTGATCAGCCTCAAGAAATCCAGAGCGCCGCCGGCCTCCGGCGCCGCGACACCATGCGCGCGTCGAGGCCCGGCCAGAGCCAGGTGCAGCACGAGGATTTCGGGAAAGTCCAACCGGCTGTAAATGATGACGCCTTCCAGAAGGTCGGGCATCCGCGGATTGACGACAAACAGTGTTTGCGTGTCCGCATTTCCGCGTAGGACAAGTGTAATTTTGCCGCCTGCTTCCTTGATTTCCGGCACGCCATGTTTCTCAACCACCTGTCGGATTTGCGCCGTCCAGTTTGATTGCCTTGGATTGAAGAAGAACACGGCTTTAAGCTGGTTCCGCATGAGCGACGGGAGTTCCGATTGAAAAACAACGTCCGCATCTCCTGGCGCGGGGACATTTGTGATCACGCCTGACATACGGTGATTTTATCAGGCGACGCCATCAGACCATTCGACCAGACAACTTGCCCACGAGGCACCCACGCCAAATCCGGACAACAGCACTTTTGCCCCGTTGTGAAGCCGGTTTTGCGCCAGCGCCTGCCCCAGCGCCATCGGTATGCTGGAGGAAACCGTATTGCCGCATTCGGCCATGGTGACAACGAATTTCTCGCGCGGGATCCGGCATTTCTGGCGCAGATGTTCCAGCAGATAGACATTGGCCTGATGAAAAACGAACAAGTCAATTTGTTCCAGGGCGAGGCCGGATTGGGCGAGAACCGCTTCCACCGATGGCGGCACCGCCCGCAAGGTGAAGGCAAAAACCTCGCCGCCATTCATCTTCAGGCATGACGGCCCGGCTTCAACCGGACGCCGCATCGCTGATCCGTGCGCCATCAAATCACCCGCACAGGCTCCGTCCGTGCCAAAGTCAAACGGCCCGATAAATTGGCGCTCCGACTCCACGCCCTCGACGAGTGTGGCGGTCGCTCCGTCTCCGAATAGAGTGCGCACGGACTGGTCGTTCGGGTCAAGCAGCTTGGTGTAGGTGTCGGCGGTAATCAGCAACAACCGCCGGCTTAATCCGGTTTCAACCAGACTTTTGGCCACGCTCAAGCCATAGACAAAGCCGGAACAGCCGAGATTGAGGTCAAAGGCCAGCGATTTATTGGTCAGCCGCAACGAGTGCTGCACGACGCAAGCCGTCGTTGGCAATAAATAATCCGGCGTCTGGGTGACCACAATCAGGGCGTCCACACTCGCGCGGTCCACGCCGGTGGCGGTGAAAAGTTTTTCGGCAGCGGAAACCGCCAGGTTGGAGGTGAATTCTTGAGGGCCGGAAATGTGCCGGACGCGAATACCCAGCTTCTTCTCAATTTTATCCGCCGGCCAGTCCGGGAACGATGCCGCGATAGCTTCGTTCGTCAGCACGGCTTCGGGAAGGTAAGCGGCGACAGCCTTAATGACAGCTTTCATAATCAGACTCAATGAGCAGTGTAGCCGCCATCAACCACCAGCGTGGCGCCGGTAATCCATCGCCCGGTGTCTGCCAGCAGGAAGGCAATGGCGTTGGCCACGTCCTGGGGCTTGCCCAAGCCCAACGGATGGTAGTTTTCAATGGCTTTCAACTGTTCTTCGTCGAGCGCATTTTGATTTTCAAAACTGATCATCGCGTTGACAAAACCAGGGGCGACACAATTGACGCGGATTTGTTCGCGCGCCAATTCCAGGGCGGCGGCGCGACCGAAGGATTGCAGGGCGCCTTTTGATCCACAGTAGGCAGAAACGCCAGATTGGCCAACCAGACCCATCACCGACGAGACCAGGACCACGCTCGAATTTCCCGAATGGATGGAAGGTTTCCGAAAGGTGGTGACCAAAGCGACGGCGGCAAAATAATTTATCAACCACAGCGGATCATCAATAACTGGCTTTTCAAATCGAATCGGCATGGTTCGGTGAAGGCCGGCGCAGTGGACGAGTCCAGCGAGAGGACCGACAGCGGCAACTACTTCGTTCATGCAAGTTTCAATGCGGTCCAGATTCGAAAAATCAAAAACTTTTACGAAATGGCCATCGCCGGTCATGCGGGCGCGGGTCGCTTGCAAACGTTCTTCACTTCTGGCAATCAGAACCACCTGGCAGCCCAGTTCCGCCAGCAAAATCGCGGTGGCTTGACCGATGCCCGAGGAGGCTCCGGTGACCAGCACCCGACGACCGGTCATATCCATTGGATTTTTCATGGCGCGTCAACCTCCCGAATCGGGGGCAAACCGAGCACGCCCATTTCCGTGGCGCAAGCCGCCCAAAGACCGGCCCACGGCGAGGCCGGCAATTCGCGAACCACGCGGAGTGGTGGGGATCATGGTTTGTTCTTAGGACTGCCCAACGAGTGCGGCAAGATCACTGACGGTCTTGCATGTCTTAATGGCGGCGGGAGAAACCGCCTTGCCGTAAGTTTGGTCGGCCAAGGCCAGAAAACCCACTGCGGCCATCGAATCCCAAACGGTTATGTCAGCCAATGAAGTATTGGCTTGCAACGCTCCGGGTTGAAGTTCGAGCATGTTTTCCAAGTTTTGAATGAAATCTTTCATATCTTTATTTTCAGTTTAATATCTTTGCCATCTGTTGTCAGGCTCTTTCAAAATTCCGGTGGCCGTTATGATTTTGCGGACAATAATTTCAGAAACCACGCTGAAGGCACCAACGACTGATTCCACTCCTGCATGCACACATTCCCAATCACGCCCGTATCAACCAAGCCTGCCGGATGAATTTGTCCTTCGGATGCGGTCATAATCCATGGTTGTGTTTCACGGCCAAGCTATCTTGATTTGTCAAATTGACAATCCAATTGCGCGGGTTGCGCGTCAAAGGCGAAGGACAGCGAGTCGTCGTAATCACTGCAACGGAAACCGGCTGCCCGCACCCACCATGCAAACCAAGCTCCGCTGGCGGCGACGTGTTCAAACGAACTTGTTCAATTGTTATACCCGGTCGGAAAAATGCAGGAGGTGGTAGCGCGGCTTCAAACCCTGTCCCGGCTCCCGCCGGCGGAAATGGAAGCGTTGTGTTCGGATTTGCGCGCGCTTCTCACCGGCAAATCCGTGACGAATCAACTGCAAGCGATCCGCAAATTTCTGGAGGAGATCCACGCCACACCTCTGCGGCGCGGAAAAATTTTCTTCCAAGGCCGCTGGCAAGACCATTTACCGTTCGCCATCCGCTGACGGCTGCCGGGAGGCGGTAATTTCCTGAAGTGAGCCGGAGTTTCCCCAGATTCGCCGCCAAATGGAGCAACAATTCCGGCAATGAGCGGCGGCGGTTCGATTCAAGCACTGTTCTTGCCAAATCCATCCGCTGCCCGCCGCAAAAAATTTGAATTGCGGCGCGAATCCATTAGCATGGCAATGACATCTGTCTATGCCGCAAATTTCCATTGTCATGCCGGTCCGAAACAGCGAACAGTTTCTGGTCCCGGCGGTTGACGGCCTTCTGGCCCAGACTTTCAGAGATTTTGAATTGATTGTCGTGGACGGCGGCAGCACGGACCGCACATTGGATATTCTGTCCGGCTACAACGACCCGCGCATCCGGGTTTTTCAGGAACCGCTGGAAATCACGCCGGCCAGAAATTTTGGCATCGCCCGGTCGCAATCGCCCTGGATTGCCGCGCACGACTCCGACGATGTCAGCCTGCCGCGCCGGTTGGAATTGCAATTGAACGCGTTGAACCGCACCCCCAACGCCGTGTTGTGCTACACCGCGACCGATGCCATTGGCAACATCAGCGCCGCCGGCGGCAAGTCGCGTTTTCCCCGAACCCAGGCTTTTCTGGCCATGCGCCTTTGTTACCAGTTCCCCATGGTGCATACCACTGTGACCTTCAACCGGGAAGCCGCGTTGTCGGTGGGGGGATACACCTGGCGGTGGGCGGAAGACTACGGATTGGTGAGCCGGCTGGTCGAGTTAGGCCGGACAGTGGGAGTCCCTGAAAAGCTGGTCAATTTCCGTCTGCATCCGACCTCCAACACCCACAAGCTGATGTCGGAAATGAACGCCATGGCAGCGGACATCTCCGTGGACAACTGCCGGCGGCTGATGCGTCTGTCAGACGCGGATGCCCGCCGGGCTTATGCCGCGTTGAAGAACCGCGGCCAGCCGGGGCAATGGCGCGAGTGGTCATGGTTTCTGCGGTTCTGTGTCCCCCGTTTTCCATGGAAAAGTCCGGAGTTGTTTGCCTGGCTGGGGCTGCAAACCGTGAAATTGCTCCGCCCGGGTAAAGCGGCGGCTTCGTCCGCCACACAGAAGCTGTCAGCCTGATTTTTTGCCCGCTGTTTTGCGCCGCTCCATGGCCTGTTCGCAAATGCGAATCAGCCGGTCGGCAAAATCGCCCCAGGTGTTATTGACGCCGCGCGCATGGGCAGCCTCCCCCATTTTGCGGTTCAACTCGCGATCCGATGCGACTTTGATCATCGCTGCGGCCAGTTGATCCACGTCGCGGGTGCGCACAATCAAACCTTCCACGCCGTCGTCCACCAAAGTTGTGGCGCCGCTTTCGTGCGTGGCGATGATCGGCAGTCCCGCCGCCATGGCTTCAACGACCGACCGGGCGAAGCCCTCTTCATTGGAAGGGAAAACAAACGCGGTGGCGCCCCGTAAAATTTTCGCCAGTTCAGCGTGAGGCAGATGCTGGTAATGCGTGAACGTGCCCTCCCAGCGTTTCCGTTCGGGGGCGAAATCGGGATAATCCGGGCCGGCGCAAATCAATTCCGCCTGCGGCAAAATCCGCCGCACCTTTTCAAACGCGCGGAACAGGTATTGATGCCCCTTGCGCAGGCAAATGGTGCCCACGCAGATAAAACGCGGTATTCCCGGCACCTCCGTTCGCGGCGTAAAGACAGAGGTATCCGCGCCATAAGAATTCAACGCGCACTTTGATTCTGGAATTCCATTATACAACATCGAATCCCGGACAAATTTTGAAGGACAGACAATGACATCCGCCCGCTCCAGGTCCCGGTTGCAACGCCGGAATACCCGGCGCGGCAGCGCCACCTTGGCGCCGGGGTTCCAAATGTCGCATTCCCGCTGCCAGAAGCCGTAGAAACTGGTTGGATGACTGCTGGATCCGTCAGTCACTTTGAGCGCGCCGGCGCGTTCCGCCTTTTCAAACAATTCGGCGCCCTGTCCCATGCAGGCGTAGGCCACGTCAAAAGCCGGCGGTTTCTGGTGCCTGACCCAGAACGCCCAAATGGGCAGGAGGCGGAGCGTCATATACTCCCGCAACTTCTGCGACGGCTGGTGATAAAACAGTTTCATCGCCAGATGATATGGCCAGCAACGGCGGTATTTGTCCGCCGAAACGCCGCTGCTGTTTTTGCCTGAAATCCAAAGTCCGGCCAGCGCGTCACGGTCCTGCAACGCCCGGGCCACCGGCGGTGTGTGCGCGCCACCCAGAGCTGTCAGAAGAAATTTCAACGCCGCCAGTCTAAATTCCGGCCTCAATTTGACAAGGCTATTCCCTCTAGTCGCGTCCGTTGCCGCTTAATTTTCCAACTGCGCGGCCATCAGCCTGGCGGCATTTTGCGCGGCCATCCGGGACGCGACGCTGCCAGCCGCGTTCACGAAGAAATCCAGTTCCTTCCGCGAAAAAATTTCCGCGTCTGGCATCACCAGCACGTCAAAATTGCAACGGCCTCCCGTCACTTGATAAAACAGCATCCGTAAAAAGGCGGCGGTGTCGTTCAATTCCAAAATGCCGAACAGCTCGCCGCAACTGTCATAGACCAGCGCGTGCCGGTAGCCGTTCGCCACAAAAAACCGGAGCGCTTCCAGCACCTCCCCGATGTAATCCGGGTTGTTGCGCGGTTCACATTCAAAGAGGATGGCTGGCTTCGCCCCGGCGATCAGCCGCCGGGCGCTGCGCAAAACCTCAAAGTCGTGGCCGTCCGTGTCTATCTTAAGAAAGTTGCAACGGCTGAATTCCGGAAATTGGGTGACGATGGTGTCGAGCCGGTTGGTTTGAACGGACTGTCCTTCAGAGCCGGACGGCTCGAAACTGGCCGTGCCCCGTGCCGTGCGAATGCGATAGGTGGCGGAACCATCAGCTGTTGAACAGACGGCGTTCAACAGTTGCACATTCGGAAATCCCGCCAGGTTCCGGGTCAGGTATTGAAAGAAAACTGGATTCGGCTCGATCCCCAGAAACCTGTCCTTCCCGTCCTTGAAACAAGCGGCAATGGTGTCTCCGATATTGGCGCCGATGTCTATGCCACAAACCGTTTCCTGGGTGTCGCGGATGAAACCCGAAACCCGCTTGAGTATCTGGTCATAATGCCGGTCTCTGGCCAGGCAACCGGGCAGTTCATGGGAAAAAGGCATCCGCATGGGATGTCCCCAGATGTTCATTTCGCAAGCCGGATCGGCCATGCGAAGAATTATCCGGCGCAGGACACGGAACCCCTTGGCCCGGAGTTTGCCCAGGCCGCTGCTGTCATTTCCAAAATCAAGACCCTGCCGGTAAATCAAGGACAATATGCGGCTCATTTAAGTTGCGTGAATATATTGGGGCTGGAATCGCAAAGGCAATCCCATTTGTTTTTCCCTTCAACTCCTGTTCTGAATTTCTTGAACCGGAGAAAAGGAGCGATTCGATGTGGCGGGCTTTCGGCAAAATGCAATGGATTCCCTGAAGCCAAGAAAGAGTCGTTTCCATTTTTGAGGGCGGATGTTAAATTGCGCCCAGAAAAAATGGAATCCAACGTCCGCCAGTCACTCCAGCGCATTGCCTTGGTCTCCGGCGGAGTGCCGGCGGGCGGTTCCACCACGTTTCTCATCAACTTCGCGGGCGAGCTTGTCCGGCGCGGCGTCCCGGTGGAGGTGCTTAGTTTTGAACCGGAAAATCCCCTGGCCGCCGATTTTCAAAAACAGAACATTTCCGTGACGGGCATGGATCGGCGGCGGATGATTTTTGAAGACCGGCTTAAAATCATTTTGCAAAATCTGGCGCGGTTCCGCCCGACGGTGGTGGTGTCCACCTTGGGTGCGGTTTCATTTGAAGTGCTGCGTTATCTGCCGCCGGGCATTTTCCGCATCGGCATGGGACAATCGGACGACCCCATTGTCTATGACATGATGCGGCATTACGCGCCGTGGATGGATCTAACGGCGATGGTTTCAAAAACCATGGCGCAAAAGGCCGCCGCCATGCCGGAATTCGCCCGCGTGCCGGTGGCGTATCTTCCCTACGGCGTGCCGATGTCACCGGAAGGCAAAACGGCGCAGACCGGCTTGCAGCGGCCGCTGCAAATTCTCTACCTCGGACGGCTGGGACGCGAACAGAAGCGCGTGCATCTCTTCCTGGAAATTTTCTCGCAACTATGCGCCAGCGGAATGCCGTTTCATTGGACCATCGCCGGCGAAGGCGAGGAGCGTGGTTTTCTGGAGGCGGGCCTGAAGCCGCCTTCGCCGGCGCAGACCGTTTCGTTTGCCGGACAAACACCCTACGCGCGCGTGCCGGAATTGTTGCAGGCGCACGATGTTTTTTTGCTGGCTTCCAATTACGAGGGCCTGCCCTTGAGCCTGCTCGAGGCGATGGGCGCCGGACTCGTTCCCGTCGTCAGCGATCTCCCCAGCGGCATCCCGGAAGTGGTGGATGCCGGCAACGGGATGCTCGTGCCGGTGGACGACGTGGCCGGTTACGCTCGGGCCATCATCCATCTGCATGGCCATCGCGACGAACTGGCCGCCAAATCCGCCGCCGCCCGCGCGCGGGTGAAAACGGAATTTTCCGTGCCAGCGATGGCCGACCGCTGGCTGGCGGCTTTTCCCCCGACGAAGGTCGCCATTGGTCCCTGGCCCAAACGTTGGCGGATTCAAGCGCCGCTGCCCGAGCGTCGTCCGGTTTATTTTTCCCCGCCGGTGCGCGCCTTGCGGAGACTGGCGGCAAGGTTGCGACAGTAGGAGATGAACCAGCCATCTAAATCCAGCCACTTGGAGCGCATTGATGTGTTGCGTGCCGCGGCCATTTTGATGGTGGTCTGTTTTCATTTCCTGGCCTGCATTACGGGACAATATGAATTTGGCTGGAATGGATTCTGGCGAAACGTGCAGGACGTGCAGACACCGTTGATGTGGTATTTATATCCGCTCACGCTTGGCTGGAGCGGGGTTTCACTTTTCTTCGTCATCAGTGGATTTTGCATTCATTACTCGTTTCTGAAGCATGAAGCCAAGTCTCCGGGAAAACCATTTTTGAAACAATTCTTTTGGAAACGATTCTGGCGGATCTATCCGCCCTATTTCATCACTTTGGCGGTCTTTTTCTACCTCATGTTCCGGCATCCCGAAACCAGGCCGACGGCTGGCAATTTCTGGTTGCATCTGCTGCTGGTGCATAATTTTTCCGCCGGCGTGTTCAATGGCATCAACCCGTCTTTCTGGAGTCTGGCGGTTGAAATGCAGTTTTATCTCCTGTTTCCGCTGGTGTTGATGCTGCGCCACAAAGTCGGAATCAAAAACACATTTTGGTTTTTCGCGGCCGTGAGCCTGGCCTGCCGGATCACGGCGTTGTTTTTACAGGACTGGAGCCAGCCCCCAACCCAACATTTATGGGATTTTACATTGGCACTTTTTGTGGACTGGCTGCTCGGGGCGTGGCTGGCGGAAAAATGGCTGGCCGGGCAACGATTGCTGGGCGCCTCCTCCGGCAAGGTGCTGTTGCTGGGGATTCTGGCCGTGGCGCTGACTTGGAATAAAATCACGGCGGCCTTTTTGGGATTCACCGCTTTTTCCCTCTGGTATGCCGCGCTGATGGAATGGTATTTGTTTTCCAGAAATTCTTTTGGCCGCTGGGAAAAAATGCTCGTCCCGGTTGGCTTGTGCAGCTACTCCATCTATTTGTGGCATCAACCCTTGCTTGGCCGCGCGTTGTATTGGCTGCATAAATTTGGCCTGCCGCAGACGCCCACCGCCAGTCTTGCCGTGCTGCCGGTGGTGATGCTGGCGATGATTATTGTCGGATTTGTCTCCTACAAACTCGTTGAATTGCCCGGCATTAACTTGGGGAGGCGACTATTAGCAAAGAAACATTGATTTTCTCGTTGTTCTAAATCCGCCTGCACCAAACTTCTATCTGGGGATGTCCGTCACATTCAAATACTATAGGCGGACACTAATTTTCTGCGCTAGAATCCCTCCATAGATTGTATTGCTTGGCACTTCTCCACGCACAACTGCGCCAGCGGCTATCACTGCACCTTGCCGGATGACTGCGCCGGGAAGGACCACAACACCAGCTCCAATCCAAACATCGTTTTCAATCAGCACATCGCCGCGCCGCCAGGCCTGTCCCATCATAGGTTCGCCCAATTGTGTTCCATGGTTGGATGCAACAATTGTCACTTGATTTGCAATAAGCACATCACGCCCAATTCTGATTATGCCACCGGTTGCACGGAGATTCACCTGGTCGCCGATATAAACGTTGTCTCCGATAACAAGCAACGGCGGCAGAATCAATTCTTTCGAAGCTCCTGCGGCAATAATTGAAAATTCTCCGACTGAGCATTTTCCCTCTATTTTGATCTGTGACCGGACATCATAGTGCAAACGAGCCGTGGAGGCAATCGATAGACCTTGAGTTTTCCAAGAAGCTCTGACATAAAGCCGCGTAAGGTAATCACGGCCATCAACCCAACAGAGCCGCACCATTTGAGGGATTGCTCTAAAAAGCCTCCGCCATATATTCGATGGCTGTTTGGTAGGAATGTGTGACATAAAAATCAGTTTGCGGGCTGGAGAAACACGCGCTTCAGAATGGGAACCGCCCGCGCCGGGACGCGTCTTAAAAGTTCGTCTTGAAACGGACCGGGAATTCCAAAACGGAGCAGCAGGTAAATGCCAAGGGAACCCGCCAGCAGGGCATTGATTCCCAGCCGCGTCAGACCGGAGGCCGGAGCCAGCAACCACCACGTCAATCCCGCGACCGGCAGGTAAAACATCAGGACTTTGAACATGGGCCGCAGCCAGTCCAACGCGACCTCGCCGAATGGAACCTCAAAAAAGCGGCTGACGCGCCAGATGCCATACGCGCAACTGAAAACAGTGGTGCAAAGAATCGAGCTGCCGATGATGGCGGGCAATCCGCCCCAACGCGCCACCAAAAAGGACATGGCCACAAAAACAACGCCTTCCATAAAATAAACATAGCGCATATTTCCCACCCGCTTGGTCATCAAGACAAAGCAATTGTGGCAATGGACCACGGCGGAAAGGATCATCCAGATTGCCAGCAGCCAGTCGTTCTCCGCCGGCCAGTGGATTTTGCCATGTGTCAAAATGGGAACGAACAGGCTGTTGCACAGCGCAAAGGAAACCGCCGTCCAGCCGGCAAAGGAAAAACTCAAAATCGCCAGGCTGCGATAACGGTCGCGCAGGCGCGCGATTTCGCCGCGCGCCAGCATTTCCGCGAGCGCGGCCCCGGACATGTCCGAAATGCGCCAGATAACCTGATTGAGCAGGCTGAACACCCGCACACCCACACCCCACACCGCTACCGCTTCCGGCCCCAACATCCGTTTGATGACGATAATCTGGCTGGTCATGATCAACTGCGTGCCGACGCCCACCAAAAACACATCCTTGCCGTAGTTGAACAATTCCTTGAAATGACGCCATGACACCCGGCCCCAGCCGCCAGCCTGGGGAAGCAGTTTCAGAACGGCGCAGGCCTGTGCCTGCAAGACAAGCATCAGCAAGGTCGAGACGAGCGATCCCAGCGCCAGGCTCAACACGCCAAAGTCAAAATGGAAAAAGATCCATTGCGCCGCAAAATTCACCGCCAGCCCGCCGACGCCGATGTAATTGGCCAGATCCATCCGCTGATGCGCGTTGAGCACCAGGCCCAACATGCGGCCGGCAAACATCACGGCCACGCCGCCGCATTGCCAGTTGACCAGCCGGATGAATTCCGGCTGCAACGCCGCCGAATACCCCAGCAGGCGCGCGAAAGTTCCGGCCAGGGACAGGCCAATGACAAAGATGATGGCACCCTGTAGGAGGGAAACGAGCCAGCCGGTTTTGATGAGGCTGCCGTAGTTTCCGCCGTTCCGATCGTCCTTGTGGTCAATCAGCAGGCGCGCCGCCGCAGCGGTCATGCCGGCATCTATGAGACCCAGATAACCCATCAGCGTGCCCATGACCACCCAAAGCCCGAACCGTTCGGGGTCCAGGTAATGCAGCGCCACCGGCAAGGAAGCCAGGGAATAGAAAGCGGTGGCCGCCAGCAAAACATAGCTGGAAGCCACTCCGTGAATGGCGCGGCGAACGCGGGACATCAATGGCCGGATTTTGCCGCAATTGACACCGGCAATTCAATGCAATTGTCAGACGGGGAATGTCCTAATCTCAATTCGTAATCGTAATCTTAATCAATAAAAACCGGAATCAGGATTAAGAGAAAGATTAAGATTAGGACACCGCCGTCAGACGAAGTGCGCCAGACAACAATTGCCTTGCGTCTTGATAATGCCTTTGCGCCGGACTTTTAAGACACTGCCTAAACCGGATGGCCCCCCATTTCGCCGCCCCGCCGCCGTCTTTCGCGGCAAACACGCCTCCCGTTGCAACTGGAGCGTTGTCTGCCCGCACAGGCTTGGTTCACGCCCGCACAGACCATGTGCGCGTCCTCACAGACCTGTTGTCCACACGCAACAAGTCATTGTCTGCCCAAGACGACGCGTCGCAATCTGTTCATATTAAGCAAGAAATGAGGACTTAATTCTGCAAATTTCGCGCCTGCTCCAGCGGTTTTGCGCGTCGCGGCCTTCCGTCCGGGCGGTGTGGAAATTCGAGCGTCTTGAGCAACTCGATTATGTTGCCCTGTCCGCCGGCATCGCCGTGGTTGAGATTGTCATGCCGGCGATTCCATGACCGAAGGCTGGGGCGCAACGCCGGTTCTCATTGCCGGCGTGTCCTAAAATGTTACAAGCCGCTCGAAAATGGGACAATTAAGATGGTGCTGAAGTCCGGCAACGACCGCGTTTTGCTTCAAATTTGCGCCTATTCAGGCATAGGGGAGTGTTGCTAGACTTTGGCATCGCGTGTGCTAGAGTCTTTACCAAGTGCGGTTGTAACAGGCAATAAGTGAACAAAAAGCGTAATAATTATTGAAACCCGCCTGTTGCGTCGTTCACGCCGCCAAGCAAAACAAAAAGCAAAACATGAAAACAAACAAAACCTCACGCAAGGCGGGCTTCACCCTAGTGGAGATTATGATCGTGGTGGCCATTATCGGTCTGTTGGCGGCCATTGCCATCCCCAACTTCATCAAGGCCCGCGCCACTTCGCAGCAAAACGCCTGCATCAACAACCTCCGCCAGATTGACGGTGCCATCAATGAATGGGCGCTGGAA
>Ga0181526_10003512_pt1 | contig 12749 bp, 14 predicted proteins | sample PEATcosm2014_Bin_35_FD_119750 | JGI IMG/M metagenome (GOLD analysis project Ga0181526, IMG submission 119750) | Peatland microbial communities from MTU Mesocosm Facility, Houghton, MI, USA - PEATcosm2014_Bin06_30_metaG | ecosystem: Environmental > Terrestrial > Soil > Wetlands > Peat | place...
ACGGTCATGATCGAGGCGGCGATCGTGGCCAGCACGATCTGGGCGACCTGGGGATCGGCATGCGAGGGGAACAGGACGCTCGGAACCCAGGCACTCAACGCCGGGATGGTCTCCTCGAGCGAGGACAGCGAGGCGCCAATCAAGCCGAGCGCAATCGATATCAGCAGCGGCCGCACCAGAAAACCGCCGCGCAGCGCATACATGGCATTGCGCAGCGTCGGTAGCAATCGGTCCGTCACGAGGCGGTATCTCCGGAGTCGAGCTGGCGTCCGGACAAGCCTAGGCCATTAGCGGCAAAGCGTCGACTTCGATCGCAGGATACGTTCTCAAAACCGCTGCGACAGCCCCGCATACAGCTGCGCCCGCGGCGCCACGCCGTTCAGACTGAAATTGTCGCCGAAATCGAGCTGCAGGTTCGCGGTCAAGGCGCAGGTCAGAGCCTCATCCAGCGTGTAGACCGGCTTGTCTTCCGCTTCGAAGGACTGCGTGGTGAAGAGCTCGCTGTAGAAGGTCCAGCGCTTGTCAAGCGCGTGGCTGACATTGATCAGGAAATCGAAGGCACCGTGGTAGCCGCTGCCGGCGCTGTCTTTCAGATAGTCTCCCTCCGGCATCACGATCAGGGTGAATCCGCCCGGCGCGGCGATGCTCACGGGCAGAATCAGGCCGCCCTCCACCTTCCCGTTTCCGAGCCCCGAGTGGGCGCTGGGCAGCTTGATGTATGGCAACAGCGCCATGGCCATGTCACCCCGATCATCGCCCAACACATTGATCTTCAGTCGCGCGAAGGTGTCGCCCACGCCCGAAACGCTGTTGGTACCCGAGGCGCTCCTCGCGACCTGCGACTCGAACGGCGTGATCTGCAGCTCCGCGTCGATCGTATTTGTCAGGCCCACCTTCAGGGTGGGATCGAACACGGTCCAATCCCGCGTGGTGACGCCGCCGCTGTCGCCGTAGCCGAACACGGCAAGGTCGGTCTCATACTGAAAGTGGCCCGCATCGACGGTGTAGGGGCTGTTAGCCTTGGGCGGTCGATCGGTGTTGAAGCTGCGCAAATCATCCTCAGGCGTCGGATTGAACAGCGAGTAATCGCTCTTATCGGGCGGCGCATTGTCGGCCAGCGCCGGAGTGCCCAGCACTGCCAGCATCAGAACCGGCATGCGGCATCCGCCGACCGTGCGGCTGGATCGACGCCGCCGGCTCATTTGAGCCCAACGATGGCGATCCTGGCATTGACGGCAATGTTCCGTGCGTGAAGACCGGGCTTCTGGCCGTGATGGTCGAATTCGAGCGGCACTTCCGGCCTAAAGATCAGGCAGTGCGTCGAGCCGCCGTAATGAAACATGCCGATCTGATCTCCCTTCGTAACGTGCTGGCCTTCGTACACGGTGATCTGGCAGGTCGACACCTCCGCCATTCCGACGGCCAGAACGCACATGAGCCCGATGTCGGCGTTGTCCGACTCGATGAAGATCAGCGCTCGGGTCGCCACCTCGGTGATGTAGCTCTGGGAATCATTCGGCCCGGCCGGGTCAAAACCCTCCGATGGTGCCTCCGAGTAGTAGGTGCCCGCCGTCACATAAGCCTTGAGCACGGTCCCGTTCACGGGACTGTGCCAGCGGTGATAGCTCAATGGACTCAGGTAGGCCTGATAGACCGTCCCGCCAATGAACGCGCCCGCCAGGGGATCGTTTGCGAGCATGTGAGTGATCGAATACGGCTGCGATTTGACCCAGAATCTGTCGCGCCCCTTGATGTGACGTGCGATCTTGAAGGGCGCGGATTCGCAGGCGTTGACGATGACCGTGTCATCCTCGGGAGATGCCACCGGACGCATCCCGGATCGGAATTCCCGCGTGAAGAAGTCATCCCAGGACCCGAAGCCATGGTGCGGTCTGCCGGGCTCGCATTGGAACTCCGCATCGAAGTTCGGCATCGCCTTGCGGGCGTCGGCGCCGAACCAGCCTGTTCGCGGGTCCTCGCTCAGCACGTAGGTGGAGTCGCTCGAGCTCAGGAACCGGCCCCATGCATTCAGCACCTTCTTTAGCTGCCGATTCACATCCGCGTTCAGGAAGGCGGCAAATCCCGCAGCGGTTCCCATCGACCAATCGAAGATCGTGTTGATCGGACACCCGACCAGGCCGGTCCGGTCGTACTCGGGCGCATGAGTCATGACGGTATTGAGCAGTGCCAGCATGTGATGGTAGTCCCTGACCTGCGGCTTGCCGGTGGGATCCCGGTTGAAGGGCGGCCGCCGGGGCACCTGCTCGAACATCTGGTTGAACAGCATGAAGATTTGCGCGTCGCTCTCGATGAGGTTCCAAAATTCAGCCACGACCGGATGCAGCGCCTTCTGTTCGGCCTGAGATTTCTGGATCATCGCCTGCAGCCAGCGATCCAGGAAGGCTTGATCCGATGGCAGCCATTCGCCCACCCGATACGCCGCATAACCCGATGTGATCGCATTCATCTGCACATCCCCCAAGTGCCGGCGCAGTACCGCGAAACTGCGGGCAGAGTGGTGCCGAGCGGCGCCAACTGCCGAAACAGGTCTCAAGAGTATGCCGTGCCGACGCAACGCCGACACCGAGCGGGCCGGTGCCTTTTTGTGCAGTGCGCCGCAGTCTTATGTCGCTTGAGCTCTGTCACGGCACCGGCCGATGGATTAGGCACCGCGCGCCTAACATGGCAATATGACACCATGATGTCAGCGGACGTGTTTTCCTGGTGGACTTTGCTGTGCGTAGTCAGCGCCATCAACATACTGGCCTGGTTGACTTCAGGCCTCGCACTCAACCGCCGCTGGTCTGCGCTCGACGCCGAAACGCGCGCCATGCGGCGCCTGCAGCTGCAGTTGTCCGCCGTCTACGTCTTCGGCTGCGCGTTCCGCTCCGTTACGCCCGTGTTCGACATTCCGCGCATCTGCCTGTTCAACTCCTGGCTGTCCAGTGTCGCGGTGGGCCGCTCGGTCGCCACGTGCGCCGAATTGTGTTTCGTGGCCCAGTGGGCGCTGATGCTGCGCGAGATATCGCGTTCGACCGGCAGCCGCTTCGGCGCGTTCGCGGCAAGGGCGCTGGTTCCACTCGTGGCGGTCGCCGAAATCTGCTCGTGGTATTCGGTGCTGACCACTTCCAACATAGGACACGTGCTCGAGGAGTCGATCTGGGGTCTGTCGGCGGCGCTGCTGGTGGCAAGCGTCGGCGCAGTCTGGACACGCTGTCTTCGAACCCACCGTCACGTGCTCGTGACCTGGGGTGTCGCCGGAGCAGCCTACGCGGCGTATATGTTCATGGTCGATGTGCCCAGGTATTGGTCGCGGTGGCTTGCCGACGAAGCACACGGACGACATTACATGAGCATCGTTCAGGGCATGCGCGATGTCGCCAGTCGATGGCTGGTCTCGTACCGCTGGGACGACTGGAAGAGCGAGGTGATCTGGATGACCCTCTACTTCAGCGTTGCGGTGTGGCTGAGCATCGCGCTGATTCACGCTCCGGCCTTCCAGACGCGCATGGCCGCCCTTGAACCCAATCGCCTGCGCGGCGGCCTGGGCCGATCGGGCAATCTTGCAGCCGAGAATTAGCGGCGCTTTCCTAGCGGCTCAATCAACTCGACGTCAGCGCGATGCCGACCGACGACGCGCAGGACGCGGCGACACCGTCCTCGTGACCAGCGTTTCGCATTCGATGGACTCGAGGATCTCCGCGCGGGTGTAGCCCTTATGACGCTGCTCCTCGGCGTACCTGTCTAGCGCGCGCAAGTGCCTCCTGTAGCAGGCCAGCGCGGCATCGAACAGTTTATCCACGGACTTGAACTCTTTGAGATCCACGCATGATTCAATGAACGCGTAATCCTCCACATCCAGAGTAATCGTGAGGGGAATTCGTCTCGGCGATCCTGGCGGGGCCGATTTGGATGCTCTGACTGAGCGCACGTCACTCCTCCCCATCAACTCCGCGGCAATGCTCGTCGGGCAAGCATGCTACGCAACCGCGCCCCGAATCAAGAACGGCGCATCGACGGCAAGAGTCAACTACAATCGTCGGACTTCTATGGAGTTGCGGCGCTCAGGCGCCTGCACTCTGTTCTCCACGCGCTCCCTGGGGTAGCATGCCGTTCCCGGTTGGCAGTCGCGTCTTAATCCGGCTGTCGCGCTGCGCGCGCATCGACTTGACATTGTATTCCGGAGGTCCATTGAACAAGCCCGTTAGCCCCACCCCTGGATCCGATGCACAGTCGATCACTGAGCGACTCGCGCGCGAAACAAACACGCCCGTGGAGAAGGTTGCCGAGATCTACGCTACGGAAAGCGCTGAACTCGAGCGCACGGCGCGCGTAAAGACCTTCGTCGGCGTACTCACGACGCGCCGGGTCAGGCGCATCCTCAACGAGCGCTCCGGCGGCAGTGCCTGAGGCCGCGGCCCCAGCATGCCAATGGAACTCGATCCCGCGCTGCGCCGCCATCGCTGACACAGGCATTGACAGCCGTCGCATTGAGATGTTCAGGGCGGCGCTGGTGCGGAGATCAGGACATCAATAAGACCCGTCGCGAATTCCTGACCAGTGCTGCGGGAGCCTCGCTCGCTGGGTTTACAACCGCCACAGGCGTCGCCGGCGTCGCTCGTGCCACCACTGCCGCGGCGCCGGCTTCACGACGCAAGCGCCCGCTCGCATCACCTGATATGCCGCGTGGCATGACGCTGCTCTCCCTACGTTCGGACCATGGCGACACGCTCGGCGTCAAGACCGATCGCGGGATACTGGATGTACGCCGCGCCTCGCTCGCACTGCATCTGCCTGCTCCGCTGACGCTCGATGATCTGCTGCAGCAAGGCGGCGCGCCCGAACTCTCGCATCTGGTCGAGGCGGTCAAGGTCTCGCGCCATGCCGGCAGCCTCCACCTGGATGAGGCGCAGATCACGCATGGTCGGCTGTTCTCCGAACCCGGCAAGATCGTGTGCATCGGACTGAATTATCGCGAGCACGCCAAGGAGGCGGGTGAGAAGGTACCGACGGTCCCCATACTATTCAACAAGTACAACAATGCACTCACCAATCATGGCGCCACGATTCGCCTGCCGACCGAAGTGGCCACCAAGTTCGACTACGAGGTGGAGCTGCTGGTCGTCATCGGCCGGCGTGCGCACAACGTGAGCCTCGAGGACGCGTCCAAGTACATCGCCGGTTATTGCACCTCGAATGACTTTTCGGCGCGCGATCTCCAGCTCGAGCTCGACGGCCACCAGTGGATGATCGGCAAGACGCTCGACGAGTTTGCACCGATCGGTCCCTACTTCGTGTGTGCCGATCTGGTCGAGGATCCGAACGGCCTGAATATCGAATGTCGCGTGAACGGTGAAACGCGCCAGCACTCAAATACGAGCATGCTGGTCTACAACACCGACTTTCTGGTGTCCTACATCAGCCGGCATTTCCCGCTCGAGCCCGGAGACCTGATCTTCACCGGCACGCCGCCCGGCGTGATCCTTGGAATGCCCAAAGAGAAGCAGGTGTGGCTCAAGGCTGGCGATCAGATCGCCTGCTCGGTGGGCAATCTGGGCGAATTGCGCTTCACGCTCGCCTGAGTCGATCCGCGTGTTCCTCGTGGAGGGGGTCAACCCATAACTCGCCGGCGTCAGCGATCGGCGATCGGCGAGCGACTAGCGTGCGCCTGCGGCTTTGCTCTCCCGCTCGGCCAGCAGCACGATGGATGGAAGTTGCACCTCCGCGGCCGCGACCGCTCGCGCCTCGGGAAATGCCTGCTGCGCCAACCGGCTCAGCACCTCTCCTGGCGGCGGCTCAATGAACAACCGCACGCCCAGCTCGTACAGCACGCTCACCGAGTCGTGCCAGCGCACGGCGTGCGCGACATTCTGAATCAGGTCCTCTCGCACCCCGTCCGCATCGCAGATCGTGCGGGCGCGGGTGTTGCTGATGTATGGAAGCCTGGGTGGCTGCAAGCGCAGCGGCAGCATCGCCGCCGCGAGGCGCTCCGACACCGGCGCGAGCAGCGGACAATGTGACGGGACGCTGATGAGCATGCGTGCCGCCTGGCGCGCTCCAGCCTCACGTGCGGCCTCGATCGCCGCTTCCAGGGCGCGCTCAGCGCCAGCGATGACGATCTGCGTCGGTGCGTTGACATTGGCGATGTAGATCTGCGCTCGATCGCCACCGAGTCGCTCGAGGATGAGGGCCATCTGGCGCTCCTCCAGCCCCACGACGGCGGCCATGCCGAAACCCTGCGGGTATGCCTGCGCCATGCACTCGCCGCGCAGCCTCACCAGCGGCAGCGCGTCGTCGAAGGCCAGCGAGCCGCAGGCGACTGCGGCTCCGAATGCGCCCACCGACAGACCCGCCACCGCATCGACCAGAACCCCTTCCCGCGCAAGCGCGCGCATCACGGCGACGCCCGCGATCAAAGTGCTGAGCTGCACGGCCGATGTGGAAGCCAGCGCCGCGGCCGTATCCAACCTCATGACGTCCTGGCCAAGGACCGCTTCGGCCTCCTCCAATGTCTCGGTAACGGCCGGATGCTCCGGCAGCGCGTGCAGGAAGCCGGGGCTTTGCGCGCCCTGGCCTGGAAACAGATACGCCGTCGTCACCCGGCAGCCGCCGGCGCGCACTTGACGGTCCACGGGTCGCGCACCAGACGCGGTCCCCGCGCGGTGCGCAATAGCATGCCGCCGTGATTCGAGACGTACTCCGAGAGGGCCACGGCACCGTGCGGTGTCTCCAGGAGCAGATCGACCTGTATCGCCAACGTTGATAGATCCGCGTGCAAGCGCTCCGCATCCGTCCGATCGATGGGCCGATCGGCTCGCAGAACCAGATCCAGATCGCTCTCCGGATGGGTCGAGGGCATGGCGCTGGCCAGCTCGAAGCCGACACTGCCGACGGGGCCCCAGCTGCCTGCATGACCGTGAGCGTCGAGCACGGCCTCCACCTCATCCAATCCCCGGAGGGCTGGATTCTTGTTCAACCCGGGCCGTGCCCGCCAGCCCCGCGCTGCCGCGAGCTGCTGTGGCGTTACGCATTCCTCCACGGCGCGATCCGGCAGCCATGCCGCACAGCGCTGCATCCGGAGCTCCCCCCGCACACCGACGGGCCAATCGCCGAGCTGTTGCGTTGCCCGGCGTACGACGACCCACGGCGCACGCCGCAAGGCCAGCCTGGCCCACTCCGGCGGCGGCGCGGCCCACAGCAGCGCATCGAGATCGCGCACGCGCAACAGCGCATGCACGCTCACGGTCGAGTCACGCAGCATCCCACTGCTCGGCGAGACGACGGCGCACCTCGATCGAGGCAGCGCGCAAGGCACGCGCGGCCGGCGAATGAAGGCGCGTCGCCAGATCGCGCGTCCCGGCGCGGGCATCGGCAATGGCCGAGCACAATTCGCCTCGTACCTGCTCGAGATCAGCCGCGCCGGGTGCGTCGGCATTCACGCCCTCGATGAGCCTGTGCAGCAAGCCGAGCCTGGCATAGGAACGGATGTCATACGCCATTGGGGCGATCCGCTCGCCCAGCCTTTCCAGTTCCGCCACGCCGCGTCGGGTCACGCGGGCTGCAGCCTGCTTGCCCATGGCGTGCACCATTACAGCAGGTGAATCGAGTGCCAGTATTCGGTTGGCCTGGTAGCCGTGAGCCAGGAATGCGCCCGACATGGCCTTGCCGACCAGAAGCGCAATCACCGGATGGCCGGCCAGACGCGCCGAGGCATAGGCATCGGCCGCCGCTGCGCAGGCCAGGTGGATGCCGAGCAGTTCTTCGAGCCGGCCGTAAGCCTGGCTGACCACATCGACGATTGCGACAATGGGACGGCGCGCGCCATCCTGGTCCTCCGCGATCGTGCGACGGAGCTGACTGGCCAGGGCCCAGGCTTCATCGAGCCCGACCTGGCCGCGACGTGCACGCGGAAAGCGGTTGTGCGCATCGGGCACGACGGCGATGAAGCGCGATTGCTGGCCACCGAGCGTAGCGTCGGCGACGCGCACACTGCGGGGACTCTCCGGGCGCAAACCGTCACTGCCGGTCAGTGCTTTGAACCAGATCCGGCCACGCTGGGATGGGCTCTCGTCGGCGCTCAATGCGTCGCTCCATCATTCCAGAGACTACGGAGCAATTTTGCATCGAGCGGGGCCGACGGTTGGATCGCCGCCAGACGCGCAGTGAAGCGCTCGACTTGCGCACTGCGCTCGATGCGTCGCGGTCCTCGAGCAAAAGCCGCGCGCACCGCCCCGGCGATGGCCGCCGCGTCGTCCTCCTGCAGATCGTCGGCCAGGCCCACGGCCTGGCGCTGCTCGCCGCCGATCAGGCTCCAGATCAGGCCGCCATCGGAAGCATCCAGCTCGGAAACTCCGGCTTCCTGCTCGATGACCTCCGGTCCGTTCATACCGAGACGCGCCTGACGCGTGACGATGAGCCGGCTGCACAGCCCCGCAGCCATCGACATGCCCCCGAAACAGCCGACCGGCCCGGCAATGACACCCACGACCGGCACATGCGCGCGCAGCGCGATGATCGCCGCGTGAATGTCGGCAATGGCAGCGAGCCCGAGGTTCGCCTCCTGCAGGCGCACACCGCCGGTTTCCAGCAACAACAGCGGCCAGATCGGCCGATCCCGCTCGCAATCCCGCAGCGCCAGTTCCAGCGCAGCGGCGATCTTGGCACCCGACACCTCACCCATGCTGCCGCCCTGGAAGGCGCCCTCGATGGCGGCCACCAACGCCGGTCGTCCGTCGAGGGTACCGCGTGCCAGCACCACGCCGTCATCGGCCTGCGCCACGATGTCCTGCAGCGGCAGCCAGGGCGATTTGAGGCGATCGAAGGGTCCAAGCAATTCGCGGGCACTCCCGGCATCGAGAATCGCACGCGCGCGCTCGCGCGCACTCATCTCGATGAAGCTCGCCCGCGCCAGAAACCGCCGGTAGTCACGCGGCACCGAGGCACTCATTCTCGCAGCGCCTCCGCCGCCTGCTCCAGCCGCAGCATGACCGTGCCGGGGGTGGCGCCGAAATCATTGATCTCGATCGATGCCGCGCCCTGAAAGCGCTCGAAGAAGCGATCGAGCACGCTCTTCCAGACCAGGCGGAAGCCATCCACGCTGGTGTTGATCAAGACGTGCGCTCGCATGTCCATTGACGGCTCGAGCAAAATTTCGAGATCGCCCGAACCCACCACCCCGACGTGCACACGACGCGACACGCTTTGCCGCGCGCCATAGTCCAGTTCGATCTTTTCCATGCCAGTCACCTCGGCGAAGACGCACACGCACGGTCGAGAAAAAGACAAGCTGTCAGCAGATCGGCGCTGCCGCCAGGCGATGCATCGAGCGCCAGCAATTCCGCATCCAGGCGCAGCAGCGCACGCCGGCCGGCCTCGCGGGAACTGCCGCCCGCCGCGAGCACCAGTTCGGCACCCGATTGCGCGGCATGCAGCGCCGATGGGCCACCGCGATGGAGCAGGCAGGTGTCGTCGAGACGGCTCATGATCGCCATCAATGCATCGAGCTGCGCGCAGGTTTCCTCGGCACCGCGCGCGCGTCCCGACCAGAGCGCCGGCAAACCGATATCCACCACATGCGGGAAGCCGGCGCAGGCCTGGCCGCGCGCACCCCGCGCGCCATAGAGCCTGCATGCGCGCAGCCCGTGTGAATCCTCTCGGGGTGCAAATCGATCCTCGTGGCGCGCAATACGCGCCGCCAGACGCGCGATCTCGCGCGGCGTGAGCGCTGCGCCGCCGATGGTGCGCGCGGCCAGCAGCAGGCCGATGACCCAGATGGCGCCTCGATGCGCATTGCTGCCGCTTGTGGCCGCCAGCATGTCGCGCTCGCCTGCGCGGCCGATCACGGCTAGTTGCTCGCGCAGTGCCTGATTCGGCTGACGGCCGACAGCGATCAGCGCCATCTCCAGGAATGCGCCGTGCAGCGAGCGGGCGGAGCGCAGCAGAGCTCCCAGGTCGAGATCCCGATGCGCGCCCGGACCACGCCGATCGACCAGCGCTGGCTTCGGTGTCAGCATCGCTTCGGCAACCAGCATCTCGACTGCGAGCTCGGCCAGCTGCCGGGCAGCCGCGTGCGTGCGTGGCCGCCAATGAATCGGCGAGCCGACGGGCAGCGTTGCCAACGAGCAAGCATTCACGGTCACGATCGAAACCTACCAGCTGCGGAATCGTGCCGGTGGCTCATAGAGCCCCTCGGACCAGGCCACCAGATCCTCGATGCTGCGCGCGGCGAGCAGCGAGCGTTTTGCGGCCAGTCGCGAGACGCCGAGATCCTCGGGAGTGGCGACGATACCGCGCGCGCGCAGAGCGGCACTGCGTCTGGGATCGGCGCGCATGCCAATGGGTGTGGCACCGGCGATGCTCGCCACCGCCGCGCGGCGCTCCTCGCCGCTGTCGGTCTTATAAAGGTAGGCGATGCCCTCCTCCGTGACCACGTGGCTGACATCGTCGCCATAGATCATCACCGGCGCGATCGGCATGCCGCTCCGCCGGCCGACCTCGACGGCGTCCAGCGAATCGACGATCGTCGGTGCCCCACCCTGCTTGAATGTCTCCGCCAGCTGCACCACCAGCTTGCGGCCGCGCACCACCGGCGCGTCGGCCGTAATCAGATTCAGCCATGGCGGGCTGCTGTGGCGGCGCCCGCGCGGATCGTGGCCCATGTTGGGGGCACCGCCAAAACCGGCGAGCCGGCCCAGCGTAACCGTGGAGGAATTAGCATCCGCATCCATCTGCAGCGTCGAACCGATGAACAGATCCACGCCGTACTGCCCGGCAAGCTGGCACAGCACACGATTCGAACGCAGACTGCCGTCAGCACCGACGAAGAAGATGTCGGGACGCGCGCGGACGTACTGCTCCATGCCCACTTCACTGCCGAAGCAGTGCACGCTCTCCACCCATCCGCTCTCGATCGCCGGAATCAGCGTCGGGTGCGGATTGAGCGCCCAGTTGCGGCAGATCTTTCCTCGCAGCCCGAGCGATTCGCCGAAGGTCGGCAGCAGCAGCTCGATCGCGGCGGTATCGAACCCAATGCCGTGGTTGAGGCTCGTGACGCCGTGGCGTTCGTAGATACCGCGGATCACCATCATGCCCATCAACACCTGCAGCTCCGTGATGTGTCGCGGATCGCGCGTGAACAGCGGCTCGACTGCAAAGGGCTTGTCGGCAACGACGATGAAATCGATCCATGAGCCGGGAACATCGACGCGCGGCAACTCGCTGCTCAGCTCGTTGACCTGCGCGACCACGATGCCATGCCGGAAGGCGGCGGCCTCGACGATGCTCGGCGTGTCCTCGGTGTTGGGACCGGTGTAGAGATTGCCCTGCGCGTCGGCTCGCTCGGCGCAGACCAGCGCGACGTTCGGTGTCAGATCGATGAACATACGCGCATAGAGCTCGACATAGGTGTAGATCGATCCGACCTCGAGCTTGCCGTCCTCCAGCAGCTGCGCCACGCGCAGGCTTTGTGGGCCGGCAAAGGAGAAATCGAGCCGGCGCGCGATGCCGAGCTCGAACAGCGTCAGATGCTCGGGTCGACTTACGGTCGAAATCAGCAGATGAATATCGTGCACTTCGCGCGGATCGACCTGCACCAGCGCGCGCGACAGGAAATCTGCCTGTTTCTGATTGTTGCCCTCCAGCGCGACCCGATCGCCGGGTTGCACGAGCCTTTCCAGTGCCTCGACGATCGCGTGTGGGTCCAGTACCTTGCCATCGACGTAAGGGCCGACGGCGGCGATGCGCCGTGCCTTGGCATCGCGCAGCCTGGTCCACGAGCGAATCGCCCCGGCCGAATCGCTCACAGCGGTTGGTTGTGCTTCAGTTGGGAGCATCGGCAGCAGTCGGTCGCCGGTATCAGCCTACCCTCTGCGCTTGCCATCGCGTGGCCGGCCGCGCTTGGCAGAGCCGTTCAGGTGCATCGCCAGATACGTTGCCAGCATCTCCCCGGTCTGCAGCAGGTGCGGCTCAAGGATCTGCACCGCGCGGTCGACATCGCCGGCGCGCAGCGCCTCGAGTATCTGCTGATGCTCCTCATCGGAGCGCCGCTTGTACGGCGGCATGTCCAGTTTCAAGCGCAGGTAACGCTCACCCTGACTGTGCAGCGAGTCGATCATGGCAATCAGGCGCGCTCGCCCGGCCGGGGCGTACAAGGCCAGATGAAATTCGCGGTTGCGCTGCGCATAGAGTGAGTGGTCACTCTCGCTGCGCGAGGCACGCAGCAGCGCCCCGGCCTGCTTCAGAGTCCGCTCTGTGTGGTGCGGTGCCGCCAGTCGCAATGCCGTGACCTCCAGCGAGGCGCGAATCTCGTAAATCTCCTGAACCTCCTGCGCGCTCAGCGGGCTGACCCTGGCACCGCGATTGGGATGGAACACGATCCAGCGCTCGCTTTCCAACTGGCGCAGCGCTTCACGCACCGGAATGCGGCTCACACAGAAATGCTGCGCCAGGTTCTCCTGCCGCAGCGATTCACCCGGCTCCAGCTGCCCGTCGATGATCGCCTGCCGCAGGGACTCGGCAATCACCTCCGGCGAGCTCTGGCGTCGCGAGAGGGGATTCTCAAAAGTGTAGCTTGGGGTTTTCATGGGATATTGTATAAATTATTCATTCCTACGCCAAGCAGTCGGGGCGTCCTTCCCGACGCCGTTTGCGCTAAAGCTTCCCTGGTCGCTCGAACAGCACCTTTGCGAGCGTCGCTCGATCGACGGTCGACCACGAGTCCGTATCGAATGCGAACTCGGCGACCGCACAGG
>Ga0181526_10003513_pt1 | contig 12748 bp, 10 predicted proteins | sample PEATcosm2014_Bin_35_FD_119750 | JGI IMG/M metagenome (GOLD analysis project Ga0181526, IMG submission 119750) | Peatland microbial communities from MTU Mesocosm Facility, Houghton, MI, USA - PEATcosm2014_Bin06_30_metaG | ecosystem: Environmental > Terrestrial > Soil > Wetlands > Peat | place...
CGCCGAGGCGGCGGCGGTCTGCGACAGCAGCACGCCGGGCGGCAGCTCGATGTTCAGAGTTGAGGATGAGAAATCCCCGTCGGGGGTGAATGTCTTGGGTATCAGGCTCAGCCCGACGACCGAGAGCGCGAAGATGAGCAGGCCGGCCAGCAGCGTCTTGCCGCGATGCTCGACCGACCATCGCAGGGCTCGCAGATACCACGCCATGATGGGCCCGTCGGCACCACGCAGGCCGGCGTGCGGCTTGAGCGTGTAGGCTGCCAGCAACGGGCTGATGAGTCGCGCGACCAGCAGCGACATGAACACGGCGATGGCGACCGTGAATCCGAACTGGATGAAAAACTGTCCGACGAGGCCGCCGAGGAAGCTCACCGGCAGGAATACCGCAATGATGCACGCCGAGCAGGCGACCACGGCGAGCCCGATCTCATCGGCCGCATCCATTGCAGCCTGGAACGCGCTCTTGCCCATCTTCATGTGCCGCGTGATGTTCTCGACCTCGACGATTGCATCATCGACCAGTACGCCCGTGATCAGCGAGAGGGCGAGCAGCGTCATTTGGTTCAGCGTGAACCCAAGCCATTGCATGAAGGCGAACGTCGGCAGCGCCGCCAGCGGAATCGCCAACGCGGAGATCGCGGTCGCACGCCAGTCGCGCAGGAAAACATAGACGATGACGACTGCGAGCAGCGCCCCCTCGATCAGAGCCTCGATCGAGGAGCGATACGACTGCTGCGTGAAATCCACGGTCGTGAAGACCTGCTTGAGAGTGACGCTTGGGGTCTCCTTGGAAATGTTGCCGAGTTCCTCCTCGATCCGGTGCAGCGTTGTGACGTCCGAGGCCCCCTTAGCCTTGAACACGGCGAACGTCGTCGAAGGGCGGCCGTTCAGGCGCGACACGGTGCGCACCTCCTGCGTGCCGTCGCGCACATCGGCGATCTCGTTGAGACGCGCGACGCGACCATCGGGCATGGTCAGCCGCAGGTCGCCGAGCTGCCACGCGCTGTGCGCGCCGCCAAGCACGCGGATGGATTGTTCGGAGCCACCCACCTGCGCGCGGCCGCCGGCGGCATCGATGTTGACCTGACGCAGCTGCTGATTGACCTCGCCGGCGGTGATGCCATAGGACTCCATGCGTGCCGGGTCCAGATCCACGCGGATCTCGCGGCTCACGCCGCCCGAGCGGTTTACCTGTGCTACGCCTGATATCGCGAGCAATCGCTTGGTGATGGTGTCATCCACAAACCACGACAGCTGCTCCTCGCTCATGCCGCTGGTGCTGATCGCGTAGTAGACGATCGGACCACCGTCGACATCGAGCCGGCGCACCTGCGGTTCCAGAATTCCCTGCGGCAGATCCGCGCGCACGCGCGCCACGGCATCGCGCACGTCACTCGTCGCGCGATCCACGGGCGTGCCGATCTGGAACTCGATGACCGTGTTCGCCGCGCCTTCGATGGCCCACGAAGTGATGTTCTTGACGTTGCCGACATTGGCGACCCCGCCTTCGATCTTCTGCAGGATCTGCGTCTCGATCTCCGCCGGCGCCGCGCCGGGCTCAGTGATCGTGACCTGCACGAAGGGCGCGGATATGTCTGGATTGAGCGTGATCGGAAGGCGAATGAAAGCCACGATGCCGAATACCGTCAGCACCGCGAACAGCACCAGCGGGAAAACCGGGTGCGTGATTGCCCAGGCGGAAATGCGCCTCACTGCGCGCTCACAGTATTCTTGGCGCCGGCCATCGCGGCGGAGACGCCCGCATCCGGGCGGCCCGCAATCGACACGAGTTCGCCCGCTCGCAGGAAAGCGCCGGCGATGGCTACGACACGCTCCGTACCGGCAAGACCGTCGCTGACCAGCAGACCCTCGGAGCGCGCGCCAACCACCTTGATGGCGCGCCGCTCGAGCTTGCTGTCGGCGCCGACGATCAGCACGTAGTTACCCTGTTCGTCGCTGAGCACGGCGGTCTGCGGCAGAATCACGCCGACGCTGCTTGCGACCTGGATATCGGCGCGCGCGAAGGCGCCCGGGCGCAGGTCCTGATCGGACGCCGGCAGCGCAATTCGTACGCTCCCCTGACGCGTCGTGGGATCGATGATGGCGCCGATCTGCCAGACCGAGCCGCTGAAGGAGCGGGCGACACCGTCCAGGCGCACCTGTGCCTGCTGGCCGATCCGGAGGCGCGGGACATCCTGCTCCGCAACCTGTCCGCGCATCTCGATCTGACCATCGCGCGCGAGGCGAAACAGTACCGTCGAGCCCGGAACGGCGATCTGGCCCACCTCGGCGGTTCGCGTGAGCACGATGCCGTCCGTGGGCGCCCGAATGACGGTGCGCGCCAGTCGGTTGCGCGCGTCCACGACCTGCGCCTCGGCCGCCTTGACCTTGGCATCAGCCGTCGCCGCGGACATGCGTCGTCGCCCGGTCTCTTCCTTGGAGAACAGATCCGCCCCCTGCTGAGCGCGCTCCCATTCGGCCTGCGCCATCACCGCGTTCGCGCGCACCTCCTCGAGGGATGCCTGCGCATTGTCGACCGCGGACTGCGCAGCGACGGAATTCAATCGCGCCAGTACCTGGCCCTGCCGGACATGATCGCCCGGCTCGACGAGCACCTCGGCGATGCGGCCGGCATCGCCCTCATTGCCGATCGGCATGTCGTTGCGCGCACTGATCAGCCCGGTCAGCGAGACCGCGGCCGCGACCTCGCCCCGAGAGGGAATCACCACACTGATGAGCGGCGGGACCGGTGTTTCCTTGCCGGCCGCGGCCGCGCGTCCTCGCCCCATCAGCCATGCCGACAGCCCCAGTGCCAGCACCGCAGCCACAGCGATGCCGGCCACCAAGCGCCAGCGCGCTTTGGGCACTTCCGGCGGCGGAATACGAGATATAAGCGATTGATTCATCTCAACTAATCCCTGTCTTGGCACCGACAGTTTGCAACCGGTCGGTAACCGTGCGCAAACCATTTCCGTACCCGGCGCGGACGTGTGCGGGAGGCTCCCCTGCTGCAGTTACGTCTAAGACCCCGCAGCCCCGCAGTAGGTTGCAATCATCTGCGAAGTCCGGCGAATTGAACGCCCCGCGGCGCCTTGCCGTGCGTTCATGTTTAGGCGCCCAGCCGGGGGGCTCTCGAGGCTCCCTCCGCGTCGCCCGTTGGCGACGTGGTACGCAGGGCCATTCGCGTTGTAGGTCAACGCCGATTGCACGAGCGCCGCCGAGCGCCTTTACTTCCAGCGTGTCCAATCCGGCAGAGAGGTGCGCGCCTTGAGCCAACATCCGGTGCGCAATGGATGAAGTGGTGAGCACATTCGATCTATCCGTGCTGCTGGTCGAGGACTCGCAGCTGCTCGCCGATCGACTGCGCGAGGCGATCGCGAATTTGCCCGGCGTGGAGCTGGCTGGAACGGTCGACAATGAGTCCGATGCCGTGGCCACGATGAAGCGGCGCCGTGTGGACGTGGCGCTCCTGGATCTACACCTGCGGGGTGGGACAGGATTCGGTGTGCTGCGCGCCATCAGCAGCGGTGAGCTCGGTCACGTCGTCCCCATCGTGCTCACCAATCACGACCTTGGGGAGTATCGGCGGGCCGCTGCCGCCCTGGGGGCGCGTCACTTCCTCGACAAGTTGCGCGATTTCGATCTGCTGCCGGCCCTGCTACAGCAGATCAGCGCGCGATGAGAACGGTTGGGCGTCAATCGCCGTCGGTAGTGCTGGCCGTGTCGAGTCCCCGCTGCGTACGCGCGAAGCCCCTTCGCCCCCCCTCGAAGAACCTGAGAAACGTCTGTGCTTCGAGGCTCGTGAACTCACCGCTGTCGAGCGCGATTGCGGCCAGCGCCCGCAAGTTGCCCACCGGGGTGTCCAGTGCGCGAAACGCGCGCTTGATCTCGCTGAACGCCTTCCGCTCAAGGCCTCGCCGGCGCAGGCCCACAACGTTCAGACCGACCAGGGCGTTGCGCTCCGTCGCCAGCGTGAAGGGCGCGACGTCGCGCGATATGCGGGCGCCGCCGCCGATCATGACGCCCTCGCCAATGCGGCAGAACTGATGAATGACCGCTCCGCCCCCCAGAAATGCGCGCTCGCCGATGTGCACGTGGCCGGCCAGTAGCACGGCGTTCGCGATCACCACGCGGTTGCCGATGCGGCAATCGTGCGCCACGTGGCACGCTGCCATCAGAAAGCAATCCGCACCAATGTCGGTGAACCCGCCAGCCTTCGTAGCGCGGCTGATCGTCACGTGCTCCCGAATGACGGTTCGTGCGCCAATGCGCACGCCGGACGGCGTGGCCGGATCGAAGCTCAGGTCCTGCGGATCACCGCCCAGGACCGCGTAGGGGTGTACGACCACACCATCACCGAGCTCGCAATGTCGGCGAATCAGCGCGTGCGCATGGATGACGCAACCATCGGCGAGCCGCGCCCCCTCCTCGATCAGGGCCGTGGGATGGATCGACACTCAACTCCCGAGCAACATACGTCCGCTGACGATCGCGAGCATGATCGCAATCAGCGCCCGCGTAAATGCTGCGGGCAATCGTATCGCCATGTGGGATGCGATCAGCACTCCCGGGATCGACCCGAGCAGCAGGCAGCCGACCAGCGGCAGATTGACATGACCCAGCGTGGCATGCCCTGTGGCCGCGACAATCGTCACGGGCAGGGCGTGGGCGATGTCCGTCGCGACCAGGCGCTCTGGCGGCAGCCTGCGAGGATACAAGCAAAAGAGTGCCACGGTTCCAAGCGCTCCGGCGCCGACAGAAGTCAATGTGACGCCCACGCCGAGCAGCAGCCCGGTCGCCACGGTCAGCGGAAACTTGTAGCGCCGGGCACGCTCGAGCCAACTCGCCGAGACGCTCAGGGCCCAGCGCTGCAGCGGCTCCTGCAGCAGCAGCGCGAGTGCCGTCAGTGCGAGCATCACGGCCAGAAAACGCGGAATGAGATGATTGACGACCCCGGGTGTGCGGCGCGAGAGCCAGAACCAGAGGATCACACCGACCGCCCCCGGGATGCTGCCGAGCGCGAGCCGGCCGACTATCGGCCAGTCAACGCGCCGGGTGTAGCCGAACGAGGCGGTCGCCGCGATCTTCGTCGACGATGAAAATACGAGGTCGGTGCCCACCGCAACCGCAGGCGGTTGTCCGAACAGCAGCATCAGGATCGGCGTCATGAGCGAGCCGCCACCCACGCCTGTGAGGCCCACCATGACCCCGACCAGCAGTCCGGCCGCCACATATAAGATGGAATGAGACATCGGCCATAGTGTACGCGGGCGCGCCGGCGTGGGCGGATGCGGCGACGCAGGCTGCGCTCGGGATCAAGTTGCGGTCAGGGCTGTCGTGATGCCGTACGAACCGCCGCTCGCTTGACCGGCAACCGCGATGACGAGCTGGACCGGCGATACATTCGTATTCAGCACTGCCAGGCCGCTGAGCTCGACGGCATTGAGCACCGCGTAGCTGCCCGTGCAGCTCTTGTAGGTGAAATCGATCTGGTAGATGTCGTAGGCCGTGTCGCTGGTCGAGATGGTGCCGCTCAGTACGCAGCCGGTGGAAGGATCCTGGCTGTTGATGTTCCCCAGACCGTCGATGGCCACCGTGGCGCCCGTGGTAACGTCGGTGTAGGTGGCAGTCACGGCGCCGAGCGAAGAGCCCGTGCCGGTCAGCGAACTGAACGTCAACGTCCAGTTCCCCGCAAGCGCCGTATTGCCGCTGGTGGTGAAGCTGAGGCTCACCGTCATCGACGAGCCGGCCGATACTGTGCCGCTCAGCGTGCCGACGCCGCTGCTCGACCCGTCGGAAAATGTCGTGGGAAAGCTGGCGTAACCGTCGACCGCAACGGCCAGGCTGCTGCCGGTGACCTGAGCGGTGCCGTCGAATTGCACGCCGTCGGAGCGCAGGAAGACTGCCTGGCCGCTGGAACTGATGAGGGCCGTCACAGACAGACCCGTAATCGAATCCATGCCGCTCCATACACCGACGGGGGATTGATTGGTGGTCGTGCTGCCGGATGACCCGCTGTCGCTGCCAATGCCGTTGCAGCCCGCCAGTACGACTGCGACGAGGACCATGCCCGGGAATTCCAGCCGCAATTTGCGCATGACACTCGCCCTTCCGATGATCACGGCTGTTTGGCAATGGGCTACGTCATCGGTTCCACGGGGTTCGCACTACTTGCAAGGTATTGCAGATCTTGACACTTCTTGCATCGCGCACGCTCTCCCGTCGCATGATCGATCGCTACGAGGTCGAGTCCGGCCGCTGGCTCGAGACCGGCGCGTCGGCGGCGGCGATCTGCGTGCCATCCAGTGAGAGCTCCCGGCTTCTTCTCAGGACACCGAGATTGAACAGTACGTAGTAGCCGATGAGAAGGCCGAAAATCGCGAGCGTCGCCGGGGTCCACTGCATTTGTCCGAACGGATTCGCATTTGGCGCCGGCGCCGGTCCGTGTGCATAGAGCGTCAAGAATCGAAACAGGATGCGCGCAACGAACAGCGCGGTCACAAACAGTCCGATATAGGTGTGCGGCGTATAGAAGCGACCCTGCTGCGTCGCCTCAAACTTGGTGTGCCGCAGCCCCACCGAGCCGAGAACCGCGCCGCATGCGACACCGCCGAGGAGCGCGGCGAGCAGCCTGCCGTTCGCCGCGGAGGCAGACAACACGAGCGTCCCGACCGTGGCGAGTATTCCGACACGAAACCGCAACCGACCCACCTGCACCGCCTGGCGCCCAAAACTGCGGCGCACGCGCCGATAAATTCCCCAGCCAACAATCGCGACGACCAGCACCGCGATCACGGTTTGATTACCCAGAGCCCTATCCTCCCGGAGCTGTGTGCATGGATTCTTCTGACACGAGGGCCCCTTCCTGCATCAGGCGCCTGACGAGTGCGATCTTGCCGGATTCCGTCATCGCCCCGGGGAGATCCCGTATGCGGAAGGGCGGTCCGGCCAGGGCGAATCTTAAACTCGACGCGCAGAAATCCGGCAATGTGATTTTCCGAGCGTTGCAAATCAGCGTGATGCGCCCGCGACGCCCCGCGAGGCGATGGATCAGTCCTGCTCGCACCCGCACCGTGCTGTCGAGCGTCAGCGATGCGGCTGCACGCAACGTGGAACCCTGGCCGGACAATAGTGCGGGGTGGTCACTGATGAAGCGGTCGGCCATGAGATCCAGAATGTGACGCGGACGAGCCTGTGATCGCAGCCGCGAGTACAGTTCACGCAACGTCGTCTCCAGAATCTCCGCAGCGATCTCGTGACGCGCGAAATCCCGCGGCAGGCTGGCGCGAAACGCCGCATCCCGCAAGGCCACATCGGCGACGAGTTCCAGCAGCAGCTCCGCCCAGGTGCTGACGAGAGCGCCCAGGCTGATATGCACCGAGGCTTCCCGCGCGGCATGGGCGTCGTGAGGTGTGCCGCGCGGACAATAGAAGAGGTCGCCGGGATGCAGCGTGAAGACCTTCGCCGGATCTCCCGGGGGCGTGCTCCAGTAATAGCGCTGGCCTGTCAGCGGCAGCTCCATCACGGGCGCATACGTCTGCCATCGCTTCGAGCCGCTCAGCTGCAGGATGAAGACGTCATGGGTGTCATGGTGGGTCTCGAAGCCCTGCGCATTGGCGGGAGTGATGTAAAGATTCGTCTGAAACGAGCAACTGAACTCCTGCTCGACGCTGCGGCATAGCCTCGCAAGCGCGGGAACACGATGCTGCAGCTGCCGCAGAGTGATCGTCGCTCCCTCATCGAACAGCTTGTGGATCCGGACCGGGTCGGGAGTCAGACTGTCTCGCAGGTAATCCTCCGGTTGGATCTCGCGCGCATGATCGACTACGACGATGTCATCGCTCGTCAGCGACGTCGCGCTGATGATCTCATCGATCTCACCGAGGGACAGCAACCCGTCATAGTGCGAGGGACTGTCGCGCTGGATCACCAGCGACTCGCGCTCGTAGTAGCGGTCCAGGAAGGACTCGACCGCAATCGGCTGCAGCAGGTGCGCCAGCGAGAGCGAGCCGTCATTCATTGCGCATGGCGCAATGCGCTAGGAGCTCTGCGTCGAAACGGCTGTCGAGCGCCTGCGGCGCTTCCCCTTCCATTCGAGGACTGGGATGGGATCCACCCGCTCGAGGCCACGGAATTCGATTCCGGTCATCGCGATCGGCGAGGCGGCCGGCTCAAGCGGTCTGGACACGATGTCCTCATCGCGCAAATCGTGCGGGCAAGGCGGGTTGCGTGCTTCCACGCGCAGATCATAACGAACCGCGCCTCCGACCTACAGTGCGCGTGCAGCGGCTTGTTTGACAGCCATCGCCACATCAACGACACTTCTAAGTCCTTGACGATTACTGACTTTTGGCGAAGTCACGAGAAAGATCCGCCATAGAGCGGACTTTCGGGGGTTGGCATCTTGCGGCGGAATTTCATCATCGCGATCGCAATGCTGTGCGCGGTACCGATTGCCGTTGCGCAGACCGAATCCGGGGACGTCGATTGGCCCACCTACATGGGCAACTGGGACGGCAGCAAGTACAAGCCACTGGATCAGATCAACGCATCCAATTTCAACGACCTCGAGATCGTGTGGCGGTTCAAGACTGACCACATCGGCAATCGGCCGGAGTTCAAGCTCGAAGGCACGCCGCTGGAGGTCGGTGGCGTGGTCTATGCGACCGCCGGTTCGCGTCGCGGCATCATCGCGCTCGATGCCGTTACAGGAGAGCTGCTCTGGGTGCATGGCGAGCACGAGGGCGCGCGTGGCGCAGCGGCGCCACGCCAGCTGTCGGGTCGAGGACTCTCCTATTGGAGCGATGGCAGGGACGCGCGCATCCTCTACGTGACACCGGGCTTCTTTCTGATTGCGCTCGATGCGAAGACCGGCCAGCGTATCGCCTCCTTCGGCGACAACGGGGCAGTCGACCTCAAGCAGGATGACGACCAGAAGATCGAGCCCGACCTCACGACGGGGGAGATCGGCTGGCAATCGGCGCCAACCGTCGCGGGCGACATGATTCTCATCGGCTCCGCGTTCCGCGAGGGATTCACGCCGGCGAGCTATCGCAATAACAAGGGATCGGCACGTGCCTACGACGTGCGCACCGGCCGCAAGATCTGGGAATTCCACACCATCCCGCAGAAAGGTGAACCGGGCTATGAGACCTGGCTGAAAGGATCGGCCGAATACACGGGCAATACGGGTGTGTGGACCGAGATAACTGCCGATCCGGAGGCCGGTCTCGCATACCTGCCGGTCGAGTCGCCAACCTCCGATTTCTATGGTGGGATGCGTCCGGGCAACGGTCTGTACGGCAATGCACTGGTCGCGGTCGATCTCAAGACCGGCAAATTGAAGTGGTACTTCCAGACCATTCATCATGAGATCTGGGATTACGACCTGTCCTCCGCGCCGCTGCTGATGGACATCAACGTCGGCGGCAAGCCGATCAAGGCCGTCGCGGAACCGACCAAGCAGGGCTATCTATTCGTATTCGACCGCATCACCGGCAAACCCGTCTGGCCCATCGTCGAGCGGACGGTGCCGAAGGGCAACGTGCCCGGCGAATGGTACGCGCCGACGCAGCCGTTTCCGACCAAGCCCGCGCCCTACGCGCGCACCGGCGTCACTGCCGATGTACTGATCGATTTCACACCCGCGATGCACGAACAGGCGCTGGAGCTCGTCAAGAACTACCGGATCGGACCGGTCTTCACACCGCCAGTGGTCAGTGAAAAGCCGGCGCCGCTCGGCACCTTGATGCTGGGGCCGGCGAACGGCGGTACGAACTGGCCCGGCGGCTCGTTCAATCCCGAGAACCACACGGTTTACGTCTACGCGTGCAACTCGTGCATCGAGTCGATCGGTCTCGTGCCGTCGCCGCCGGAGCTCTCCGATCTTTCCTATGTGGTCGGCGTTGCAGGCAGAAAGCCCATGATGATCAGCGCAGCGGGTACCAACCAGGGCGCCGACACGCCGCTGGCAACCTGGAAACCACCCGCCGCCGCTGCGGACGGCGACGAGGGCTTCAAGCCGCTTACGGTCAACGGACTGTCCATCGTCAAGCCACCCTATAGCACGATCAGTGCCATCGATCTCGATACCGGCGAAATCAAATGGCAGGTTCCGCACGGCGAGACGCCCGACTATGTTCGCAACAATCCCGCCCTGAAAGGCATGAGCATTCCGCGGACCGGCCAGACGGGGTTCAACATCGGCACGCTGGTGACCAAGACGCTCGTCATTGCCGGCGATGGCATGGTCACGACGACCGCAGATCATCCGCGCGGCGCGATGCTGCGCGCCTATGACCAGACCAGCGGCAAGGAGGTCGGCGCCGTCTGGATGCCCGCACAGCAGAGCGGCTCGCCCATGACCTTCATGCATCACGGCAAGCAATACATCATTGTCGCTGTCAGCGGCGGAAACTATTCGGGCGAGTACATCTGCTACTCGCTGCCTGGGCATGAATGAGTTCCACCAACGACGAAGGTCAGGCAGCGCGCGCTGGGCGGGCGCGACCTGGGCGGGCCTGCTCTGCTCGATGGCGGTGACACAGGCCGGCGAGCCCGGCACCGGTGGGCCGGCCCAGGATCCCGACACGCAATCGGCGTCGCTCCCGAATCCCTACCGGCGCCTCGACAACTACCTGAAAATGCCGGCCGGCCGCCGAATGGGCGCCACCACCGCAGTAGCCGTCGATCACGAGGGCGACGTCTGGGTCGCGGAGCGTTGCGGGGCCAACAACTGCGACGGCAGCAACCTCGACCCCATCCTGGAATTCGATGCGCGCGGCAATTTCATCCGGGCGTTCGGTCGAGGACTGCTGCTGTTTCCGCACGGCTTCTTCATCGACCGCGCCGATCACGTCTGGGTCACCGACGGTCACGTCGGCGCCGGCAAGGGCGATGATGTGCTCGAGTTCGATCGCAACGGCAAGCTGCTGCGCACGCTCGGCAAGCCTGGTGTCTCCGGCAGCGGTCCCGATACCTTTCATGAGCCCAACGCCGTGCTCGTGGCGCCCAAAGGCGACATCTTCGTATCCGACGGACATGAGCCGGGCGAGGGCAACGCCCGCATCGTCAAGTTCGACAGCAACGGCAAGTTCATCAAGCAGTGGGGCATGCACGGCAGCGGGCCCGGACAGCTCGAGGCGCCACACACGCTGACCATGGACTCGAAGGGACGGCTGTTCGTCGGCGATCGTGGCAACAACCGCGTCCAGATCTTCGATCAGGACGGCAATCTGCTCACAATCTGGACGCAGTTCGGTCGACCCAGCGGCATCTACATCGACCGACACGACATGCTCTACGTCACGGATTCCGAATCGCGCGACGTGGACGGCTATGGCCACCATCCCGGCTGGAAGCGCGGCATACGCATTGGTCATGCCAGCGATGGCGTGCTCACAGCGTTCATCCCCGACCCCGAACCCGATCGGGATCACGTGATCACCAGCGGCGGCGAGGGGATCGTCGTAGACGGGCACGGCAACATCTACAGCGCGGAAGTCGGGACGCGAGCGGTCGTCAGGTACGAGCCAAAGTAGCCACGCCCGGACTCCATCAAAGACACTGATCCATACCTGGAGCATACCCATGGAAACCACACGTAGAGACGCCATTGGACTGATGGGTGCCACCGCCGCGGCGGCGATGCTCAGCAGGCCGTCGTCGGCGGCGCCCGCGCGCAATCTTGGCAGCTCGACCAAGACGATGTTCTGGGTCGCCACTGTCACGCCGTGCGACAGGAAACTGAAGTTCGATCCCGGCGCCTTCAAGGACATTCTTGCCTGGTACAAGCATAACGGCGCCGACGGCATCGTCGTGCTTGGAGCGACCGGCGAGTTTGCGTCGTTTTCGGTGGCCGAGCGCAAGCAGATCGCGGAAGTTGCGCTGACCAACAAGCTCGGCATGAACATGATCGTCGGTCCGGGCACGTCGAATCTTCCCGAGACGATCGAGCTCGCCAAGCACGCCGAGGAGCACGGCGCGGACGGGCTGCTCGTAATTCCGCCCTTCTACTACAAGAAGGTTCCGACCGACGGACTGATCCGCTACTACTCGATGCTGTTCGATCAGGTCAGTATCGCCATCAATCTCTATCACATCCCCGGAACCAGCGGCGTACCCATCAGCCACGAATTGCTGACGGCTCTGCACCACTATCCGAACCTGGCAGGCATCAAGGATTCCAACGGACCCGCGGGTGAATATGCGGACTTCGTGTCAGCCTTTCCCGATCTCAACATGCGCACCGGCACTGAGAATAATCTCGAGTACGCGCTCGAGCACGGCATGGGGGCCATCTGCATGGATGGCAACGTGTACACGCGCGCGTTGGCCAACGTCTTCGAGGCCTTCCGCGCGGGCAAGGATTATCATGCCGCGTACGCCAATTATCGGGCCATGACCAAAGTGATGAAGGATCTGCAGACCGGTGTCGACGGCTACGGACCCATGAAGTACGCGCTGAGCCTGCAGATGGGGGGACCTCAGACCTACCAGCGTCCGCCCTTCGTCGACGTCACGGAAGCGCAGAAGGTGGCGCTGAACAAGGGCATCGAGCAGATCAAGGCGATGGCGGGTTGACCGCGGCTGCGCGGCTCGCGGCGGCCGCGATTGCCGCAGTCCTGTCGTTGGCACAGTACCGGACCTGGGCGCAGGAGACGACCAGCTCGGTGCTGGATGGCGTCTATACCGATGAGCAGGCGGCGCGTGGCGCGAGCGGGTTCGCACAAAACTGCGCGGTCTGCCA
>Ga0181526_10003514_pt1 | contig 12747 bp, 12 predicted proteins | sample PEATcosm2014_Bin_35_FD_119750 | JGI IMG/M metagenome (GOLD analysis project Ga0181526, IMG submission 119750) | Peatland microbial communities from MTU Mesocosm Facility, Houghton, MI, USA - PEATcosm2014_Bin06_30_metaG | ecosystem: Environmental > Terrestrial > Soil > Wetlands > Peat | place...
ACCCATCGATGGGTTTCGCAAGAGCTCAACCCATCCTACACGCCTGTAGATTCCCCGTTGGCGCATGTCCTTGATCGGCGAACCGGGTCCACTTCACCGGGACATGCGCTAGGCCGGCTTGCGGAACAGCCCCCGTGCCCCGAACAGCGGCGCGTCGTAGTCCTGCATGTTGCTGTCGCGATGATACTCCTGGATGCGCGCGACCTCCTCGCTGGCGCCGAACACCAGCGCGATGCGCTGGTGCAGGTCGCACGGCACCACGTCGAGGATGCGCTCGCGCCCGGTGGTCGCGCCGCCGCCCGCCTGCTCGATCAGGAAGGCCACCGGGCTCGCCTCGTAGAGCAGCCGGAGCCGGCCCGGCTTGGTGCGGTCCTTGGTGTCGCGCGGATAGAGGAACACGCCGCCGCGCATCAGGATGCGATGGGCCTCGGCCACCAGCGAGGCGACCCAGCGCATGTTGAAGTCCTTGCCCCGCGGCCCCGCCTTGCCGGCCAGGCACTCCTCGACGTAGCGCTGCACCGCGGGCTCCCAGAACCGGCTGTTCGAGGCGTTGATCGCGAACTCGCTGGTGGCGGCGGGAATGCGGATGCCCGGATGGGTCAGGATGAACTCGCCGAGCTCGGGCTCCAGCGTGAAGGCGTGCACGCCCTGGCCGACGCTGATCACCAGCATGGTCGAGGGACCGTAGATCGCGTAGCCGGCGCAGACCTGCTGCGAGCCCGGCTGCAGGAAGTCCGCGACCACGGCGTCAACCCCGGGATTGGCGGCGCGCAGGATCGAGAAGATGCTGCCGACCGCGACGTTGACATCGATGTTCGAGGACCCGTCGAGCGGGTCGAACAGCAGCAGGTATCGGCCCTTCGGATAGTGCGCCGGCACCACGATCGGCGCGTCCGCCTCCTCCGACACCATGCCGGCGACGTGGCCGCCCCACTCGTTGGCGCGCACGAACAGGGAGTTGGAGATGACGTCGAGCTTCTGCTGCGTCTCGCCCTGCACGTTCCTCGTCGCATTGCTCCCGAGCACGCCGCCGAGGGCGCCATAGGCGACCCGCTTGGCGATCGCCTTGCAGGCGAGCGCCACGTCCAGGATCAGCGCGTTGAGATCGCCGGTGGCGCCGGGAAAGCGCCGCCGTTCCTCGATCAGGAACTGGGTGAGCGTCGTGCGGTCAGCCAGCATCGCGTTCTCCGTCGTGGATCGGCGTCAGGATCGCCGCAGCAGGCTCGGCTCGAGACGGGTGCGCTAGGGAACGACGCGTTTCAGCCCGACGCCCCCGCCCGATCCCGGCGACCGCAGCGTCTCCAGCTCGGCAAGCCCGAGGCAAGGCGCGCCGCCGATCCGGGCAGCGGCGCTCCGCTCGAGCGGCGCCTGCGGATCCCCCAGGCTCGGCAGCACGAGATCGGCGGCGGTGAAGTCCTGCCGCACCGTCCACCGGCTCGGCGTCGCCACCGTGAACAGACCGGCGGCCTTGGCGGCGGCGACGCCGTTGTGGGAATCCTCGAAGGCGACACAGTCGGCCGCCGGCAGCCCCAGCATGGTGAGCAGCAGCTCGTAGATGTCCGGCGCCGGCTTCCGGCGCGCCACCAGGTCGACGCTGACGGTGGCCCTGATCGCCGCGCGGGTCTCGGCATCGAAGGCTGCGGACACCAGCGCGTCCACGTTCGCCGCCGCCGACGTTGCGGCAATTCCGATCGCCAGGCCGGCCCGTCGCGCCTCCTCGATGAGGCGGGCTACTCCCGGGCGCAGGCGCACCATGGTGCCGCCGAGGAGATCGCGGTAGATGCCGGTCTTGACCTGATGGATCGCCGGAACGAGCCGGCGCAGCCGGGTCTTCTCGCCGGGTGGCTGGTCGAGCTCGTCGATGTAGTGGGCGATGCGGTCGCGGCCGCCGGAAATGCCGAGCAGCGCCGAATAGAGCTCCGCATCCCAGTCCCACCCGAGCTGGAGCTCCAGGAACGCCAGATTGAACGCCTGCCGATGCAGCTCCTCGGTGTCGACCAGCGTGCCGTCCATGTCGAACAGCAGGGCGTGGAGCTTTTTCATGATGCCACCGCGGCGTTGAACACGCGGCTGGCGCGGATGTCGGCGGCCTCGATCTCCGACAGCGCCGCGCGCGACAGCGGCGTGCCGCGCTGGGCGACCAGGCGGTTCGCCTGGCGCAGCCGCGCCCGATCGAGCGCGTTGCGGATCGAGCGGGCATTGGCGAAATGCGGCTGCGCCTTGCGCAGCGCGATGTACTCGCGCAGCGCCGCCGCGGCATCCGCAGACAGGGTGTATTGCATCCGTTCCAGCATCACCTCCGCGATGGCGAACAGCTCGTCCTCGCCATAGTCGGGGAAGTCGACGTGGTGCGCAACCCGCGACGCCATGCCGGGGTTCGAGGCGAAGAACGTATCCATGCGGTCCTTGTAGCCGGCGAAGATGACCACCAGATCGTCGCGCTGGTTCTCCATGACCTGGAGCAGGATCTCGATCGACTCCTGCCCGTAGTCGCGCTCGTTCTCGGGGCGGTACAGGTAGTAGGCCTCGTCGATGAACAGCACGCCGCCCATCGCGCGCTTGAGCACCTCCTTGGTCTTCGGGGCGGTGTGGCCGATGAACTGGCCGACCAGATCCTCGCGGGTCACGGCGACCAGCTGGCCCTTGCGCACGTAGCCGAGCCCGTGGAGGATGGCGGCCATGCGCATGGCGACCGTGGTCTTGCCGGTCCCCGGATTGCCGGTGAAGCTCATGTGCAGCGGCGGCGGCTCGGCCTGCATCCCGATCGACCGCCGCAGCTTCTCGACGATCAGCAGCGCCGCGATCTCGCTCACCCGCCGCTTCACCGGCGCGAGACCGACGAGATCGCGGTCGAGCGCTTCCAGCGCCTCGGGCAGCCGCGACTCGCGATAGATCGCGTCGAGGTCGAGCGGCGTGCTCTCGGTCGCCGGAATGGCACGCTCCTGTGTCACCCGCCCGCCCCGCCGGTCAGTACCGCTCGCCTTCCGGGCGGCCGGTCGCGTAGGGACGCGTGGTGTAGCGGATCATGCGGCCGGCCGCCTCCTGGCGATCGAGCGCAAAGCCCGGCTCGTTGGCCGGCCGGTTGACGATGAAGGACAGCTTCAGCGATTCCCAGCCATGGGTCGAGTCGAAGGCGTTCACCTTGATGTAGTGCTGCGGGAACGTCTTGCGACAGGCGTCGACCTCGGCCATCACGCCGGCCGCATCGCGGATGTCGAACATCGGCGCGCCGTACATGTCCCAGTAGATGTTGCGGGGATGCGCGTCGTCGGTGTACTCGACCGAGACCGCCCAGCCGTTGCCGAGACAGTACTCGATCTGCGCCCGGATCTGCTGGTCGGTGAGATCCGGCAGGAACGAGAAGGTGCCCTGGGTCACTCGCATGCCATGCTCCTTCACGCCGCGGTCGCGGTGGGAACGAAATCGGGCGTGTCGGTCGAGGCGTAGTCGAACGTCACCTCGCCCCAGGTGTCGAGCGCGGCCTGAAGCGGCGTGCAGTGGCGCGCCGCCGCGACCAGGATCTCTGGACCCTCGCGCCAGACGTCGCGGCCCTCGTTGCGCGCCAGCACCATCGCCTCGAGCGCCACCCGGTTGGCGGTGGCGCCGGCCTGGATGCCCATCGGATGCCCGATGGTGCCGCCGCCGAACTGCAGCACCACGTCCTCGCCGAGATAGGTCAGCAGCTGGTGCATCTGCCCGGCATGGATGCCGCCCGAGGCGACCGGCATGACCTTGCGCAGTCCCGCCCAGTCCTGCTCGAAGAACAGGCCGCGCTGCAGGTCCACCGGGTTATGGTCCTCGCGCAGCACGTTGTAGAAGCCCTGCACCGAGTTGGGATCGCCCTCGAGCTTGCCGACCACGGTGCCGGCATGGATGTGATCGACGCCGGCGAGCCGCATCCATTTGGAGATCACGCGAAACGAGACGCCGTGGGTCTTCTGCCGCGTATAGGTCGAATGGCCGGCGCGGTGCAGATGCAGGATCATGTCGTTGCGGCGCGCCCACTTGGCCATCGACTGGATCGCCGTGTAGCCGATCACCAGGTCGATCATCACGATGACGCTGCCGAGTTCCTTGGCGAAGTCGGCGCGCTCGTACATGTCCTCCATGGTGCCCGCGGTGACATTGAGATAGGTGCCCTTGATCTCGCCGGTCGCGGCCTGGGCGCGGTGCACCGCCTCCATGCAGTAGAGGTAGCGGTCGCGCCAGTGCATGAACGGCTGGCTGTTGATGTTCTCGTCGTCCTTGGTGAAGTCGAGCCCGCCCTTCAGAGCCTCGTAGACCACCCGGCCGTAGTTCTTGCCGGACAGCCCGAGCTTAGGCTTCACGGTGGCGCCGAGCAGCGGCCGGCCGAACTTGTCGAGCCGCTCGCGCTCGACCACGACGCCGGTCGGCGGGCCGCTGAAGGTCTTCACGTAGGCCACCGGAATGCGCATGTCCTCGAGGCGCAGCGCCTTGAGCGGCTTGAAGCCGAACACGTTGCCGATGATCGACGCGGTCAGGTTGGCGATCGAGCCGGGCTCGAACAGGTCGAGATCGTAGGCGATGTAGGCGAAATACTGTCCGGGGGATCCGGGCACCGGATCGACCTTGTAGGCCTTGGCGCGGTACCAGTCGCATGCGGTCAGGCGGTCGGTCCACACCACCGTCCAGGTCGCGGTCGAGGATTCGCCGGCCACCGCGGCGGCCGCCTCGTCCGGATCGACGCCGTCCTGCGGCGTGATGCGGAACATGGCGAGCACGTCGGTATCCTTCGGCACGTAGTCCGGCTGCCAGTAGCCCATCTGGGCATACTTGATGACGCCGGCGCGATAGCGCTCGCGCGGATCGCTCACGTCCCGTGACGACGGCTGTTGTCCCATCGGATCCTCCCTGTTCAAGGCCCGCACCATAGGCCGCAGTTGCATAAGGTCCATTTAAATGTTGTTATGGTTTCGATAAGGAAATCGAAACATGGCGATGTTGCAGCGCACCACCCTGCGCCAGCTCCGCATCTTCGAGGCGGCGGCGCGGCACCTGCACTTCGGCCGCGCCGCCGCCGAGCTGCACCTCAGCCAGCCGGCGGTCTCCATCCAGCTCCGCCAGCTCGAGGATGCCGTCGGCATCCCGCTGTTCGAGCAGGTCGGCCGACGCATGCATCCGACCCGCGCCGGCGCTGTGCTCGCCGCCCACGCCCGCGCCGTGCTCGCCCGGATGCGCGAGGCCGACGATGCGCTGGAAGCCGTGAAGGGATCGGGCGGCGGCGAGCTGCACTTCGCCTCCACCACGACCGCGGTCTACTTCGCGCCCCGGCTGCTCGCCGAATTCGGCCGCGGCCGCACCGACCTGAAGGTGCGCATGAGCGTGAGCAACCGCGAGGCGGTGATCCGCGATCTCACCGACAATACCGTCGACCTCGCCTTGATGGGCCGCGCCCCGCGCGGCCTCGACACGGTGGCGGTGCCGTTCGCCAAGAATCCGCTGGCGTTCATCGCGGCGCCCGAGCATGCGCTGGCGCGCCGGCGCCGGGTCCGGCTGGCGCAGCTCGCCGGCGAGACCTTCCTGATCCGCGAGCCCGGCTCGGGCACCCGCAGCGCCATGGAGCGGGCGTTCGCGGCGCAGCGCTTCCAGCCCGCCGAGACCACGGAGATCGGCTCCAACGAAACCATCAAGCAGGCGGTGATGGCCGGCATGGGCGTGAGCTTCCTGTCGCTGCACACCGTCGGCCTGGAGCTTGCCGCCAATCGGCTCGTCGTGCTGCCGGTGACGGGGACGCCGGTCATGCGCGACTGGCACGTGGTCCACCGGGCGCGCAAGCGGCTGTCGCCGGCGGCGGCGGCGTTCAAGGACTATCTGATCGGCGAGGGCGCGGCGATCATCGCGCTGGCGATGGGATGATGACGGCGCATCGCCGTCGCGGTAAAGTTGCGATCATCGGCCGACCGACCATGCTTGCGCTGGCGCCAGCGGGGCCTCAAGCAGGTGCGTTGACGCGGTCCCGGTCATCCGTACGGTCCGGCGGGCATTTGCGAACGAGGAGCGACCGCACATGTCGTCCACCGAGGACCTTCGTCCCGCCGGGAAGACCGATCCCGCGGCTGACGCGCATCTGCCCGGCCAGGTGGTGCTCGTCATGCAGGGCGGCGGCGCGCTCGGGGCCTATCAGGGCGGCGTCTACCAGGCGCTCCATGAGGCGGGCATCGAGCCCGACTGGGTGATCGGCACCTCGATCGGCGCCATCAACGGATCCATCATCGCCGGCAACGACATCGCGGATCGGCTCGGGCGGCTGCGCGAGTTCTGGTCGCGCATCACGCGCCCGCCGTCGGCCTGGGGGACGTTTTCGACCCAGATCGAAAACCTGACGAACGGCCTCGCCACCACGCTCGCCGGCGTGCCCGGCTTCTTCACGCCAAACCTCGCCACCGCCTGGGGCCTCGAGGCCCAGGTCGGCGTCGAGCAGGCCGCGGTCTATACCGTCGAGCCGCTCAAGGAGCTGCTGCCGAGCCTGGTCGACGTCGAGCGCCTTAATTCCGGCAAGCCGCGATTCACCGTCGGCCTGGTCAATGTGCAGAGCGGACAGCCGCGCTATTTCGACAGCCGGGACGAGCCGATCGGGCTCGCGCACGTGATCGGATCGAGCGCGCTGCCGCCGTCGTTTCCGGCGGTGCGGATCGATGGCGAGGCCTACTGGGACGGCGGCGTCTACTCGAACACGCCGGTCGAGGCGATCTTCGACGACAATCCGCGCAAGAACTCCGTGGTCTTCGCGGTGCAGATCTGGCACACGCGCGGCCCCGAGCCCGAATCCGTCATGCAGGTGATCAATCGCCAGAAGGACATCATGTTCGCCAGCCGCTCCAAGAGCCACATCATGCGCCAGGCGCAGATCCATCAGCTGCGTCACGTCATCCGCGAGCTCGTCCGCATGCTGCCCGCGGAGAAGCGGCGCACGCCGGAGGTCAAGGCGCTCGCCGGCTACGGCTGCGGGACCGTGATGCATCTGGTGGAGATCAATGCCGGCCGGCTCGACGGCGAGGGCTACTCGCGCGACATCGACTTCTCGCAGGCGGCCATCCATGCGCGCTGGCAGGCCGGATACGCCGATACCCGTCGCATGATCCAGCTGCGGCCATGGGACGAGCCGATCGACCCGATGGTCGGCGTCACCCTGCACGCCTCCGACGCCGAGCCGGGGTGAGGATACGCGCCGAACCCGCGGACGCCATTCCGCCGGTATCCCGACGTTCAGGATCTCAGCGATATCTCCCGGGAATGATGCGTGAGCAACCATCCGGCGAACACCGCTCCGGCGAGGACGATAACCAGGTTCGTGCGGTCTCCATGGCGGATCACATCGGCGGCGCCGGCGACAGCCTCGTCCGCCGCGCCACGCGCAACCGTACGGAGATTTCCCATCAGATCATCGACGACGGGGTCGCCGGTGCTGGGGTATTTCACGAGCTTCGACAGCAGGAACGCCAAAGGCTCCACCAAATCGCTCGCGGCGGGCGTCGCGGTTCCCGGGGGGAGCTCGGACCGGGCATCGAAGGGCGGCTCGACAGGTTCGCTCATCACGGCGTCGGGGCCGGAAGTGATGCCCGCCGTGCCGGCAGCGTGGCGGGGCACTCCGATCCGATTGGCCGTCAGCGCTTTGACCTTGATCGTGGCGGCAGTCGCGAAGATGACTGTCACCACGACCAGAGCTGCGCCCACGACTCCAAGCCCCGCATAGACGCCGTAAGCATCCGCCGTCCAACGATAGACAGCGATCAATCCGACGCCAGCGGCCATCATCGCCGTGATCGCGGCAATCGCGGAAAAAGCCGCGATGACCGCGGCCTTCTGCGCTGCCTGTTCGACGCGATCAGTCGCCTGCTCGACGCGCAATTCCAGGTTCGCCTTCACCGCCTCGATCTGGGCGGGGATATCGAGCCCCAACAGCTTGAGGATCTTGAACAGCATCAATGTCGGCGTCCCAGCAGGCCAATCAGTACACCGACCACGACCGCACCGGCCATCGCCCCGATGGGATTGCGGCGGGCCATGTTTTCGAGCTCGGACGCGAAGGACTTCGCCTGATCGGAGGCGGCGGAGGCCACTTGCGCTCCCTTTCCGGCGAGATCGCTCGCAACGCCGCCAACCTGGTCGGTCACGTTCGACGTGACCTCTCGGGCCGACTTCGCGGCTTCGCTGCCGGCCTGCGATACGAACTTCGCGACGGTGTCCTTGAGGCCGTTGAGATCGGCTCGCAACGATTGCAGGTCCACGCCTGCCGAATTCATCGCGTCGCTGGCCGCTGCGCCAATGGCGTCACTGCCCCGAGACACGGACTCCGAAATCGACGGCCCCGATTCGGCAGCTCCGCGCGGGCTATCCTTGGATCGGCCGCCCGTGGCCGCGAACAACTGAGTTTCCGAACGTACGCCGCTGTGTTCCACCACTTTGTCCTCCTACTTTCAGATTTGTTGTCGGTCGAAACTTCCGGGGCCGATTCATGCTGATTGGCGAGGGCAGTTCGGCATGCTGAGTGCCGCCGAAAGTGTCAAAGCCAGGGTTTTCATGAAATCCTCCATTTGCCCTGACGATGAAACGCGTCACATCCGAATTCGTTCCTCGGGCTGTTCATCTTGCAAGTCGGACAGGTCCGACTTGCCGGCATAAGACCGGCATCACGGCTGAAAGGTTGTGCGTCAAATCGATCGGCATGTGCGCGTCGCGACGCGACGACCAGTGGCCGGCGATCACGCGTCACGAGACCGCACCGGCCCCGGCGCCACACGCCATCCCGATGCGACATTAAGGAATGATCAACCTTGCGCTGATACGGAGATGCGGGACAGTACGTAGTTTCCGGTGCCCCCGCTCACGAAGTGCACTTCAGATGGCCCACGCCGATCTGCCGTCCGGATATGCGACCCGCCTGGCGCTCTACGAGCTCGACGACAAGGCCAGAGCCGCGTTGAGCGCCGGTTTCCCGGGCATGCGGCCGTACCTGGTCCGTGCGGTCGACGACTTCGTGGCGGCGGGACTGAAGCTGCCGCACGTCGCCGACATCTTTTCCCGGAACCGCGATCTGATCCGCCGGCTCGAGCTCTCGCACTTCGAGATCTTCCTCGGCGGCAGGTTCGACGAGACGTATTTCGCATCGTTCCGCGCCACGATCGAGCAGGAGGCGGCGATCGGCCTCGACGGGCGCGCCCGCATCCATGTCGGCAATCTGGTGCTCAAGGCGGCGCTCGATGCGCAGGCCCGCCGGCACCGCCTGTCGGCCGGGCGCGTCGCGTCCTACGGCAAGATCGTGGCCCAGGCGATCGCCTTCGATCTCGCCATGACGCTGGCGCTGCACCAGCAACTGGCCGGCAAGGCCGCGCAGGAGCGGGCCGAGGCGATCGACGGCGCCATCGCCCAGTTCGACGGCGCGATCGGCGAGATCATCGCGGCGATCAAGGACACGTCGGTGTCGCTGACCAGCACCTCGGGCATGGTGCGGCGGGCGACCGAGGAAACCCGCGACCGCATGGCGTCGGCCTCGACGGCTTCGGTCGAGACCACGCGCAGCGTCGAGAACAGCGTCTCGGCGACCGAGGAGCTGTCCGCCTCGATCAAGGAGATCGGGCAGCAGGCGAGCAGCGGCGTCGACATCGCGCGCGCCGCGGTCGGCGATGCCGAGCGCACCAACCAGTCGATCCGTTCCCTCGCCGAAGCGACCGATCGCATCGGGTCAGTGGTCGGCCTGATCTCGCAGATCGCCTCGCAGACCAACCTGCTGGCGCTCAATGCGACCATCGAGGCGGCGCGCGCCGGCGAGACCGGACGGGGCTTCGCGGTGGTGGCATCCGAGGTCAAGGCGCTCGCCAACCAGACCTCGCGGGCGACCGACGACATCTCCCAGCAGATCGCCGCCATCCAGGAGGCGACCAGGAAGTCGGTCGACGAAATCTCCTCGATCGCGCACACCATCAACAAGCTCGCCGCCATCGCCACCAGCATCGCGGCGGCAGTCGACGAGCAGGCCGCGACCACCTCGGAGATCGCCCGCAACATCGGGGCCGCCGCCGGCAACACCGCCAAGGCCTCGGTGGAGATCCGCTCGGTCCAGGACGCCGCCGATCAGAGCGTGAGCGCCATCGGCGAGATCGGCGGCTGGACGAGCCGCCTGTCGTCGAGCGCCAACGAGCTCACCGCGAAGGTCACGACCTTCTTCGCCCAGGTCCGCTCGGCCTGAGCCCTACGCGGTCTCGATCGCCAGCGCGATGCCCTGGCCCCCGCCGATGCACAGCGTGACCATGCCGCGTTTGAGGCCGTCGCGCCGCATGGAGTGGATGAGCCGCGTCGTGAGCACGGCGCCGGTTGCGCCGATCGGATGGCCGTGCGCGATGGCGCCGCCCTCGACATTGATGATGTTCTCGGGCAGGCCGAGCTCCTGCGCCACCGCGAGCGGCACGGCCGCGAAGGCCTCGTTGATCTCGATGCGCTCGACGTCGGCGAGCTTCCACCCGGCACGCTCCAGCGCCTTGCGCACGGCCGGGACCGGGCCGAGGCCGAACAGGCCGGGCTCGACGGCCGCCACCCCGTAGGCGACGAGGCGAGCCATCGGCTCGATCGACTTGAACTCGGCGAATGCGCGGCTTGCCACGATCATCGCGGCGGCGCCGCTGTTGAGGCCCGGCGCATTGCCGGCCGTGATCGTCCCGCCTTCGCGAAAGGCCGGCCGCAGCTTGGCCAGCGCGTCCACGGTGGTGTCCGGCCGCGGCGCCTCGTCGGCGGTGAACGGCTCGACGACGCTCTTCCTGCCGCGAACCTCGACCGCGACGATCTCGTCGGCGAACTTGCCGGCCTTCTGGGCCGCGCCGAAGCGTTGTTGCGAGCGCTCGGCGAAGAGGTCCTGCGCGGCGCGGCTGAGCTGCGCCTGGGTGACGAGATCCTCGGTGTGCCAGCCCGAATGCTTACCCGAGAAGGCATCATCGAGGCCGTCACGAAGCATGCTGTCGTGGAGCTCGGCGGGACCCATGCGGTAGCCCCAGCGGCCGCCGTCCATCAGGTACGGCGCGCGATCCATGTTCTCCATGCCGCCCGCGATGGCCGCGTCGATTTCGCCGGTCGCGATCTGCTGCGCGGCGGTGACGATCGCCTGCGCCCCGGAGCCGCACACGCGGTTCACCGTCATGGCCGGAACCGATACCGGTACGCCGCCACCAATCGAGGCCTGACGGGCCGGATTCATCCGGTTGCCGGCCTGGATGACGTTGCCCATCACAACGCTGCCGACGGCCCCGGCGTCGAGCCCCGATCGCCTCAGCGTCTCGCGCACCACCGTGGCGCCGAGGTCGGTTGCGGGAATCGTCTTGAGCGAGCCGCCGAAGGCACCGATGGCGGTGCGCACCGGGCTGCAGAGAACCACATCATGCGTGCTCATGAGGTATCTCCTTTCGAGCGCGAGGCACTGGGCTTGTCAGTAACTTGCATAGTGATAGTTACTGCCTCGCGGCGCGTCAATGCGGCGCAGTCCGATACCCGCAACGCCTGTTGAAGCCCGGCGGGGCGAACGGGGGACGCGATGAATGACACTGAGCCCCGCCTGGACGTGGCCCACCTCGGCCACCCTGGAGCTGCTGACGCCCCCGGCCCGATGGATCTCGTGGCGCTGCGCTCCCCGGTGGCCCTGGCCCTGCGATACACCGCCGAGCAGGGCCCGCCGCCGGGTCATCTCGGTGCGGCGGAGGTGTGGGAGGGGCTGCCGCGGCGACCGTTTCATTCCCGCGCAGTGACAAATACGACCCCCGAGGCCCGTGTGCGCCGTGGTCAATCTTCAGCCGCCGGGGTATGCTTCAGCGTGATTGATATGGGTGCTACGATTCGGAGTTCAAAATGCAACGCGTCATCGTCGTCCGCGCCATCTGGGATCCCGAGGCGGAGGTATGGGTCGCGGAGAGCTCGGACGTGCCGGGCCTGGTGACCGAAGCGGATACCCTCGAGGGTCTTCAAGCCAAGCTCCCCGGCATCATTCAGGATCTCGTCGAGGTCGACGGCCGCGCCGGCGATCTGGTCGAGATTGCGGTGGAGATTCTCGCCTCGAAATCGCAGCGAGTCGAAGTCCGCGTTCCGCAGGTGGCATGACCGACTTTACGCCACGGCTGAAAGCCCTTCTCGAGCAACATCGCTGCTGGTTGGTGCGGCAAGGGCGCGGCGATCACGAAATCTGGGAAAGCCCGATCTCGAAACGTCGGTTCCCGGTCGATGCGCACATCAAATCGCGTCACACGGCAAACGCCGTCCTGAAGCAAGCCGGCATCCCAAAGGCATTCTGAACCGGGGGGAACGGTCCGCCGGGCGATCCACGGCGAACTTTCAGCACTTGCCGGAGCCCCGCGGTGTGCTCACTCCCGAGCGGCGTTCGTCTCGCCGTCCGTCGGTATGTCAACGGCGCAGACCCGCGAGATCATGGCGGCGGCGCGGCCGGTCGCAGATCCGAACGCTCTGCGACCGTCAGCGGCGCATGGCCGGCGCCTTCATAAATCTGTCATGTACCCGACGAATGCCTGACATATACCCCTCCTACGCTGGGTGGTTCGAGGTGATTTCCACGCATCTCGTCACAGGGGAGGAGGCACTATGCTCACGCAGCTGAAGAGGCGCCTGCGCGATCGCGCTGTCGTCACCACAGCAATTCTGTCGCTGGTCGGATGTGGCGCCGCCGGCGCCGGCGAACCCGGCTCGATGGGCGGATCCCGCGACAGCGACGATCGCACCGCGAGCCCCATCAAG
>Ga0181526_10003515_pt1 | contig 12744 bp, 10 predicted proteins | sample PEATcosm2014_Bin_35_FD_119750 | JGI IMG/M metagenome (GOLD analysis project Ga0181526, IMG submission 119750) | Peatland microbial communities from MTU Mesocosm Facility, Houghton, MI, USA - PEATcosm2014_Bin06_30_metaG | ecosystem: Environmental > Terrestrial > Soil > Wetlands > Peat | place...
GAGAAGAAGGCGGAGCATTTCATCAATGGGCATCCGGATTTATATGCTTCGGAGTATCCCTTCGATTCCACCGGGTTTGAATCAACGCACGCGTTTGCGAAATACGCGATGGCGCACGTAGTGAAGCCAGGCGAGAGCGCGCCCGCTGGATTGCCCGCGGGCGACATACGGACCGCAGTGAAATATCAGAACGCGCTGGCGTTCTTGAACGAGCAGATGGCGCTGAACCTAGCGTGTCGCGGCTGGCTGGAGCCGGCGTATTACGATTTGGGGAGTGATTATCGCGGGGCAGGGAACGCGAGTTACACGTTGAGTTATATGGCGCAAATGGGCGGCTGGGCGGTGCTGGATTACGGATTGTATTTTGCGCAGGATCCGTTTCCTTACGCGCGGCTTGGTTACGCTTCCTATTTGAGTTCTTGGGCGCTGCTGAATTCCGGTACGGCGGAATCGAACTACGGGTATTGGTATCCGGGAAAAAATAATGACGGCGGAGCGAGCGGGGGATTCGAGCCGCGTCCTTGGGGACATGCCTGGCTGGGCAACAAGGAAATGGGCCGTGGGCCGTGGTGGTATGACGGCGAGATCGATCTGGGGTTTTTGGGTGCGTTGCGCACGGCGGCAACGGTAGTGGTGGATGATCCGATTTTTAAGCTTTATGCTTACGGGGGAGAGCTGCGTCGCGACGGGAAGGTGACGGAAGTAATTCCGCGCGATGGATTGCGAGTGCGGTTCCACGTGCTGCGTGGCAACGAGCGATTGCATATTTTGCTGGGACGCGATGGATTTGCCGAGGGGCAGCCGGTTTCGTTCAGCGACGGATTGGGGGAAATAAAATTTGTACTGGAGAATCGTGCGGGTGCGGCGCACGAGACGAGCGTCGCGATCAGCGGTTTGCCGGTTGGGAATTATGAGGTTTTCGTGGGGGATCAGGTGGTGCAGAAGTTTACGAGCGGGGGCGCGGAAGAAGTGGGCGTCGCGGTTCCTATCGATGGGGCGGCGGCAGCGGTGAAGATTGCGCGGGTTGGTGCCGCGGCGGATTGAGATTGGTAAGCGACGATCGATACGGGAAACCAAAAAATAAGATGCCCGCTTCGCCCCGAAACGCCCGGGTCGAAGCGGCCGCTACACAATCAGAGTCAAATGCGAAAAAGCCGGCGGGACGCCTGCCCACCGGCAGGCAGGCCGGCGCTACGAAAGGCGAAGGCGCCGATATCGATAGCGTCGGATCAGGCGTGTTGTTCGCGGTGGCGTTGGATGAACTCTTTTAGGTACTCGCCGGCGGTGGTGATGTGTTTCCAGAGGGCGTCGGCAGCGATGTCGGGGTTTTTCGTGCGGCAGGCGTCCAGTAGTTCGTGGTGGGCTTTACCGGCAATGTGCAAATCGCGGGTGAAAACCAGGTGGAGGCGCGTGTAGCGGTCGCAATTGTTGTTCAGGGTCTTTAGGAATGAGAGCATCACCGGGCGATTGGCGGGCGCGTAAAGCGCGGAGTGGAAAGCCCAGTTCCACTGACCCCAGGATTTCACGTCGGCGTCGTTCTCAAGCGATTCTTCGAAATGCTGAAGGATTTCTTCCGCGGCTTGAAAATCCTTTTCGGTGAAATTAGCGATGGCCTTGCGAAGCATGTAGCATTCCAGGACCGCGCGCGTTTCGAACAGCTGCATGATTTCATCGGGAGAGAGAGCGGAGACAACGGCACCGCGATTGGCGACGATGGTGATCAGGCCCTCCGCAGCCAAATGGCTGAGCGCCTCTCGCACGGGAATGCGGCTGATTTGAAATTCGGCAGCGATGGCGTCCTGGCGGAGCTGCTCGCCTTCGCGCAGTTCGCCATGCAGGATCTTGTCGCGCAGGCGTTCGACGACGGCAGCGGCCAAGGATTGGCGCGGGATAGCGTCGGATTTTCTGGGCGCGGCGTGCTCGTGAGTCGGCGCCGAAGCGAATTTAGATTGAGTTTTGGGCATAGTCAGTTAAGTAACCCTTTGGAACTAGGTCTGCGCGGGATACTGCGTGCTTCCGGCATTCCGGAGGTGGATGGCCCGCGCGCCCGTCCGTGATCATCTATCAGGACGGCTAGCGTGTCAATTCTCCGTCCACCATGCGCCATATGCCAAGTGAATTCTCATTTTTCAATTCATCGGGCAGCGCGACGTCTGGAAAATCCTGATAGCAGACAGGGCGGGCGAAGCGAAAGATCGCGAGCGTACCGACAGAGGTGGTGCGCGAATCAGTGCTGGCGGGGTAAGGGCCGCCGTGCACGATGGCGTCGCACAGCTCGAGGCCGGTGGGGTAACCATTGTAAATAATCCGACCGACTTTGTTTTCCAGGATGGCGATGAGCTCGGAGAATTCGGCGATGTCCTGTTCGGTGCCGTGCACGGTGGCGGTTAGATGGCCGTGCAGGCCGCGCGCGGCTTCGAGGATTTGTTCCTTCTGCGAGTAGTTGATCAGCAGGGTTTCAGGGCCGAAAACTTCGCTGGCGAGATCGGGGCTGGCGAGGAAGGAGGTAATGTCCGCCTGAAAGAGGGTGGCGCCTGCTTGAAAGGCGGACGCGGCGTCGGCAGATTTTTCCTCGGCGAGCAGGGTGACGCCGTCGTGACTTTTGCGCTCGCGAATTTCGCGGTTGTAGGACGCGCTGATGCCGGAAGTCAGCAGGGTGAACTTCGCGGATTCCGCGACTTTGCCTTTCAGGACGTTTACAAGCGTATCCGCGGGTTTTCCCTCGGAGAGAAATACCAGGCCGGGCTTGGTGCAGAATTGTCCGGCACCAAGAGTGAAAGAGCCGTAGAGTTCCGCCGCGATTTTTTCCCCCCGCGCGGCGAGTGCGCCGGGAAGAATGAAGGTGGGATTCGTGCTGCCCATTTCACCGTAAAACGGAATCGGCGAAGGGCGCTTGACGGCCAAATCAAACAACGCACGGCCGGCCGGAATCGAACCGGTGAAGCCCACGGCTTTCACCAACGGATGTTGCACCAGCGCGGCACCAACGGAAAAGCCGGAATCGAAGAGCAGCGAAAAAACGCCTTCGGGCAAATCGCAGACGCGCACGCTATCACGGATGATGCGGCCCACCAGTTCGCTGGTGCCGGGATGCGCGGGATGGGCTTTGACGATGACGGGATTTCCGGCGGCGAAGGCGGAGGCGGTATCGCCACCGGCGACCGAGAACGCGAGCGGAAAATTGCTCGCGCCGAAGACTACGACCGGGCCCAGAGGGCGGAGCATGGAGCGGACATCCGGCTTCGGAACGGGTTTGCGTTGCGGATCGGAGTGATCGATGCGCGCGCCCACCCAGGAGCCTTCGCGCACGATCCTTGCGAACATGCGGAGCTGGGTGCAGGTACGGCCGGTTTCAGATTGCAGGCGAGCGATCGGAAGCGCTGATTCCTGATGGGCGCGCGCCACGAGCGATTCGACCTGCGCTTCGATGCGGGAGGCGATCGTTTCCAGGAAGGCCGCCCTTTTTTTGCCGGACGAGCGACCGAAAAAGACGCTTGCTTCGCTGGCGAGCCTGACGGCGAGGTCAACTTCTTCTCCTGTCGCGGAGTGAAAGGACGGCTCGATTTTTTGGCCGGTGGCCGGAGCGAAGGCCTGGAATGTGCCGTTGCCGGTGCTACCGGCATTGCCGTCGCGAAATCCGATTATAGAAGTTCCCAAGAATTCCATTTGTGCAGATCCTTTACCTTGCCGCGTGCGCGAGAGCGGAGCTCGCATTCTTTGGCCGATTTTGTATTGCGTGACGAATTATTTTTCTGGTTGCTTCCAATTCTTCGCCGATTATCTCCAGTTTCGGGGCGCGGACGCGGGCGTTGCCGATGCCAAGCTCCTGCTGAACCAATTTTATCAGCTGGATGAATTTGGGAACCGTGTCCAGTCGCAGCAGCGGCAAGAACCAGCGGTACAACTCGAACGCCTGCGCTGATTTTCCTTCGATGCCGTAATCGAACAAGTCTACGGATTCGCGCGGCAGTGCGTTGGCAAGGCCGGCAATCCATCCAGTGGCGCCAACGCCGATGCCTTCCAGGATGGCGTCGTCCACGCCGATAAATAGAACCAGGCGATCGCCGATGAGAGCGCGAATCGCGCTGATCCGTCGCACGTCGGTGCTCGATTCCTTCACCGAGTGCAAATTCTGGTGCTCATGCGCGAGTTCCTGAATCTGCTCCGGAAGAAAATCGGTACCGTAAGAGACAGGATTATTGTACAGCATGCTGGAAAGCGGCGTGGCTTTGAGAACGGCGGCCACGTGGGCTTTCATTTCGCGCCAATCACCTTTGTAAACGTAGGGCGGAAGAACCATGACGCCTTCGCATCCAGCGGATTCCGCAGCTTCAGCTTGCGCGACGGCTTCGGCGGTGGAGAGCGCGGAGATTGCGGCGACGACGGGAGCGCGGCCTTTCAGCGCGCCCACACAATTGCGCAGGATCGCGACCTTTTCGTCGAAGGAGAGCGTGGTGCCTTCGCCTAGCGAGCCGAGCGCGACTACGCCGGTGCAGCCATTTTCGACGAGCCAGCGGCAGTGATTGGCCATGAACGCGTGGTCAACTTTTTCATTTGGATCGAAACACGTGGTGATTGCGGGCATTACACCTTTCCACTTCATCGGAATCCTCCATTTAATTTCGTGCCGCAGCAGAATGCGATGGAACAGCCGCCAGGCTTGCACAACGCACTGGAAAGACCGGCGGACGTACGGAATCTATTTGCCAACCAAAAAGAAATTCGGCGGCCGGGGCGCAGACGCGTCCTTGGCACGGGCCCATGCCGCAGCGGGCGTGCAATTTGGCGGCACGCCAGCAGCCATGTTCGCGCAATCGTTCGTGCGGGACGTCTTCGCAGCGGCAGACCAGCGTGTCTGGGCGCGCGAGATTTTTCAGCTCGGGACGCAGCGGGAAAGCGTCTTTCAGGATGCGCACACCTTTCCCGTAACGGGCGCGCTTCGCGAATAGGTGCTTGGCGCGATCTTCCCAGTTGGTGGCGGCGTAACCGGCGACCTCGCCTTCGGCTAGAGCCAGCTCGAGGCCGCCGATTCCGGTGGGTTCGCCGGCGCAATAGATTCCGGGGGCCGAGGTTTGCTGATATTCGTTCACGTGTACGAATCCGCTTTCGAGGCGGCAGCCGCACATGCGCGGCAGCTCGACGTTCGGAATCAGATGAAAACCGCAGGCGAGATAATCGCACTCGATTTCGCTGGTTTGTCCCTGGCGCGAAATGCGCACGCTTTCGATGCGGCGACTTCCGAAGGCGGCGACGGGCCAGCAATCGGTCCAGTGCGGGATGCCGCGAAGCTCGTAGGCAAATCGCAAAGCTTCGGGCGCTTTGCCGGGGACCAGCAGCATCTTCATGCCGAAGCGCACCATGCGCGACCGAGTGGTTTGCTCGCAGATTGCGACGACTTTTGCGCCACATTTGCGCGCGTATGCCGCGACGGCGAGAAGCAGCGGACCGGTTCCAGCGATGACGACGCGTTTTCCGGCGATATCGAGGCCGGATTTCAGCAGAGCTTGCAGGCCGCCTGCGCCCGTTACGTTGGGAAGCGTCCATCCGGGAAAAGGCAGGAATAATTCGCGCGCGCCGGTGGTGAGAATTAATTTTCCGTAGCTGATCTGAATGGCGGAATCATCGGATTCCGCGGCGAGCTCGCCCTTCGCAGCATGGAAAACCCGCGCACCGCGCACGAGTTGAACTGCGGATTTATTCAGACGCTGAAACCAAATGGACGACGCTGAATTCTGCGGAGCGCTTTGAACGCCACGCCAGATTTGCCCGCCGGCGGCCGGGTTATCGTCAATCAAGCCGACGGTGACGCCGGAATCCGCGGCCGCGAGTGCTGCGGCGATTCCGGCAGGACCTGCGCCGACGACGGCGACGTCGAAACTTAAATGCCTGACGCTATCCATTGGCTTCGATTTCCATGCCTGCTTCGCAAAGCACCTGGCAACTGCGGCGTTGCGGCTCTCCATTGATGGCGACGCGGCATTCGAAACAGGTGCCCATGCCGCAGAGAGGTGAGCGCGGTTGACCCGTGACCGAAGCGCGGCAAGTGGCGCCGGCGGCGAGAACCGCCACGGCGACCGTGGCTCCTGCGCGAACCGTCACGGGCTTTCCATTTACGCGAACGGAGACGGAGTCAGACATGCGCCTCCGCAGCCATTTGGCGGGACGGCAGATAAGGCTGAACCGGAATCGCCGGGCGCTGGCCGAGAATTTGCGCGCAGATCAGCTTGGCGGTCGCGAGCGAGGTCGTGATGCCCAAGCCTTCATGGCCGGCCGCGACCAGGACAGAAGGATCTTCGGGCGATGGGCCGATCAAAGGGAGCTTATCTGGAGTGGCGGGACGAAAACCTGTCCACACGCGAATCGCCGAAAGCTGGCTGAGTTCGGGCATGTAGTCGAATGCGCGTTGCAACATGCGCGCGAGAATGGAGTCGTCCACCGCGGAATTCTCTGCGCCGTATTGGCGCGAAGAGCCGATCAAGATCTGGCCTGTTTTTCGAGGCTGCACGTTGAATGCGACGGAATCGGCAGTGAGCGAGTGCGCGCTCTTTAAATAGCCCAGCTCGACGACCTGATGATGGAGAAAATTCGGATAGCGGTCGGTGATTACCAAGTGGCCTTTGCGTGGCTTTATATTTATTCCGCCGCTGAGTTTCGGGGCCGATTGGCCGGCGGCGTTGATGATGAAGCCCGCAGGGAAAACCGTGCCATCCACGAGGCGCGCGATGCCTTTGCCGATCGCGACCACCGGCTGGCCGTGGACGACGCGCGCTCCCAAGTCACGGGCTTTCTGCAGCAAGAATCCGGTGGCGCAGGGCGGATAGACGACCGAATCTCCTGGCACGCGAAGGCCTCCGGCGAGCGGCTGGCGCAGGTGAGGCTCCGCCTCACGAACCTGCTGCGAATCGAGAACTTCGGCGTTTACTCCGCGTTCACGGTAGTAATCAAATTTTCGGTGGACCTCGGCCATTTCTATTTCATCCGTGGCGACCCACAGCGTGCCGCACGGGTCGAACTCGACGGCAGGAGGCAATTGATCGCGTAGATCGTCCCAAAGAATCTGGGAATAGCGCGTGATGGCGAACTGCGCTTCGGAATCATCCATGACGACAATGTGGCCCATGGCTGCGCCGGTGGTACCGGAACTGGGGAAGCTTTCGTCAATTACGAGGACGCGAACGCCTTCGGCGGCAAGTTCGAAAGCGCATGCGGCGCCGACGATTCCGGCACCGACGATCACAACTTCAGACGGCTTGTTCACGGGTAGATGCCATTACGAAAGGGATCGCGCGGATCCAGAATCACATCCGCCTCCGATGTAATGAACGCGGAACCTTTGATAATGGGCAACACTTGGCCGTCTGCGATGCGAACTTGTCCTTCAAAAACACTGCCCACGATGCTTTCCTGCCGCCAGACTTCTCCTGGCTTCAGTTTTCCATCGGCGTAGAGGCAGGCGAGCTTGGCGCTAGTGCCGGTGCCGCAGGGCGAACGGTCGTAGGCTTTTCCGGGACAGAGAACAAAATTCTGGCTTTGAATTCCCGGCTTCTTTGACGGGCGAAACAGTTCAACGTGATCGATCTCTTTGCCGTCGGTGCCCTTGATTCCATTATTGGCCAACGCTTGGCGAATGGCCCAAGCGAACTCCGTCAATTTTTCAATATTCGCAGCCGTCAACTCGATGGAATCATTGTTGACCAGGAAAAACCAGTTGCCGGCCCAGGCCACATCGCCGGTGACGGCGCCGTAGCCGGGCACCTGAACTGTGAGTTTTGCGGCTGTGCGCATGCTAGCGACGTTGACCACGGTGACTTCGCCGGTTTCATGGAGCGTGGCGGTGACGGTGCCGACAGGCGTTTCGATCCGGTGATCCCCGTACGTGATCTTGCCCAGGTACGCCAGAGTAATGACTAAGCCAATTGTGCCGTGCACGCACATGCCGAGATAGCCAACGTTATTGAAGAAAATTACGCCGGCGGCGCTGGTAGGATCGGATGGCTTGCAGAGGAATCCACCCACAACGACTTCGGAGCCGCGCGGTTCATTGGCCAGCGCGCCGCGCAGATAATCGTGATCGCGGCGAAAATGCTCCAACTGCTCTGCCACTGACCCGTGGCCGAGATCCGGACCGCCGCTGACAATAATTCTGGTGGGCTCGCCGCCCGTGTGCGAATCGACGATGTGGATGCGTTCGACCGCGTCGAACAGGTTCGCGGGACTGTTGTCCAAACGCGGCTTGGTAAGGCTCATGAGCAGGTTATCCGATCCTCGCTCGGGATACACGCCTCGAACGGGCATTATCGCGTTTCAGAACAGAGATTTGCGAGCAAAATTGCGAATCAACCGACGGCCATAACGATGGAAAGCATTGGGTTGGGAGCGGAGCGGAAACCAGGGGTGAAGTCCGGAAAACGGAATTGAGCGATGCAAGTCCAGTAGAGGCGGGAGTGAGATAAATGGGCATTGACGGGGCAGCCTGCATATAATATACATCGTGGCGAAGTTAGGCAACCAAAAACATGAGGTTTGCTGAAAACGTTTACCACGGCCGTTCTAGCGGGCGTCCGGTACCAGGTTTTCCCATGTGCTTTCCGGAGTTTACGGGGAAACGCGGATGTGGCATAACGTCAGACCGAGTCACCGCACTGAGATCCTTTTTTCGCACGACGCTGGAGTATAGCGGGCGCCGCGCCACCCAGTTCCGGCTAACGCCGGGTTTCAGGACCTTGCGTAATGGCCCGAGAGCCGTCGCCACCCCGACGTTCTTGGATGCTAGCAAGGAGGATGCAGGGAAGGGCGGGGCTTCCCCGGCCCCCCTTCCCAAAGTCCTCGAGGCATATCGCGGTAAACCCTTGGCAGGCTTTCATTAAAAATTGGTTTGCGCGTTGCTGGCAGGCGGGTGAGGACAGGAAATTTCGCATCGGATGCGAAAAAATCGTCGCTGGACAAAATGCGATGCGCGAAAGCTGCTCGCGGGAGGAACAGAAAATGAAACGTGGCTCGGCGAAGTGGATCGTTGTGGTGACGTTTTTAATTCTTTCTCCTGCGCTGGCGAGCGCGCAAGGGACGCTGGCAGACTATCAGCGCGCCGAACGATTTCTTCCGGGAAATGTGCGGCATCAGATTTACGTCGCGGACGTGCAGCCGCATTGGATCGAGAAGACTAGCCGCTTCTGGTACAGAAAGGTTGGAGCGAGCGGATCGGAATTTATTCTGGTGGATGCGGCGCAGAATACCAGCGCGCCGGCCTTCGATCACGCGAAAATCGCAGCTTCTTTGGCGCGCGCAGCGAAGCGGGAATATTCGGCGACGCAATTACCGTTCGACAATTTGGAGTTCACGAAGGACGGGCAATCTATAAATTTTCAGCTGGACGGCGTGGCGTGGACGTGTGGCCTGGAGAAATACGATTGCAAGAAGTCCAGCGATGCGCAAGCCGGACCTTATGAAGATTTTTCTCCGAGCGGCGCATGGGCGGCCTATGTGAAGGATCACAATCTTTACGTGCGTGACAATTCGACAGGATCGGTGCAGCAACTGACTCGTGACGGCGAACCGGGCTGGGATTACGCGACGCCGGTTGCTTCGCTGCGCCCGATGGTGGCACAGGGGACGGATGATGTGAAGCAGCGGCCGGCAGTCTTCTGGTCGCCGGATTCATCGAAGCTGGTTACATATCGGCTCGATTCGCGAAATGCCGGGCACTTTACGACGCTGCAGTTCGTGCCGCCGAATCAACTGCGGCCAAAAGCGTACGACGTGGTGTATCCATTGCCGGGCGAAGCGTTGCCCACGGCCGAGCCGATTATTTTTGACATTCCGTCGGGCAAGCGGACAGACATCAAGACCGCGCCTTTGGAAATACGGTTTCAGGGCGGGCCGGGATTCGATTGGTATCCGGACAGCAAGAGCATTTATTACGATTACAGCGAGCGCGGAGAAAAAGCGATCGAGCTGCGGCAGGTGGATCCGGCGACGGGCGCGGAGCGAGTGCTGATTGGCGAGCAATCGGAGCGCTATGTGGATCCAGGCGAGACTTTTTTTCGATTTGCGCACGATAGCGGCGAGATTGTGTGGTCCTCGGAACGCGACGGCTGGAATCATTTGTATCTTTACAACGAAAAGACGGGTCAATTAGTCAATCAACTGACGCAAGGTCCCTGGGTGGTAAGGCAAATACTCTCGGTGGACGAAAAGGCGCGGCGAGTTTATTTCCTGGGGTGCGGACGCGAGAAGGACGAAGACCCCTATTTGACGCATGTTTACAGCGTGGGATTCGATGGCAAGGGACTGACGCTCTTGACCCCGGAAAATGCGAATCATGCGGCGAGCGTTTCGCCGGATGGAGCGTTCTTCGTGGACAGTTTCTCGCGTGCGGATTTGCCGGGGAAGGCAGTACTGCGGCGGACGAAGGACGGATCGGAAGTGCGGACGCTCGAAGAGTCTGACGCAGCGGAGTTGCTGAAGACGGGATGGAAGTATCCGGAGCCATTTCACGGCAAGGCGGCGGACGGGTCAACTGATTTGTACGGTTTGATCTGGCGACCTTCGAATTTCGATCCGTCGAAGAAATACCCGATCGTGGAACAGGTCTACACCGGTCCGCAGGGATTTTTTGTGCCGAAAACGTTCGGGCAGGCGAACCGAATCGGTTTGCAGCCCGTGGCGGAATTGGGATTTGTGGTGGTGATGGTGGATGGGCGCGGGACGACGGGACGTTCTCGCGCGTTCCACGAATATTCCTACAGAAATTTGGGCGGGTCGTTTGCGGATCACGTGGCGATGATCAAGCAGATGGCGGCACGCTATCCGTACATGGATGCCGAGCGAGTGGGGATTTGGGGAACCTCGGCGGGCGGTTACGGCGCGGCGCATGCAATGCTGGCATTTCCTGATTTTTATAAAGTGGGGGTGACGATTTCGGGAGATCACGACGCGCGGCTGGATAAGGCGTGGTGGAACGAGTTGTATCAAGGTTATCCGGTGCAGGAGGATTACATCGCGCAATCCAACGTGACGATGGCGGGAAAGTTGCAAGGGCATTTGCTGATCGTGCATGGCGACATCGACGACAATGTGCATCCGGTGGAGAGCATGCGTTTCGTGGATGCTTTGATGAAGGCGAATAAAAACTTCGACATGCTTTTGGTGCCGAATATGTATCACGGGGAAGGCGGGAATCCTTACTTGATACGGCGGCGGTGGGATTATTTCGTGGAGTACTTGTTGGGAGTGACGCCGCCGAGTGGTTTTGAAGTGCATGAGGATCGAGAGGAACCAGCGCGCGGGCGGTAAAAGACCGGAGGGCGGCGAGCAGGGGCCCTACCATGGCTAACGCGTGGACGTGGCGGCGAAGAGCGTGCGAGGCAAGCCTCGCGCGGTGCGACCGCGCCGAGTCTTAGATTGTTGCGGAAGCGGCGGCAAGGCGCCGCACTACAAAAGGGGCTAAGCAAATGGGCGGGATTACGGCGATTGTTTTCCTCGCGACTCGTGATGCTTGATTCGGTGCTTCATTCCGCGCTGCCCCAAATATCTCCTACTTTGTAGCCGCTGGGAAACGGGTCGTCGGAATCTAGGACGTATTGCGCGATTCCGGTGATCCATGCGCTGCCGCTGATTGTCGGAACCACGGCAGAGTGCGGGCCGATGCGCGTCTGCGCGATCAAGCGTCCCGTGAACGTGGTGCCGAGGATTCCTTCGTGCACAAAATCCTGATTCAGAGGCAACTGGCCCTTGGCATGAAGAGTCGCCATTTTCGCGCAGGTTCCGGTGCCGCAGGGCGAACGATCGAGCGCGCCAGTCCAGGAGGAGGGGCGGCTCCAATCGAGTTTGCCGGTGGAAACGATCACTGTGTTTTTGCGGTCAGAGCGCGGATGATCGGCGGGCGCGGAAAGCTGGGCGATAGTGATGCCGGCGATCGCAGAATTTTCCGGATGAACGGCGGGGAGCTGTTCGTTCGCCGCGGTTTTGATCATTTCGCCGACGCGCACGATGTCGCGGGCTTCGTCGGGGGCGAGGTGAAAGCCCAGCGGCGCGGCGTCGGCAATGACGTAGAACATTCCGCCGTAGGCGACATCCACTTTGACGGTGCCAAGGCTGGGAACTTCGACGTTCGCATCGAGGTGTACGGCGAACGCCGGAACATTTTGAAATGTCACGCGCTTTACTTTATTGTTTTCGATTTCGGCTTCGACGTCGACGAGGCCGGCGGGGGTATCGAGCTTCAGCTTCATGATGCGCTCGCGGATAGGAATCATTCCAGTTTCGAGCAGCACGGTGACGACGCAGATGGTGTTGGTGCCGGACATCGGCGGATATTCGGTTTGCTCCATGATTACGAAACCCGCGGCGGCTTCGGGATTCGTGGAGGGCAAGATGAGATTGCAATTGGACGCGGGGTAGCCGCGGGGTTCGCGCAGCATTAATTTGCGAAGATCGTCGGCGCGGGTTTCGAGATATTTCATTTTTTCGAACATGGTGGCGCCGGGAACATCCAGCACGCCGCCAACGATTACGCGGCCCGGTTCGCCACAGGCGTGAGCATCCACGGCGGAAATCATTCGAGCGAATTGCACAGGATTACCCTCAACGAATTTGTTTAGCGATTCATCGCGCTGACCGCGTGGGCTACTGCGGCAGCTCCTCGTCCGGCATTTTACGGTCTTGAGCGGAGCGCGCTATCAGAAAATAAACCGGGACGCCGAGGATTACGATTATCAAGCCCGGCCAGGTAGTGGCGGGGCGATA
>Ga0181526_10003518_pt1 | contig 12732 bp, 6 predicted proteins | sample PEATcosm2014_Bin_35_FD_119750 | JGI IMG/M metagenome (GOLD analysis project Ga0181526, IMG submission 119750) | Peatland microbial communities from MTU Mesocosm Facility, Houghton, MI, USA - PEATcosm2014_Bin06_30_metaG | ecosystem: Environmental > Terrestrial > Soil > Wetlands > Peat | place...
GTGGAGGTTCACTGCAGCGCCCTCCAGCCGGGTGGTGGCGTTGTAGGTGATGGTGCGGTTGGCGGTGTGGGCCGCAAAATCCAGGCCGCCAAGGGGTTCTCCGGCCAGAGCTAGCGGGCTAAGAGCGGCGTGGACTTCAAGGAGCGGGTCGTCGAATGTGCCTGAGCCGAGCACGGAGAAGCCCAGCTTGCCGGTAATGTCGAGCCCCTGACGGCGCAGTTCCTCTATCTTGGCCACGTCGATGCCCGCGCCCTTGGCATCCACTTGAAAGCGCTGGGATTTTAGGTCATAACTGCCTGTGGCGGAGAGATTGCCGGCGGGCGCGCTGGCGGCAACTGAGGACACCTTGAGCAAGCTGTTAGCCATGGCGCCCTGGGCGCGGATGCGCGTCACCGGCTCGCCGTAGACGGCGCCTCCGTCCAGCTCGGCCCATCCCGAGCCGCCAAGGGCATGAATGGGGCCGTCAATCTGGAGTTGGGCATCGATCGCGCCGGTAAGGGGCAGGCCCGGTCCGGTGAACGGGACCAGATCGTCGAAGCCCACCCTGGCGGCGCGCAGGCGCAGATGAAGTGTGGAGTTTGCATCGAACGCCGGAGCCGATTTTCTGTAAGGGGCTGCATCGAGCGTGCCGTTCAAGGCGATTTCGGCCTTCCCGCGGCGGAGCAGGCCGCGTGTGATGTCGATTCGGTCGGCGGCGTAGCTTCCGGTAGCTTCCACCGTGTCCCAGGGAACGAAGCCGGGCTGGACGGCTTGCGGCTGGGCCGGTTTGCCGTTTTGGACTGGCTGGACGGGGAGCAGCTCGATTGCCATTTGCGTGGCTCTGAGGCTTCCGGCCAGGTGCGGATCGGCGAGCGAGCCGGTCCACGATCCGTGAAAATCGCCCAGACCTGCCAAAGCCACAGGCAGAGCCGCGGTGCCGCTCTTCCCATACCGGTTCAGCCCCAGGTCGCGCAGCGCGCGATCGAACTCCCAAAGGTTGCGCGAATGGAAGTCGACGGCAAGCGACGAGGGACTGGTGAGCGGGTAAGCGCCCAGATGGCCGCGGGCTTCCAATTGGCTGGCGGGAGTCCGCAACTCGAGCCTGCGCAAATCGACAGCGCCGTCGCGCTGGGTATAAGTGGCATCGATCGAACCGCTGGCGGGAACTCCCGACCCTGGGGACGAAGACTTGTCGCCGCCACCCGAGTAAGCAGAGACCGCTTCCTGGGAACCCCGGTCGGCGGGGGCCACGGCTGGGCCTGCGAGTGACTGCTCGGGAGCGTTGAGGCTGAACGTGGCGGCGACGACAACGGTCCGCGTATCGCCTTTAGACCAGGTTGCAGTAGCGGGACCGTCGATGCGCGTATCGAAGCCCAGGCGCTGAAAGGGCGGCGCGCCCACCATATCGAGAAGCGTGTCGAGGGAGACATCTCTGAAACGGGCCGTCACTTTGCCGTTTACCGGGATTTGGATGGGGGGGGGATGGAGCGGGACTGCCGGAGCCGCGGGTTGCTTTCGGACGCCGCGGGCTTTGCCGGCACTGGCCGGCTGCATGGTTGCGGCACCGGGAATGGAGGGCAACCAAGGGGTAAGCGCGACCTCGCCCTCCAGTTGCCCGCCCTGGCGGAGACGGGCAACGATCGACGTGACCAGCAACTGCTTTGGATCGGCGTGAACCTTTGCATCGAGCCGGATGCCTGTGGCGACGACGCCGGTTCCAATGTAGGAGCCGCCGTCGACTTCGATGCTGCCGTCGGCGCGGAATTCGCCTTCTTCTCCCGCGGCGGTCAGGTCAAGATGGGCTATGCCTTCCGGGGCAAAAGGATACCCGAAGACTGGATTCAGAAGCTCCATATCCAAATCGCCCGCGGCTTTGGCCTGCCAGCGGGGATGGGCAAAGTCGGCGAGCGTGCCGGAGACCACTACTGCGCGTTCTTGGGTTCCGTGGGCCGCCGAGGTGATTCGCAGAGAGCGGAGATTGGCAGCCGTTCGCGTCAGGTCAAGCGTGGCTTGGACGCGCCCCCGCACGGTCTCTGCCTTGCCCCGCGACAGGTCAAGATCGGCTCCGGCTTCAACCTGAAAAGTCTCTTCGCTGCCGGCCTCCGCGCTTTGCCCCGCGGACGAAGACCTGTCCGCGGCGGCCCCGGCGCTGTGCCCCACGGACGAAGACCTGTCCGCGGGGGCCCCGGCGGGAAGATAGCCCATGAGCAGGGCAAGATTCTCGGCGTCGAAGTCGAGCGGGATGAAGCGGTTTTGGAAGTCGAAAGCGGCGGCCCGGTTCTCGTAGTGAAGAACTCCCTGCCGGACCGATATCCGGCCGGCCTGGAGATCGAAGAAGGTATCGAGCGCGGATTTGCCCAGTTTGCGGGGCTTGCGGGGCCGTGGCTGATTGGTGGAGCCGTCGGGATAGACGATGACGTGGAGTGCGGGCCTGGAGATCTCGAGATCGCGGAGGAGAATGCGCGGGCTCCAAAGACCCAGGATGCTGATTTGCGCACGCAGGCCTTCGACCTGGGCGTAAGGAGCCTCGCCGGGGGCTTCGCGGCCGTGAATGACCAATCCGCTGGCATCGGCCTCGAGGTTCAGCAATCGCCAGTGAAAGGAGGCGATCTCGACTCGCCCGCCAGTCGCCGTTTCGAGATAGGCCACTAACCGCTGGCGAACAAATCCCTCGACCAGGGAAGAACTGGCCCAGAAGTAAAAGATTACCGAAGCAACCGCCAACAGAACCGCCCCAATGAGGACGGAAAAGGGAAGATGGCGCAGGAAGAAACGCCGCAGGCGGCTCGGCTTGGGGCGTTGAGGCGGCTCGGGAGGAACGGGAAGCGTAGGCTTTTTGTCGCTCATTGGCTTCCGTCTCCTGTGCCGCCCTTGGCGCTGCCCTGGGGGTTGCCCGGTGTTTCAGGGTCTTCGAGAGCCGGGTCAAGCACCTCGACTTCGCCCTGCTTGCGCAGGGTTGTGAGCCAGTCTCCGAAGAGCACGTTGACCTGCCGCTGAAGCAAGATCTCCTGGATGCGCGGTGCCACTTCCTCCATTGGCGGAATGGCTTCGCCCTTGGCGTACTGGGGCAGCAGGGTTTGGCGGTAGTATGTTTCAATCTCCGCCTGGGAGATGCGAATGTCCTGGCGAAAACGCTCTTCGATGAAGCGCAGAATCCCAATCCGATTGCGCAGGTAGCTCTCGACCCGCCCCGGCGTGAGGCCATTTGTGGCCAGGAATGCCGTCCATCCGGCCTCGGAGACGCAATTCTGGTGAACACAGGCGGGGAGTTGCCTGCGAATCTCGGCCAGGCGAAGATCGACCTCCGCCTGTGTGGCCTCGGCGCTCTGCATATCCTGCTGGCGAAACTGCTGCTGAATCAGCGCTCGGGCGATCAATTGCTCCACGGCCATCTTCCGGGTAAGAACGCCAAGCCCGGCGTGGCCGGAGTCGAGAACAGAGAGCCGGATCTCCTCGTCCAGGTCGCTGGAGAGAATGGCGTGGTTGTTGACAACGGCAACTACCCGGTCCAGCACCACCGGGACTGCGGGCTGAGGGGTCTGCGTCCAAACGCGAGTTGGGCCGGCTGCGAAGAGGAACGCAACAAGACAGACTGGCAGGCAGATCGCGCAGGGCGGATTATTGAACCGGATTAAAGGCCAGAATCTCATCAGAAGGTCTGTCCCAGGCTGAAAAAGAAGTTGAAGTGACCGGCCTCGCCCACAGTCGCTGGGGCGTACTGGTTGGAGTAGTTGTAAACCACCGGATAGATTGGCGGATCCAAGTTATAGCTGAAGTCCAGCCTTATGGGCCCTGCCGGGGTATGGTAGCGCAAACCGGTGCCAATGGCGTGGGAGAAGTAGTTAAAGCTGCATGGCCCAATCAGTCCGGTCGAATTCGACGGAGTGTTAGCAGGAAGAACAGCCGGGTTCTTGCAGGCGTCCCGATCGGGCTGGCGAACCCGCAGGGCGCTGGCCCAGGCATCGGAGGCATTGGCAAAGACGTTGCCCATATCGTGGAAGAGCACGAAGCTGAGCGAGTCGCCGAGCCACGGAAGCGTGGGTGGCGGCAGGCGCAACTCGGTGCTGTTGATCAGCGCGCCCGCGCCGCCAACGGGGTAGCCGGTCTCGGGATCGCGGGGACCGGCCGCATTTTGAGAGAAGCCGCGCAGCGAGGCGGCGCCGCCGGCGTAGAGCCGCTCGGGCAACGGGATCAGTTCTTCTTCGCTGCTGCCGAAGGCGCGCTCCTGGCCGTAGCGAGTGTTGCGCGCAACCACGAACTTCCCTTTGTCGAAGCTGTAATAGCTTGAGTTGGAGACGTCGAGGCGGTTGAAGGCGGCCTGGGCGCCGAAGGCCTTGCCGGAGAGAAACTCCTGAAAGCTGGTGTAGGTGCCGCGGTGGGCATCGAGGGGCAAATCGCGGGTATCGCGTATCCAGGTTAGCGCCGGACCCGCCACGCGCACTGCCGTGGACAACTGGGCTATCTCGCCAGGGGCCACCTGAAGGCTTTCCGCCTCAACCTTGACGCGGCGGAAGTTGAACTCATAGATCAAGGTGCCGGCCCTTGAGCGGGCCGACCCTGGTGGATTGAATCGCTCGGTCCAGCGCAAGCCGCCATCCAGCTTGGAGGCAACATACGTGGTCACATCCAGGCTGTTGGCGTACCCGCCGGAGAATGCGAGGCCGAAGTTCCGGCTGCCCTCGAAGTGCGGAATCTGAAAGAGCAGGTTGATCTTCTGTTCGAGCAATCCGTAAGTGCCCTGCAAAGAGGCCGACTGCTCTTTGCCGAAGAGATTGTTGCGGGTAATGTCGGCCACCACGCGGGGGCTGACGCCCGTCTTGCCGTTGGGATTGCAAGTGGCGCCGCTGGCGATAATGCCGCCGCAGTTGTACTGCGGCGTCCCGGTCTGCGCCTCGAATCCGAGGCCATAGGTCAACGCCCAGCGCCTTGCCTCAACCGCCTGAAGCATGACCGTCTTGTAAGCCTCGCCGCCGGTGGGGTTCTCGATCGCCGTATCGACTTCGTTGAAGAGAGCGAATTCGTACAAGTTGCGCTGCGTCTCCATGAGAGCGGTTTCGTTGAGCGGGTCGCCGGGGTGTACGATGATCGCTCGCGCCACCGTTTCCGGACGCGTGAAGTGCAGCCCGGTGAGCAGCACGTCGCGCACAAAGGTCTGCGGCCCCTCGGTGATATGGAAGACCACGTCCACCTTGTCAGCGCCGGACGGCTCGGCCTGCTGGGCCACATCGACTTGCGCCTTTAGAAAGCCGCGGCTCATGTAGCTGGTCAACAGCGCATCGCGGTCCCCCGCCAGGTTCTGAGGAGAAAGCAACTGCCCCGGCGTAGTGTTCAGCAGGAGAGAAAGCTGCTTGGCATCCGCGTTTTCGGCTCCGTCCAGGCGCACCGTGCCCACGCGCTGCTGTTCGCCCTCTTCAATGCGGTAGACCAGGGCGAGCGGGGCCGTCCGCCGCGCAAGCGTCAATGCGCTCGCCGCAGCGCTCTTCTGGGTCGGGGCGCTGGCGTCTGCCGCAACGGTTTCAGGGGTGCTGGTCTCGGGAACGATCTTCACGTTGGAGAAGCCGTTATTTTGATACACGGCTTGCAGTGCGCTCACGTCCGCTGAGACCAGTGCCTGGCTGTAGGCACCGTGCCGGTCGATGGCATCGGCGGCATGAACGCTGAGAAGCTGCCTGAGCGTGGCAGAGTCGAAGTAGCGATTTCCGGTTACCGAAACGCGCTCGACGCGGCGGCGCGGCCCCAGCCGCACCTTATAAAGAATGACCACCTTCTCGGCGCCGGTGGTTTGCACTTCGTGGTCCACCTTCACGTCGAAGTAACCCTGGCGCTGGTAGTAATTCCGCAGCCGGCGATTGCCCTCGTTCAGCAAGTCGTCGTCCACGGCGCCTTCCTCGAAGATGGGGATGACCCGCTTCACTCGCTCCGCGCCCATCTTGACTCCCTCGACGAGCACCTTCACCTGAGGGCCCTGGTTGGCGGTGAAGTGAAAGTCGGTTTTCTTGGAGTCGGCAGCGTACGGCTCTGACTGGAGCTTGATTTCGGCTTCAAGCCGCTCCTGGCCCCGGTAGTGCTTGAGCACCCCAGCCAGGGCTCGATTGCCGGTGTCATGGTCCACTCGCGCGCCGTTTTTCAGGTGGGCGTGGCGGTTGAACTCTTCGGCGCTCATTCCAGAATCACCCGCAACCTGGACCGTGCCTACGCGCGCCTGTGTACCGCTGACCACTCGAAATGCGATGTCCACCAGGTGCTCTTCGGGATGCGGGGTCAAGGCTTGGGAGATCGCCGCTTCGTGGAATCCGTTCTCGGCCAGTGTGCGGCGCATCTGTTCGAGCGCCAGGCTGAGTTTGGCCGGGGTATAGCGCGTGCCGGGCGCGAGCTGGCTTGCGCGTTCAAGCTGCGTATTCATGGTTGCGCCCTTGGCGCCGTCCACGCTGACCGTTCCAATGAAGGTGCGCGGCTCTCCGCGGAAGACCAGGGCCACACCGTCCTGCAGGCGCGCGCCCTCCACCTGGATGGTCTCGAAGAGGCCGGTTGCAAAGAGCTGGCGAAGGCTCTTCTTCAGGTCTTCAGGGCTGAGCGGTGCTCCTTCGGCCTGGGCAAGATGGCCCGGCAGCGGGGCAAGACGCCCTTCGGCAACACCCACGAAGGAGATGCGCCGCACCGGCAACCCCGTCCACTGGGCGAGAGAGCTGGAAGGCGCTTCCGCCGCCTGATCGCCCCCCACACCCGTAGCGCCGGGGCCGCTCGCAGGACCCTGGCTCCAGCCGCCGGCTCCGCTCATGATTCCGAAGGCAAGAAGGCAAGCCAAGAGGACAGCGCATCCCGATCGATTGCTGCATCCGCGCGCCAGTCCTCGACCCCAACAACGAAGCTGGCGCCCACCGGACGCCGCCGGGGATCCTGTGCTTGCCATCAAGACCATATCTCCCAAGAATACGAGGCGCCAGGCAACGCTGCTCAGCGGGCTGCCCTATCCGCTGGTCGGCAATCGCCGTTCCCCGCTCCTTGTTCCCTGTCCCTTTATACTAGCGAGGAAACAAGACCGGCGCAGCAGCGCCCGCTCGCGGTGCGAACCCCAAGGAAGCGCATGCCCCAATCGAGTTCCCCTCAGCAGCCTCCCGATTCCGCTACGAAGGCCTCCTTGACGGAAGCGCCCGCTCCGCTCCCGCCGCCGTTGGCGCGCGCGGCCGCTCCCAATCCGCTGGAGGACGATGCGCTGGCCCGCGCGCAATCCGGCGACCATCAGGCCTTCGCCCAACTTTACTCCTTGCACAAAAGGCGCATCTATTCTTTATGCATGCGCATGGTGGGCAATGTCGCGGAAGCCGAAGACCTGACTCAGGAGACATTTCTTCAACTGCACCGCAAGATTGGCAGTTTCCGCGGCGACGCGGCCTTTTCCACCTGGCTGCACCGGCTGGCCATCAATGTGGTGCTGATGCATCTGCGCAAGAAAGGGTTGACGCTGATTTCTCTGGATGAGGCTATGGAACCCGCGCAGGAAGAGCGCGCCGGTCGCAGCTTCGGCGCCTCCGATCTTAGCTTGTCTGGCGCCATCGACCGTATGGCCCTGGAGCATGCCATCGACGCCCTGCCGGCCGGCTATCGCCTCATCTTTGTCCTCCACGACATCGAGGGTTACGAGCACAACGAGATTGCCTCCATGCTCGACTGCTCGATCGGCAACAGCAAGTCGCAGTTGCACAAGGCGCGGCTGAAGCTGCGAGATGCCCTGCGCATCGATCCCCGGCAGGAGGCGCAGCGATGACCGAAGACCCCAACCATCTGAGCTGCGCCGCGTTCCAGGCCCGCTTGCCGGAGCTGATCGGCTCAGGCGAGAATATCGCCGCCCATTCCCACCTCCAGAGCTGTGAGCTTTGCCGCGCCCTGCTCTCCGACCTGATGACCATCGCCGAGGCCGCCCGTCAGTTGTTCCCCATCGTGGAACCGCCGGATCGAGTATGGGAACAGATCGAATCGGCGATCAGGAATGAGGAAGGCAGTTCCGGTCGGGGCTGAAACGGCGACGACTTCTTGGCAAGAGCGCGCTCTCAACCCTTGCGGAGTTAGACCGTGCAGGGAAGTTTTGCTAGCGCAAGATGCTATTCGGTCCGTCCTGTCTTTCTCTCCTTCCAACAGATTTGGCCGATACACCTTTCGAGCAGAGCAATTGCGCATCCAAGCTGGCAGCGGGCCGCTGCGCCCGCCGACCGCATGAATGCCCGTCGGGCGGAGACGGCGGCGGCCCGTGCGCGGCGAGAGGAACCTCGTGCCGCGCTCGACCGTATCAACAAAGGCGCGCGGAGGGATGCTGCCGCTGGGGCCAGCGGGAAAAGAGAAGGTCGCCGGGAGGAGATTTCTGAAACCTTTCAAAGGCTGCGCCGTCTAATGAAGGAAAGTTGATATGAGGACACTCAATGCCGAACCAGCCTTCCATCCCGGCCACTGCTAGAAATGTATTGGGAAGAGCCATTTCCGGAGTGCGCAGGATTCCCGTTTTGCCGGTGCGGGATACGGTCTTGTTTCCCCATGCCGTGCTGCCTCTGACCGTTGGCCGCGAGAGCTCCATCCAGTTGATCGAATCGCTGGGCGAGGAGCGGACGATTGTGGTGACGGCCCAGATCGATCCGCGGCTTGACTCTCCCAAGCCAGCCGATCTGCACGCGGTGGGAACCCTGGCCACGGTGCATAAGGTTGTGCGTATGCCCAACCAAAGCCGGTTCGTCTTTACGGAGGGAGTAGAGCGTGTGCGGCTTGTGCGCTACTCGCAGACTGGGCCGTTCATGGTGGCCGAGGTGGAGACGCTGGAGGACGTGAAGCCGGAGTCCAATGCGGGCGTCGAGGCACTGGTGCGCAACGTGATCGCTCAGTTTCAGCAGATTGTGGCCGAATCCCAGACGCTCTCAGACGAGCTCAGGACGATTGCCGCCAACATCGAAGAGCCAAGCAAGATGGTGGACTTTGTGGCCTCTTCGCTGCCATTTCTGACTACCGACGACAAGCAGCAACTGCTGGAGACGGCCAACATCGCCGAACGGCTGGAGCTGGTGAACAAGCACCTGGCCAAGGAAATCGAGGTGCAGCAGTTGCGCGCCAAGATTCAAACCGAGGTGCAGGACCAGGTGCAGCAGTCGCAGCGCGACTACTATCTGCGCGAGCAGCTCAAGGCCATCCAGAAGGAATTGGGCGATGTGGACGAGGGCCAGCGCGAGACCGAGGAGTTGCGCCAGAGGATTGAAGCCGCCGGGATGCCGGACGACGTGAAGAAAGAGGCGTTGAAGGAGCTGACGCGGCTGTCGCGCATGTCTCCCATGGCCGCCGACTACTCGCTGACCCGCAACTACATCGAGTGGCTAGCCATTCTGCCCTGGAACAAAAGCTCCGGCTCCAAAATCGATATCGCCAAGGCCAAAGAGATTCTGGACGAGGACCACTACGAGCTGAGGAAGGTGAAGGACCGCGTTCTAGACTACCTGAGCGTGCTGGGGCTGAAGCCGGACATGAAAGGGCCGATTCTGTGCTTCGTGGGGCCGCCGGGTGTGGGCAAGACCAGCCTGGGCCGGTCGATCGCCCGCGCCCTGGGCCGCAAGTTCCAGCGCGTCTCGCTGGGCGGCATGCACGACGAGGCGGAGATTCGGGGCCATCGCCGCACCTATATCGGCGCTCTTCCCGGCCAGATCATCCAGAGCATCCGCCGCGCCGAGGTCAACGACCCGGTGATCATGCTGGACGAGGTGGACAAGCTGGGCCGCGATTTCCGCGGCGATCCCGCCTCTGCCCTGTTGGAAACGCTCGACCCGGAGCAGAACAACACCTTCCGCGACAACTACCTGGACGTGCAGTTCGACCTGTCCAAGGTGCTGTTCATCTGCACGGCCAATATGCTGGACACCGTTCCGCCGCCGCTGCTGGACCGGATGGAGCTGATCTTTTTGCAGGGCTACAGCGAAGAGGAGAAGGTGCATATCGCCTTCCGCTACCTGATTCCGCGCCAGATCCGGGAGAACGGAATCGCGCCCGAGCAGATCGAGTTTCCCGAAGAGGCAGTGCGCTACATTGTGCGCCACTACACGCGCGAGGCCGGGGTGCGCAAGCTGGAGCAGGTGCTGGGCACGGTCTGCCGCAAAGAGGCGCGCCGCGTGGTCGAAGGCAAGACGGAAAAGCTGACGGTAACCCGTGAGGTGCTCAAGGAGTTCCTGGGCGGCATCCAGGTGCGCGTGGAAACCGAAGTCGCGGAGCGCGTGAAGCGGCCCGGCGTGGCCGTTGGCCTGGCATGGACGCCGGCCGGCGGCGACATTCTCTTCATCGAGGCCAACAAGATGAAGGGCAAGGGAAACTTCGCCATGACCGGGCAGATTGGCGAGGTGATGCAGGAGTCGATGCAGGCGGCGCTCACCTGGGTGCGGTCGAATGCGGCGAGCCTCGGTCTGGCCGAGGACTTTACCAAGGAGATAGACCTGCACATTCACGTGCCCGCCGGAGCCATTCCCAAGGATGGCCCCTCGGCCGGCGTGACCATGGCCACGGTGCTGGCCTCGCTGCTGACCGATACGCCGGTACGACCGCTGACGGCCATGACTGGCGAGATTACGCTCAGCGGCAACGTGCTGCCGGTGGGCGGCATCAAGGAGAAGTTCCTGGCCGCGCGCCGGGCAGGGGTGCAAACCATCATCCTGCCCGCCGACAACCGCCAGGACGTGGAAGAAGACCTGACGCCGGAGCTGATCGAGGGCGTCGCCATCCACTACGCCAGCCGCATTGAAGATGTGCTGGCCGTGGCCCTGCCGCTGCTGAAAGCAAGGCCGGATCTGCGGCCGGTCGAAGCCGCGGAGCTTGCGGCGAAAACCTGGGAAGTTCGGTGAGCCTAGAGCGAAACCAGATTGAACGTGCTCTAGCAAGAAGTGTGCAAGGTGGCTTTTTCTTGAGGAAAAAGCCACTTGGCGTAGTGTTTCTATGCACAGCCACTCTGGTTTTGCAGTAGCCGGACGCCCCCATCCTTTTCACGCCTTTTGCGGAAAGGATGAGGGCCAGAAAAGCCAATTCAGGGCCGATCCTTATTTCTCCGCAAGCTGGGCTTCGGTCTTGGCGGAGGGCAGAGCCGCCTCCAATGCCGCAAGCCGCTTCTCCAGCAGCTCAATCGTGGCTCCCTGCCTGCCGATGGTGGCCTCCTGCTCTTCCAGCAGCTTGTGCTCCTTCTGCACCTCATTCAGCAGCATGGGGGTCAGCTTCTGATACTGCACGGTCTGAACCTGGCCGTCCGTGTTCTTGACCACCAGGTCGGGATATACCTCGGCAACCTCTTCGGCGATCAGGCCGTAGTCAATTGGCTTGGAACCGTCGGCATAGGGCTGCTTATACCGATAGGTGACCGGGCGCAGGCGCATGAGCCCGTCGCTGGCGGCGGCCATGTCATGCACGTCCTCCTTGAAGCGGATGGAGGAGTTTTTGACGCCGAGTTGACCGTTGCTGTCGATCATCACTTCCGTAGCATTGCTGAGCCCGGTGGCTACGCCGAATACACCGGCGACATAGAAGGCTTGCTGCTTGCCGAGAGTTCCGATGCGGATGGTGGGGTTATTGTCGCTTGCCGATCCCTCATTGCCGATATCGATGTTGTTGCTGACTCCGGCGGGAAGGTGGTATCCGGCCGCATATCCAATGCCGACGTTCTCGCTCCCTGTTGTGATGGAACCGAGCGCCCAAGGACCCATGGCCGTATTCCCGTCTCCGCTGGTGTTGGAAAAGAGCGCGGCGTAGCCGTTGGCCACGTTGTAGTACCCTGTGGTGTTGTCAGCCAGCGCCGAAGGCCCCGTGGCCGTGTTGAACGCGCCGCTGGTGTTGGCTTGGAGCGTGAAGAAACCGGTGGCCGTGTTGAAATAGCCAGTGGCGTTTAAATTGAGCGCCTCATAGCCGGTGGCAGTGTTTTCAAAGCCGCTGGTGTTGGATTCAAGCGCGAGGGCGCCGGTGGCAGTGTTATTAAAGCCGCTGGTGTTGGATTGAAGCGTTTGAGCGCCGACGGCCGTGTTGTTCGTGCCAAGGGTGTTGGAATAAAGCGCTTCGTAGCCAAATGCCGAGTTTAGGGCGCCGCTTTGGTTGGCAAGCGCGCCGCTGCCATCGAAGGTGTTTTCTTGCGCCTGGAGCGCAAGACCGCCGAGAGTGCCGATGCACACTGCAAGAATCGCTGTACGAATGTCTTTCATGAAACAGGTCTCCTTTTCCGGTGGGGAAAGATTGTAGTTGTGCGCCGGAGATCCCGGACCTCGAAGTTGAGATCCGGGATGGTCCAGATTCCTTACTTCGCCACCAGCCTGGCTTCAGCCACGCCAGACGGCAGCGCCGCCTCTAAGACCGCAAGCCGCTTCTCCAGCAATGGCAATGCCGCAAGCTGACTCTTCAATTGTTGAATAGTCTCTGCCTGCTGCTCCAGGAGTTTGTGCTCCTTCTGGACCTCGTTCAAAAGCATGGGGGTCAGCTTCTGATACTGCACGGTCTGAATCTGGCCGTCCGCGTCCTTGACCACCAGGTCGGGATAGACCTCGGCAACCTCTTCGGCGATCAGGCCGTAGTCAATCGGCTTGGAACCGTCGGCGTAGGGCTGCTTGTAGCGATAGGTGACCGGGCGCAGGCGCATGAGCCCGTCGCTTGCGGCGGCCATGTCGTGAACGTCCTCCTTGAAACGGATCGAGGAGCTTTTGGTGCCCAGTTGACCATTCTGGTCGATCATTACCTCAATAGCATCCTTGGATCCCGTGGTCA
>Ga0181526_10003519_pt1 | contig 12732 bp, 9 predicted proteins | sample PEATcosm2014_Bin_35_FD_119750 | JGI IMG/M metagenome (GOLD analysis project Ga0181526, IMG submission 119750) | Peatland microbial communities from MTU Mesocosm Facility, Houghton, MI, USA - PEATcosm2014_Bin06_30_metaG | ecosystem: Environmental > Terrestrial > Soil > Wetlands > Peat | place...
GCAGGCCGCCCCTGCGCAGGACCAAAACGCTCAACAGCAGGCCGCTCCCGAGCAGCAGCAGCAAACCTATTCCGACCAAAGTCAGGATTATTCCGCCGAGGATACTGTTCCGCAGGCTGCTACCTACGGCCAGCCGGCAATTCAGGCCCAACAGCCGCCGCCGCCGTTGCCGCAATATTCCCAGCCGCCATGCCCGGGCAACGGTTATCTGTGGACGCCCGGCTACTGGAGCTATGCTCCTCAGGGTTATTACTGGGTGCCGGGCGCGTGGTCGCAGCCGCCTCAACCCGGCTATCTGTGGACGCCGGGATATTGGGGATTTGTCGCCGGAGTGTATCGCTTCAGCTACGGCTTTTGGGGCCAGCATATCGGGTACTACGGCGGCATTAACTACGGATACGGCTACACCGGCATGGGCTATCAGGGCGGCTACTGGAACAACAACCGGTTCTACTACAACCGCTCCGTCAACAATGTGAACGTCAGCAACGTGAACGTGTATAACCGCACGGTCATCAACAACACCACGATCAACAACGTCAGCTACAACGGGCCGGGAGGCATCAATCGCCGGCCCACGAACGCCGAACTGGCCGGCATGCGCGAGCAGCGCATTCCTCCCATGACTACTCAGTTGCAGCACCAGCAGCAGGCAGCGCAGAACCGCCAGCAATTTGCTTCGGTCAATCATGGCCGTCCCGCTATAGCTGCCGCGTCCCAGCCCATCCGGGAAAGCAAACCGATCGCACCGGTGATTCCGGCCCGTCCCGCTCTAAATACGCGCCCGGGTGCGCCGAATGGGCAGCCGAATCGCGCGCCAGGCGAGATGCATCCTCCGCTGCAGCAGCGGCCGGGCACGCCGGGGAACGGGCAGCCGGGGAACGGGCAGACGAGTCATCCTCCTATCGAGTCGCGTCCGGGGAATCCTCAGCAGGAAATGAAGCCGGGAGCGCAGAACCGTCCTGCTCCGCAGCAGCGGCCTACCCCGGAGAACAAACCGACGCCGCAAACACGGCCTACCCCGGAGAATAAGCCGACGCCGCAGCCAAAGCCGCAGCAGCAGTCCAAACCTGCTCCGCAGCCAAAGCCGCAGCAGCAGTCCAAACCTGCTCCGCAGCCAAAGCCGCAGCAACAGTCCAAACCTGCTCCGCAGCCAAAGCCGCAGCAACAGTCCAAACCTGCTCCGCAGCCAAAACCGCAGCAGCAAGCTAAACCTGCAGCGCAGCCACGGCCGCAACAGCAAGCCAAACCTGCTGCTCAGCCACGGCCCCAGCAGCAGGCCAAACCTGCGCAGCAACAGGCTAAACCTGCGTCGCAGCAGAAGCAGCAGAGTGCGGGCGAAAAGAAGAAGCCCGACTAGCAATCCGCTGCGTTTAATCGCAGTGCAACAGAATGGGCGGGGCTTCGGCTCCGCCTTTTCCTTTTGGGCCTGCTCTGGAGGTAGCTGGCTGACTGCAGCTCTGCCCACAGCGGAGTAGGTTGCAGACACCGGAGTGATATAAATTATTGAGGTCAGCCTGCGAAAGTGGCGGAATTGGCAGACGCACCAGACTTAGGATCTGGCGGGTAAAACCGTGGGGGTTCGAGTCCCCCCTTTCGCACCAGAAATCCGCTTGTTGATGTGCGCCGCTTCCGCCCAAGTAGGCTTTAGGAAACGGAGTCGCGCCAATCAGGACCCCTTTTGCGGGCATGGCCGACTGGGATTCTGCAGGCGGTGATGGGTCTTGCACGGGTGCGATATCATATGCATCTACTGCATTCGCTTTTCTGAAGGTGCGCCATGTTTGCTCCGCGGGCTGCAGAAAAAGAGCCGAAACCGGCTGCAGCGCCGAAGGTACGCCATCTCCGCTCCGGCGGGCGGGAGACGCGGGATTGGGCACCTAGTCTGCAAGTGGGCCGAGCGGCTGCCACCAAGATTCAATCCAAGCTCACGATTGGAGCGGTTGACGATCCGCTGGAAGCCGAGGCGGACCGGATCGCCGAGCACGTTCTCCGCTCCCCCGAGCCGGCCGGAGGCAGCACAGCCGGCGCACCGGGTACTCCCGGGCATTCGCGTGCAACGGCAGGGCGGGACTCGGCGAATGTGCAGCTGGCCTCCGCTGGACGGCCGCTCGACTCGGAGGCCCGGGCCTTCTTCGAACCGCGCTTCGGATACGACTTCAGCCAGGTTCGCATTTATTCCGATGAGAAAGAAGCGCAGTCGGCGCAATCGATTGGGGCGCTGGCCTATACCGCGGGTCCGAACATTGCGTTCGGTGGCGGGCGCTACCAACCGGAAACGGGCGAGGGACGCAGGCTGCTGGCACACGAGCTGACGCACGTCGTGCAGCAGGGCTACGCGACGGCCGTCTCCGGCAGCGCGGGTGTAAGCGTTGCAGCTGGCCGGACGACTCCGGCAATCCAGCGCGATACGCCGAGCGGGCAAACCGTTCCGACCCAGCAACCCGGCCCCGCCGGATCGACCAGCCAGAATGAACCCGCCTCGCAGGCGAAGCCGGAGGCAAAAGCCGTTTCCCGGTTGGAGGTGACCCAGGCGCTGACCGATTTCCTTTACCAGGCGCAGGCTGCCCAGGGCGGCCAGACGCTGCATGTGACCGACAGTGTGCGTTTGGCGGTGCGCAAACTATTTCAAGGGGACCTGGCTGGCTCGATGCGAATTGACGGCTTTCTAGGGGGAACGGTGTTGCCCGGCTCGGCGCCCGAATTCGCGGCTGCGGTGACTAAGCTTCTTCCCGACTTCATACCGCGCTCGCGCATGGCGCATCTGGCAACGCAATCGCCCAAGGACACTCCCGATACGAGTCCGAAATCAGTAGGTGAGGCGGCCGGTCATGTGGTGGTCGACTCGACGGTTGCGCCGATTGTGAAGAAGCTGCCAATTCCCAAGAGCTTGCAGGACAAGATCATCGAAGGCGCGCGGGGCGCGGTAGCCGACGGGTTGGTGGCCATTGTCGACCAGGCGATGTCTGACTCGCCATTGAGCGCCACGGATAAAAGTGCGATTCACAGCGCGGTGGAAGCGGCGATCAAGCAGAAGACTGGAACGCCGCCGGACCGCCAGCAGACGGGCGCCGGTAGTCCCTATGCCCCGCTGGCTCAGCCGCCGTCGAGCGGGCTTCCAGGCGGGGTCACGGCTCCGGGAGAGCATATTTTTAATTTGCCGAAGATCCCTTGGGATTTTCCAACCAAGCCGGCTCCGAAGCCGAATCTGCCGAAACCTCCGTTGGCGAGCGAGGCGCAGGCGGTGGACAAGATTGTCCAAGGGCTGGATGATAGCTCGCTGGTTCCGGCCGCGGCCAAGGGCAAACCCGACGCCGCCGAATACGCCAGCGCCCAGGAACTGGCGCGCAGTGTGGCGAATCTGCTGGCCGCCGCCGATAAGAAGAAGCAATACTCGGTCGATCTCACCATCGGCATGAATTACCGGCACGTGGAAGATCTGGCCGAGATCTTCGACAAGGTCGCGGTCATCGTCCGGCAGATCGCCGCCGCCTTGCCAGGCGGAGCGGCTAATGTGGGCGAGGTAATCATCAGCCCGGCGAGGGCGGGCAAGGACGACACCTTCCCCGCGCGACGAATCGTTAAGCTGCACGGCGGCGATTAGCGGGCGGGTCGATAGATAACGAGGGGCAGTTTGTTAATTTCTCATCCACCGCCGAGTCTTAATCAGTACTTTGTTGTGGTATCTCGCTTGTGAAATTGCAGGTGAGAGTATTTTCTCCTCGGGCGCGAAGAGCACTGTCCGGTGCCTACGAGATTTCGTATTCGCGAAAGAGTTTGTCCAAGTACTCAGCGACTCTGGAGTCTTTGAATGTGGGTTTGTGACCGGCATCCCAGGTCGTCAGCCAATATTCCCTGCATACTCTGCTCCCATCCAGGTGGATTCGGTCACACGCAGGACGTTTTTGCCGGCGCAGGCCCGAGATTCGCGCTCCAACGATGGGCCAGCAAATAGGTCGCAATATGTCTTTTCAGTACCGGCGATACGATAGACTCCGGCCGTACTCCGATTAGGCCTCCAAGGGGCGATCATGAAGCTGCTGACCAAATTCAATCTCATCCTGCTGGTGCTTTTCGGGGCGGGCGGGCTGATCATCTCGCAGCTTGCCTACAGCTTTCTCATCAGCAACGCTCGCCGCGAAGTTCTGCAGGAAGCCGAACTCATGATGGCTAGCGCCCGGGCGGTGCGAGATTACACGGCTTCCGATCTCGGGCCCCTGCTGGCGCAGACTCCGCAGCACCAGACGAAGTTTCTGGCGGAGACCGTGCCCGATTCCGCGGCCATTACTATCTTCGACATGATGAAGCAGAAGTATCCGGAGTATGCCTACCGCGAGCCCGGATTGAATCCGACCAACCCGGCGCATCACGCGGCCGATTGGGAAGCTGACGTCATCGGATATCTGCGGGAACACCGCGATCAGCAGCAGGTGACGGGCGAGCGCCAGACCCCCACCGGTCCTTCGCTGTATCTGGCAACTCCCATCCCGGCCGATCAGTCTTGCCTGGAATGTCACGGAGTGCCAACGGCAGCTCCGGCCAGCATGATCGCCACCTATGGAACCAAGCATGGATTCGGCTGGAAGCCGGGGTCGGTGGTTGCGGCACAGATTGTCTCCGTGCCCATGTCGTTGCCGGTAGACATCGCCAACCGCGCGTTCCATCGTTTGCTGGTGTATCTCATCGTCACTCTGGTGATAACCATCGTCGCGCTGGATGCTGGGGTGTATTTCATCGTGATTCGGCCGCTCAAGCTGGTGTCGGAGACGGCGGACCGCGTGAGCAAAGGAGAAAAGAACGTGCCTCCTCTGCTGGTGAAGGGAAGCGATGAGATCGCCACCGTGACCGCTTCCTTCAATCGTATGCAGGTAAGTTTGGCCAAGGCGCTCAAGCTGCTGGAATAGGTAGAGCGATCAACCACGGATCGAGGCGAGGAATTTTTCGCGGTCCGCCTGCGACTCGATCTCCTGCGCGACTTTGCGGCAGAGATCTTCGACCGAAGTGCAATTCAACGCTGTCCGCTTCACCACGATTTCGGCAATCGGCCCAATATACCTGGCAAGCTGGTTGCTGAGACGTTCCAGGGTTTCGGGCTCGGCCCAGACCGATGCCGAGTTTCCGCCGTCCGATTCTGGTAGCTTCGTCGCGCCCGGTTGGTCTGCGACTGACTCATCGGAGTGGTTCCACGATGCGCCCGGCTTCAGATCTCCCACCAATGGCCGCAGCGCTTTGATGAGCAGTTGGATGTCGGACCGCCAACGTGCGTGCGTCAACTCCACGCAGTTGCGGTAGGCCAGGTCGTTGAGTTCTTCCGGCAACTGGTCCACGCGCGGCATCTTGGCGCCGCGAACCAGCACGGGTATCACCGGAATGTCGCGCCGCAAGGCAGAAGCGGTCTCGATGCGCACGAAATCCGCTGGGTCGTCGAGTCGGCGAACTCCAGCCTCGTTGCTGGCGTCCAGCCATTCCGGACCAATGACCGCCAGGACCACGCCGCAGTTGGCGATACTTTCATCGATAGCCTGGCGAAAGTCGCGCCCGGCTTCGATGGTGGAAACGTCCATGAACACCGTGTTTTCGCCGAAGGGCTTGACCAAGTCGTCGAACAAACGACCGGCCTCGCCCTCGGCGTCGCTCCGTCGATAGCTGACAAAGATGGCGCGCAAATCAGTTTCCCGGACTCACATTCTTAGCTGCCAATTCGATTCTTATAAGTTCCTTCACGATACAACATCAACGAATGGCTGGCCCTTGCCGATTGCGCGGCGAGATCTTGCCACAAGAAAAAGCCCGCAATATTCGCGGGCTGGCCTGCCTGACTCGATTTCCTTACTCGTTCCTTATTCGATGGGAGCTTGTATCTCGGCCCGAATGAGCATCTGGGTTCCGGTGTCGAGCTTCACTTCTTTGCCTGTCGTGGTCAGCACGCCTTCCTTCTCCATTTGTAAGTTAGGGAATCCGAGGACCCCTTTGGAATCCGCAGTCAACAGCGGTCGCGAGCCGCTGTCGATAGGGTGTACTCCAGAGTTCGGGCCGGTGATCGACCCCTGACTAGGGGGCGGCATAGTCGAGAGATTGGCGCCCCGGCCGTTACCAATCGTTCCGCCGCCTGCGGCTCCTGTATCGGGACCAGAATTGGCTGCACCCGGAGCCAAAGCTTGCAGGACGCCCTTCATGGCGACTTCCTTCCCGTTTGGCAGTTGAATTTTGTCAAAGGCCATCCCCAGCGAGGACCCCGGATCGCCTTTCGACCGGGCTTGTGCCTGGGTAATGTGGCCGATGACCTTCGATCCGATGGGAATTGTCATGCCACTACGGGAGTGCAGTTCTGCCACCGTCTTGCAAGTGATTGGGTCGCCGTCTTTCAGTTTCTTGGAGTCGACACCTTTCATTAAAGATGCCGGAAATGCGCCACGAATGGCATAATCCGGATTGGTCGCAGCAGCAGTTTGTGCCGCCGGAGATTGCGCTACGGCCGCACCCGGTTGCTGCGTGGAGGTTGTCTGTTGCGCAATGCACGCTGAAGTCGCCAGCCAAACCAAGACAGCAAATAGGTGCCATCGGCCAGTCATCATTCCTCCAAACCGGTTCCGGTCTACGATGTAATTCTTGTGCCCGGTTTTGCGGTTGGTCAACAAAATAATTGAAAGAATCATTTTGGTTGAACTATTTCGGGATAGTCAGAGAGGGTCGAAGCCTCAACCTGCATGCCTACTTCACCGCGAACACCAGGAAGTAATCCATCTTGTCCCCCTTTACCAGGTCATCGTGCTCTTCCAGCAGATGATAGCCGGCTTCCTCGGCCTCATGAAGAACGACGTCTTTATGCACGCCGTGGTTTTCTCCATTGCCATCGCGGTCGATAATTCCGACACGGGCGCCCGTCTTTAACGAAGTTCGTAAGTTGCGCAACAGTGCAACTGGGTCGGCCACCTCGTGATAGGTCTTCAGCAGGAGTACGGCGTCGATCTTGTCCGCGGGAAGTCCCGCATTGTCCGGCTTGCCCAGTATCGTCTTCACATTGTGCAACTGCTCCTTGTGCAGGCGGCGATTAATGTACTGCAGCGCCTCGGGATTGATGTCGACTGCGTAGACGGAGCCAGAGCTGGTCACGCGCCTGGCTGCGCGGACCGTGAACCAACCCGAACCTGCTCCGATATCGGCCACAGTCTGGCCGGGCGTAATGGCGAGAATGTCCATCACCTGATCGATGTGGAGTTTCTCGTCGCGGCCCGCGGTTTCAAAGATGGAAAGATCGCCGGTATAGGGCGTGCTGGTGGCGCGGTGTTGAGCCGGCGTTGTGGCCGCACCCTGAGCAAACAAGACCGGTGCAGATGCTGTAAGAAGCGCGGCCAGTAGCGCGCATACGGATAAGGAACGGCCTAGTCGCATGAAAACTCCCACAATCCCTGAACGCATCCATCATGACAGCAATGAAGCGTTCGCGGCCTGCGGTCTGCCACGCTTTTCTGCCGTATGAGCGCATACCGACAAGAGAGGGAAGTAGCTTTGGGTCCCGGCTAATTTCCCGCCGCTGCCAGCAAGCCATACACGCTGAGCTGATTTGCGGTCCCGACGAACACCTTGCCATTAGCAATCGTGGGCACGGTAAACTTCGCGGCCGTTCCAGGATTGTCGCGGGCCAGGCGTTGGTTGGAGTTGTACAACTCGTGCGCCAGATTTTTCGCGTCATAAGCGTGCAAGACCGCCGGCCCTTGGCGCGAATCGTAATAAGCGTCGGTGTGCACCGCCCACACAATTCCATTGTCGTTGCCGTTGGCAGAGACGCTCACCGTGCTTCGGGTTAGGTGATACACCGCCGCCGACTGCGAAGCCGGCGCGGCCGACAGCATGCCGTTGCGAATCGTGAAAGCCTTGATCGAATCGTTGTAGGGACTGATGCCCGCTCCAAAGTAGAGCCGGCCGTTCCAATAGGCCACGGTCCCCATCTGTTGCCGCAGCCGTCCCGACAGCTCTTGCACCAACTGCGGATTGCCCTTGACTCCGGCGTTATAGCCGCCAAAGCTGTCGCGATTGAGCAAGTAGATGTGCCCATTTTTCCCGGTCGCGATCGCCAGATGCGGATAGGGTCCGGGCTGATCGGGCAGCAGGACCACGCCAGACGAGCCCAAGTCCAAATCGTCTCTTGCCATCTTTGCCTGGCTGAAGGGCGTGAAGAAATCCGCCAGCGTCAGGTCGTGCGAGCTTGACTTCAGCTTGACGATGCTGTCGCTATAGTTCACGCCGGGGCTCTCGCCATAAGCATCGAATGGTCCGTTCGCGATCGACAGATACAGATTGCCGTCGGCATCGGCGCTGATGCCGCAACCGCTCATCCAGATACCGCCCTGATAGCCGTCAGGGGTGGAAACCCAGGCTCCCGCTTGCTTCATGGTGACGGCGTCGTAGGCAACAACCCAGCCGTGATAGAGACCGGAGTCGGCGTTGGACGCGAAGGCCACAAACACTTTGCCTTTGGAAAGCAGCAGGGCAGCGCGCTGCAACTGAAAGCGCGAAGAGAACGAGAGCACGCCATCGTTACCGTCCTGTGCGGCGCCGGGATAAGAAGCCTGGATGATGCGCGGACCCCCGAACTTCTCCGCGCCCGAAGTCATGTCGAGGGCGTGCAGCCGATGATAAAAAGCTCCGTTCTCTTTCGTCGCCGCCACCACATACAGCGTGTTGCTGGCGATGTCGATCGTCGGTGTGCTGGTGATTCCGATCTCCGGCAGAATGTCACTCGCGTTCACGTCTGTGGCCGGCAACGTGGTGATCCCCGCGTCGGGATTCAGGAAGCTGACTTGCCACAACGGAGTTGGAGTCGGGGAGTCAGCGTCGAAGGCGTAAACGCTATCATGCTGCGTCGCCACAATCACGACATTATGAATGCCGTTGCCCGGGATCGCGACCTGAGGCATATACAGCGGCTGCGCGTATACCGAGCCGTCGACGGGGAAAGAGTAGAGCTTGCCGAAATGCGCGGCGTTCACGTTGCCGGGAGTGAGCGTGGTTTCGCTGACATTCTGCCCAGTGCGGGCGTTGTCATTGTGGTAAGTGGCGACCACCGCCAGTCCTGCAGCGGCCAGCGACTCCGCACTCACGGCCTGAGGACGCGAACCGGAACCAGTCGCGGCAAGGGAATCGTTGTCGGATTCAGCAGATCCCTCGGCTCCATGGAACGGGCGCAACTGCAGAACCAGCAGCAGGACAACGATGCCGCCGCCCACGGAAAGCAACTGAGAGCGGTTGCGCGAAAGCGCCGCCACTTTCTGCCAATTGTGAAGGGTGAAATAGATGAGTACGCCGAAACCGAGACACGCGACAGCCAGTGCCGCAATGGATTCGGAGAATACTGAGATGACGTCTTGAAACATAGGCAGGTTCAATCGACATGCTTAACGCTTACAGCCATAACCCTCGGCCTGAAAAAAGTGTCGCATACTCGAAAGAGAGATTGCGTTGCAGGACATCAAACTTGGCGCATACGGCAAATAACTCTCCCCGAGTATTCAAGCACAGTGAGATGCGTGCAGCCTTCTGAATGATGCAGGCTGCGGCACGATTGGCGCCAGCGCCCGTGCAAGAGAAATTTGTTAAGAAGTGTAGCGTGCGGGATGACGAGTTCTTGCCGCGCGGATTTGCCGTCATGCATTGCGACGCGTAATCCCATCCATCCTTGGCTGCCGGGAAATCCAAGCTCTCAACACCGCCTGTACGCATGTAGAATCAAGGCATGGCTTTCCACGGATCGGGCAGTGACGCAAACTCGCGCAAGGGCAGAACTCCTCCGCCCGACGATACTCACCAGGAAGCAGCCTACCTTAAGATGCTGGGCGAAAAACAGAAGCCCGTGCGTATCAAGCTGATGGACGGCGAAGTGGTCCGCGGCTGGATTGAGTACTACGACCGGCGTATGGTGCGGCTGACGCGCGAAGGTGCGCCCAACCTCTTCATCTTCAAGCACGAAATTGCTTACATCGCCGACGACACGGTGCGCAAGCCGCGTGCCGAAGGCTCGGCTACTCCCCGCAATGGCAATCCGCCGGACGAAACGGAATGAGCGGCTACTTGCCAGAGGTAGAAGCGATTGCGCGCGAGGCTGGCGCATTGCTGATGGAACATTTCGCCCGCCGCGTAGTCATTGAGTACAAAGGGGACGTCGATCTGGTCACCGCGGCCGATCGCGCTTCGGAAAAATTGATCGTTGAGCGATTGCGCGGCCGCTGGCCCGAGCATGACCTGGTGGGCGAAGAAGGCGCGCGCAGCGATACCGGCGCCGACTATCGCTGGTACGTCGATCCGCTCGACGGCACGACGAATTTCGCGCATGGCTACCCGGTGTTCTGCATCTCGATTGCCCTGGTGAGAAAAGACGAACAGCTGGAAGTTGGCGTTCTCTACGATCCAACGCGGGATGAGATGTTCGCCGCAGAGCGCGGACAGGGCGCTACCCTGAACGGGAAGACGATCCACGTTTCCCAGACAACAGCGCTTGCGGAATCGATTCTAGGCACAGGCTTTCCCAGCCACAAGCGGCACAAGAATCCCAACATCCATTTCTATCACCAGATCACGTTGCGCTCGCACGGAGTGCGTCGCGCGGGCTCGGCGGCGCTCGATCTGGCCAATGTGGCTTGTGGCCGCTACGACGGCTTCTGGGAGTTCAATCTGAATCCCTGGGACACTGCGGCCGGTGCTTTGCTTGTGCAAGAAGCTGGGGGAACAGTCACCCGTTTCGACGGCTCACCGTTTCGCCTCGACAGCCGCGAAGTGCTCGCCAACAACGGCCTCATCCACCAGGAACTCTTGACCAACTTCGCGGAGATCTTCGCCGGCCGCGGGTTGGAAGAGTTGCCCTCGCTGGCGGAATACGCCAATACGCGGGGATAGAACGCCTGCCGCTTTGGCCGCTCTCGCCGTGCAATTCCATCCTGCAGACCCCTTGACAATGGTAGTATATATATTACTATTGTGGAGTGGTCGAGATCCGGGAATACCAGGACCTTGAGGGCCGAAGCCCTTTTCGCGCGTGGTTGGACAGTTTAAACGCAGATGGCGCACGGAAGGTAACCGTCGCCGTTTACCGTATCGGTCTGGGGAATTTTTCCAATGTTAAGGCAGTAGGCGGCGGGGTTTTCGAGTGCAGAATCGATTTCGGCCCAGGCTACCGGGTGTATTTTGGCAAGGATGGCGAGAGCATCGTGGTTTTAGTTGGGGGCGGAACGAAACATCGTCAGCAGGCAGACATTAAAAGGGCTCTGGAGCGATGGGAAGACTTCAAGCGGCAGAAAAAGCAGCAAGCGTATGAAAGGGTATGAAATGGCTTTGACTCGCGACTTCAGAGAAACAGTTCAAGCACGCGTAAGATGCGACCCGGCGTTCCGTAAGGGCCTCCTCCGGGACGCTATCGACAACCTGCTCGCTGGAGAGGTTGCACTCGGCAAGGAATTGCTCCGCGACTACATCAATGCCACGGTTGGCTTTCCCGAACTTGCCACGCACACTAAGCTGCACGTGAAGACGCTGCATCAGATGTTCGGACCAAGGGGTAACCCCACCGCCACGAACCTGTTTGAGATCGTTGCCTATCTGCAGCGGCAGGAGGGCGTTCGCCTCCAGGTTCGTACCAGCCGAGCCGTTGCTTGAATTTTTCGAACGCTCGTTCGCACTCGTCACAGGCGCCTGTGACTGCGGTAAAATTGCTCAGTGAACAACTCGCTGTTGAACCGCACCGTTGAGAAGCGCCCCGACATGGTCCGTTTGCAGGGGCGAATCCTTTTCCTGACCGAAGATCCGGAACTCATCAAGCACCAGCTTGCCGGCGAAGATCTGCCTTGGGACACCGAACATCCCGAACGCAATCCCAAGCTGCGCGACGATATCTCCACTGACGAGATCACCCCGGCGCACATCTGCTTCTTCTTCGATGAGACGCTAGGTGAATTTCCCTACACCGGACTGAAGTGCGGCAGCGAGACGCCGATCACGCGGGGCGATGTCAAGCGTGGGGGATTCGTGTGCGCGGTCAGCGGTAAAAGGCGTGGCAAAGGCTCCAGCCGCGAGCAGTCGCCCTATGCCGAGATGTCGGCGGGCATTAAGCTGGTGATTGCCGAAAATATCGAGCGCATCTACAAGCAGAATTGCCAGAACCTCGGCGTGCTGACCTCAACCGACTTTGGCATGATCGACAAAATCCGCAGCGGAAAAGAGATTCCTCTCATCGAGTTCACGACGGGCGAAGACGAGATCACGCGCCAGGTGATCGAGTACGGTGGGCTGTTTCCGTTCAACGTTGCGCGCATGCAAGGCAAAGTCTTCCTGCCGCCGATCACGACCAGGCCGCGCCCCATGACCATCGCGGAGAAGATCTTCGCGCGCCACATGGTGCATAGCGCCAACCAAGTCGGAGTCGAAGCGGTGAAGCCGGGCGACACCGGATTCGCGCGCACCGATCTACGCTTCAGCCACGAATACGTCACGCCGATGGCGGCAATTTTCTACGAACATTTTCTCGGTAAGACAGAACCCGTCACCGATGCCGGCACCATTATGTTTTTCCGCGACCATCTCACCTTCCTCGACGAGGTGCTTTCAGAAGAGAAGCGCAAGATGGGCCTGCTCGACCTGGCCACGCAGTTGAAGCTGAAGCAGGAAGATTTCGCCACGTCGCGCGGCATCAAGCTGCATGGGGAGCTGAAGGACCGCAAAGGCTCGGAAGGAATCTGTCACTCC
>Ga0181526_10003520_pt1 | contig 12728 bp, 10 predicted proteins | sample PEATcosm2014_Bin_35_FD_119750 | JGI IMG/M metagenome (GOLD analysis project Ga0181526, IMG submission 119750) | Peatland microbial communities from MTU Mesocosm Facility, Houghton, MI, USA - PEATcosm2014_Bin06_30_metaG | ecosystem: Environmental > Terrestrial > Soil > Wetlands > Peat | place...
CTGCGCCTGCAGCAGGCTGAACAGGTGCGCGGAGATCTCACCGACACACAGTGCCCCGACCGCGAGCGCGACCCAGGCGACCAGCTGCGCGCGGCTGTGGTGGCGCCAGAGCGTCGCGAGGAACACCAGTGCGGCCACGGGGTACAGTGACAACCCGGTTCCCTTGATGATCGGCAGCGCGATCAGGAGCGCCCCCGTGAGCGCACCCCAGGGGATGGTTATGCCTCGTCGCAGCATGCGTATCAGCAGTAACTCCAATGCCGCGGCTCCGGCGTTCACGCCCACGTCGTTGTTGACGGCCCCGGAGATGAAGCCGTACATCGGCTCGTAGGTGACGAGCAGCGCGGCGAGCACCGCCAGCCAGGGGCGGCCCGGTGCGAGCTCGCGCGCAAGGAGGAAGGTGAAGAGCACGGTCAACGCGCCGATCAGCGCCGATGTGAAGCGCATCAGTGTCAGCTGGGAGAAGATCGAGCCGCCCCGCGTGACGATGTAAGCGGGCGCGAGCGCGAGGTAGTAGATCGGCCCGTGCACGGCGGATGTCGTGTAGCCGCCGCCGTTGTTCTTGGGAGGATCGCTGCTGGCCGCCTGCGTCTCGTAGGCCTTCTGCTCGGAGGCGAGCCATGGCATCTCGGTGTCGCCGACCTGGTGGTCGGTGAAGAAGCTCATGTCCGTCAGCGCCAGGTTCTCCTGGCTCGACCAGCGCTCCTGCGGCGAGGCTGCGCTCTGGCTGGGACCCTCACCGCGCTCCACCACCGACTGAACGTAGGCGAAGTGGTCGACCTCGTCGGGCGCCTGGAACGCCGGCGTGATCAGCGCCCAGCAGCACGCGTTGACCGCCGCGATGACGAACAGCCAGGCCGCGAGGCGCCGGGTCCGGCCGGCCACGGCGAGCGCGAGGCAGCGCACCGCCAGCAGCGCGAGCAGCGGCAGGACCACGAACAGCAGCACCGGGTAGGTCCACGCGCCGACGATGCCCGGCCGAAACAGCGCCGCGCGATCGAAGATCGCGCCGGCCTGGTCGAGGTAGCTCTTCTCCCTGCCCGCCGGCGGCAGGTACCAGAGCGCGATCTGCGCGGCGAGCGGCGTTCCGTTGAGCGTCGGCGGCGAGGCCGGGGGCACCGGCAGCGGTGTTCCACCCCAGTTGACGAGCAGGGTGCCCCCGGCGGTGACGCACAGCGAACCGGAACGAACCGCGGGACGGGCGGGCGTCGTCGGAATCGGGAAGTCGGCGTTGCTGATGCGCGTCGACGAGACGTTCTCCGGGGGCAGCGTCGAGTGGATCGTGCTCGAACCGAGGTGCAGAGTCAGCCGAAGCTGCGGGCGCGCCGGCGTCTGCGAGATGAGCCGCAGCTGCACGATGCCCGTGCCGGCGGGCAACTCGATGTCCGGCACGCAGACACGGGCATGCGGCGGCGTCGGAGCGACGTAGGTGTAGTCCTCGACGCTGTTGGTGCCCGTGTAGTAGGGGTTCGGGCGCAGGCAGTAGTACGCGACGAGCGCAACGAACGGCACCGCCACGATCGCGGTGGTGCGCCAGACGCGACGGTCGCCGGCGAATACGGCCGCCAGGATCCCGTGGGCACGCCGCATCCTCAGCGGCGGCGCAGACCGAGGATGGAGAGCAGGAACGACGAGAAGAAGATCTGCAGGCCGACGATGAGAAGCTCAAACGCAACGATCGCGAGATTGTTCTGGCCGAGCTTGCCGAAGCCGTGCTCGATCCACTGGATCACGATCACCAGCGCCATGACGAAACCCGCAACCATGATCGTGCCGCCGAGCGCGAGACCGTGCTCGAGCCGGAAGCGCGCGCGCATCGCATCGAACCAGGCGTCCTTCTCACCCATGAAGTAGGTGCCGTAGGCGTGCGCGCAAAGGCCCAGGGCGAGCACCTGTGTGCCGATGATCGTGAACAGCGCCCCGCCGATCAGGGCGTGGATGTCCCAGTTACGTCCGAGGATGTCGAAGTTGGCCAGCACGGTGATCGAGATCAGCGTGCCGAGGGCCGCCAGCACCGCGCCCGGCAGGATGAAAAGGTAGGTGGGGCTGTGCACGAGCAGGAAGCGCAGATGCCGCCAGCCGTCGCGGAAGCTGGAGAGCTTCGACTCGCCGCCGCGCGGGTGGTACTCGATGTCGACCTCCACGATCGCGAGCTGCTGCTTGGAAGCGCGGATCACCATCTCGGACGCGAACTCCATGCCGGTCGTGCGCAGGTCGAGCTTGTCCAGCACGTCACGGCGCAGCGCCCGCATGCCACAGTGGGCGTCGCGCACGCCGGTGCGGAAGAACAGATTGAGCAGGCCGGTCAGCACCGGGTTGCCGACGTAGCGGTGAAGCCACGGCATCGCACCCGGCTTGATGTTGTCCATGCGGTTGCCCATCACGAGTTGCGCGCCGGCGTTGAGGCTCGCGACGAACTGCGGGATCTCGCCGAAGTCGTAGGTGAGGTCGGCGTCGACCATCACGATGTAGTCCCCGCGCGCGGCGGCGAAACCCGCGAGGTAGGCGCTGCCGTAACCGCGGCGGGGCTCCTCAACGACCCGCGCGCCGGCGGCGGCCGCCAGCTCGGCGCTGTTGTCCTCGGAGCCGTTGTCGACGACGATCACCTCGCCGACCAGCCCGCCGCGCTGGAGCGCGGCCAGCGCATCGGTGACGCAGCGCTCGATGTTCCCGGCCTCGTTGAGACACGGAATCACGACCGAGACGAGCGGCGTCACCTCCTGATCTGACGCCGCCGGTATCTGCTGGAGTGTGCTCACTTGACGTGTCGTGGCGTCCGGCGCGCGAGACCTGTTACGCGGCGCACAGCCAATCGAGTCTAGATCAAGTCTGTGATGCTGGTGCAGACGTGCGTATCTGCGTGCTCTACGACTGCCTGTTCCCGAACACCGTCGGCGGCGGCGAACGCTGGTACCGCAACCTGGCGGAACGCCTGGCCGCCGAGGGTCACGAGGTGACCTACGCCACGATGCGCCAGTGGCCGCGCGGCGAGCGCCCCAACGTTGCCGGCGTGCGCGTCGTCGCGATCGGGCCGCGCATGGGGCTGTACACCGAGAGCGGCCGCCGGCGCATCACGCAGGCACTCTGCTTCGGTTGCGCCGCGCTGTGGCACCTCGTGCGCCACGGACGCCGCTACGACGTCGTCCACACGTCGTCGTTCCCGTACTTCTCGCTGCTCGCCGCCGCGCTGGTCCGCCCGTTCGGCGGCTACGCCCTGATCGTCGACTGGCTCGAGGTCTGGTCCAACGAATACTGGCGCAGCTACCTCGGCGCAGCGGGCTGGATCGGGATCGCCGTGCAGCATCGCTGCGCCCGCCTGCGCCAGACGGCATTCTGCCTGTCCGAGCTCCACGCGACCAGGCTTCGGCAGGAGGGCGTTCGCGGCGAGGTGACGGTGTTGCGGGGTCTGCTGACCGGCGAGGTCGAGGCGCAGGAGCCGCTTGCCGGCGAGCCGCTGGTGGTCTTCGCCGGGCGCCTGATCCGGGAGAAGAACGCGCCGAATGTCGTCGCGGCGGTGGATCTTGCCGCCGATCACGTTCCCGGGCTCACCGGGGTGATCTTCGGCGACGGGCCCGAGCGGGGAGCAGTGCTCGCGGCGATCGCGTCGCTCGAGCAACCCGACCGCGTCAGCGCGCCGGGCTTCGTCGACTCCGCGCGGGTGCGCGAAACGATCCGCCGGGCATGCTGCCTGCTGCTGCCCTCACGCCGCGAGGGTTATGGCCTCGTGGTCGTCGAAGCCTCAGCCGCCGGCACACCGTCGATCCTCGTGCGCGGCCCCGACAATGCGGCCGTCGAGCTCGTCGACGAAGGGGTCAACGGCCTGGTCGTGGCCAGCGCGGAGCCGGCGGTTCTGGCCGATGCGATCGTGGCGGTCGTCGCCGGCGGGCCCGCGCTTCGCGCGAGCACGAGTGAGTGGTTTGCGCGCAACGCCGACCGGCTGTCGATCGAACGGTCACTGGAGCAGGTTCTCGCGAGCTACGAGTCGGCGAGCGCGCGGGCGTAGCTGGCGAGCGTGAGCGACGCGGAGCGCTCCCAGGTGAACTCTCCGGCACGCCGCAGGCCGGCTGCGCGCAGACGCTCGATCGCCGCTCCACCCGCCAGCAGCGCGGCGATCGCATCGGCGATCGCTCGCGGGTCAGCGGGATCGAAGAGCAGCGCGGCGTCTCCCGCGACCTCCGGCAGCGAAGCGGCGGTCGAGCACGCGACCACGACGCCGCGCGCCATCGCCTCGAGCACCGGCAGGCCGAAGCCTTCGTAGAGCGAGGGAAACACGAATCCGGCCGAGATCCGCCACAGGCCCTCGAGCTCATCCGCCTGCAGCCACCCCGGCCAGCGCACATCCTCGGCAATTCCGAGCGTCTGTGCGCGCTCGCGCAGCTCGCGCTCGTACGCCGTCGGATAGCCGCCGAGGACCAGGATCGGCCGCGTTTCCAGCAGCGCGCAGGCCTCGAGCAGCGCCGCGAGGTTCTTGTGTGGGCGCTTGGCGGAAAGCGCGAGCAGCAACGGGCGCTCGCCGAGCGCGAAGCGCTCACGCAACTGCGCCTCACCCAGCGGCGCGACGCGCTCGAGCGCACCGATTCCGAGTGGCACGACGTCGATCCGCGCTTCCGGCGTACCGAGCAGCTCGATGAGGTCGCGCTTGGTCGAGGCGGAGTCGGTGATGATGCGGTCAGAGCGGCGCACCGCGAGCGGCACGAGCATGCGCATGCCGAGCGCGCGCAGACCGGCGTGAGCGTCGGGGAAGCGACGGTAGATCAGGTCGTGGACGGTCACGACGCGCCTGAAGCGTCCCCAGCCAGGCCCGGTCGACGCGAGCGAGTGGACGAGGTCGACGCCTTCGCGCCTCGCGAGGCGCGGCAGCAGCAGCTGCTCACCGCGCACCCATTCGATGCGGTTGGCGACGCTCACGGGCAGCTCGACCTTCGGGATCAGCTCGCCCCACGGCCCGGGACCAGCGTCGCGGTTGACGAAAGCCGTGAAGCGCGTGCCGGCCGGCGCGAGCCTGACGAGTTCGGGGATCGTCTCGCGTGCGGCCACCTCCATCCCGCCGGTCTCGCCCGGAACGAGGAAGATCAGGTTCAGGCCGACGTGCACGGCTCTCACGCCGCGGCGAGCGCGCGCTCGTAGGCGGCGTAGGTCCCCCGCGCCGCGCGCTCCCAGGTGAACTGCGCGGCATGCGCGGGACCACGCGCGCCACGCTCGGGCTCGGCGAGCGCGAGGCGCACGGCTCTGGCGGCGTCCGCACCGGAGTGGGGGTCGAAGAACACCGGCAGGTCGCCTCCCACCTCCCGCAGGACCGGGAGATCCGAGCAGGCGACCGTGACGGCGTGGTCGAGCGCCTCCAGCAGCGGCAGGCCAAACCCCTCGCCCAAGGTCGGGAACGCGAAACACCCGGCAAGCCGCCACAGGGCCTCGAGCTCGGCGTCGGGCACGGGGTTCACGAAGCGCACGCGCTCGCTCACGCCAAGCTCCGCCGCGAGCGCTCTGAGCGTCTGCTCATAGGGCTCCGGATGCCCAACGAGCACGATCACGATGTCGTCGTCGAGCTCCGTCGCCGCCCTGACCAGGACCTCCTGGTTCTTGTGTGGGCGTTTCGCCCCGACGCAGAGCACCACGCGGGCACCCACGAGCCGATGGCGAGCCCGGACCTCGCTCTCCGCAACCGGCTGCACCGAGGAGACCCGCCCCCTGCCGTGGTGAACGACGATGAAGCGGTCGCGGTCGAGGCCGAGCGTCTCGCAGACCTCGTCGCGCGCAGCAGCCGTGCCGGCGATCAGCACGTCCGCGCGGCGCGCGGCACCGCCGACGACCGCGTGCAGTCCCATCGTCGTCACGGCGCCAAATGTGCGGATGCGCAGGAACGTGACGTCGTGGAGCGTGAGCACCGCCGGCAGCCGCGGCCACAACGGCCCCGTGTTCGCCAGGCTGTGGATCAGCTGGCCGCCCGCACGCCGCGCCACGACCGGGAGCAGAAGCTGCTCCGCAAGCGTGCGCCTCATCCGCTGAGCGTCCTCGCACGCCAGCCCGCGAACCTCGGCGAACTCGCCGAAGCCGAGCTCGCGCAGGAAGGCGGCGCCCGAGGCGGTCGTTACCACCGTCAAGCGCAGGTGCGGGAATTCGCCGGCGAGCGCCGGCGCGAGCCCCCTCAGATAGGTCTCCGGACCGCCGGATACCCCGGGTGCGAGGAAGAGCGCGTTGAGAACGACGTGCTCCGGGGCGGGCACGGCCCAGATGCTACGGTAGGCCCCGGCGTGGGCTACGAGTCGCTCAGTCCCGGGGTCGGCCTGATCTCCGCGCGCACGCGCCGGCGGCGGCGCCCGCGGCTGTTCGCGGCGCTCGGGCCAGTGCCGATCCACCGGCGCAAAGCAGGGCTGGCGGCGCGGCGGTGAGCGGGGCCCCGCAACGCCCACGGGTCGTGCTCGTGCGCGGTCACCAGAGCAACTCGTGGCACCTGCGGCCGTGGCGCCACCTGTGCGACGACTACGACGTCGTATCCCTCGAGACCGCGAGCAACTGGTTCGACACGGAGTCGATCGGTTTCGCGAGCGAGCGGGCGCTCGCGCTGCGCGACCTGCTGCCACGCGGCCCGCTCGGGCACGCCCTGACGCGGCTCCCCGGCGACCGCTACCTGCGACCGGTCCGCCACCTGCGCGGCGCCGACATCGTCCACTCCCAGGACCTCGGCTTCTGGTATTCGATGCAGGCGGCGCGGCTGAAGCCGCGCCTCGGCTACAAGCTCGTGCTGACGGTCTGGGAGACGATCCCGTTCCGGGAGGCCTACCGCAACATCCGCACCCGCCCATACCGGCGGCTGGTGCTCGAGCGCACCGACCTGTTCCTCGCGGCGACCGAGCGCGCTCGCGCGAGCCTGCTGCTCGAGGGCGCGCCCGCCGCGCGGATCCGCGTGTGCGCGCCCGGCGTCGCCGACGAGCTGTTCACGAGTGGCGAGCCCGAAGCGCAGCCGCCGCGCGAGCATCTGCTGCTCTCGGTCGGCCGCCTCGTGTGGGAGAAGGGCCACCAGGACCTACTGCGGGCGGTTGCCGCACTGCGCGCCGACGCGGACACCGCGGAGCGGCTGCCGCCGCTGCGCGTGCTGATCGTCGGTGACGGCCCGGAGCGCGCCCGACTGCTGCGCTACGCCCGGGAGCTGGGCATCGCGGACGCCGTCGAGGTGCGCGCCGGCGTGCCATATGCGGAAATCGGCCCGATCTACGCGCGGGCGTCGTGCCTGGTGCTCGGCTCGCTGCCGGTCTGGTCATGGGAGGAGCAGTTCGGGATGGTCGCCGTAGAGGCGATGTTCGCCGGCCTGGAGGTGCTCGCGAGCTCGTCCGGAGCGCTCCCCGAGGTCACCCGCGGCGCAGCGACGCTGTTCGCCCCCGGCGACTGGGTCGGCCTCGCAAAGGCGCTCGCCCGCGGGCCGCTCGCGCGGGCGCCCGGGGCGCGCGTCGAGCATGACCCGCTGGTCCTCGAGCACTACAGCGCGCGGGCGGCGGCGGCGCGGCTCGCGGCGGCGTATGACGAGGTTCTCGGCCGCGGCGCGTTCGCGCAGGCGTGAGGATCCCGCTCACCGTCCAGCACGAGCCAGCGTACGACACGGGCGCCCCGGCGGCGACGCTGGCGGTGGCCGACAAGCTCGCTGCTTGCCCTGCGACGCCGGACCGAGGGGCGGCCGGCGTCACCTATGATCCCGGCGTGGACGACCGCAGCGCCGCCGAGCGCCCGCCGAGGATGACCTCCGCTCGGTGTGTCGAGACCCCGAGAGCGTTGCGCTAGACGTGGGAGTCGTGATCGGCCCCGTTGTCGACGCCCGCGGCCTGCGAGCCATCGCGGCGCTGCTGGATCGCCCTGTTCATGGCGTCGATGTCGGCTGCCGAGCCGCGATCCGGCCGCAGTGGCGGGCGCTCGGCCCGTACGGCTCGCTGGTCGGGTTCGACGCCGACGGCGAGGAATGCGCACGGCTGAACGCCGGCGCCGTCGCGGGCCAGGAGCGCTATGAGCCGATCGCGCTCGCCGCTTCCACCGGCGAGGCGACGCTCTATCTCACCGCCGATCCTGAGTCCGCGTCGCTTTATCCACCGAACGAGGATGCGATTCGCCGCCACCCCGAGTTGTGGCGCCACGAGCCGCGGGGCACGACGACGGTGGCGACAACGACACTCGACGCGTGGGCGCAGCGCACCCAGAGTGAGCCCATCGACGTGCTCAAGATCGACGTCCAGGGCGCCGAGCTGGACGTTCTGCGGGGCGCCGAAGCCGGCCTCCCGTCGGTTCGCGCGCTCGAGCTCGAGGTGGAGTTTCAGCAGCTCTACGTCGGCCAGCCGCTGTTCGGCGATGTCGACGCATTCCTGCGCGAGCGCGGATTCGTGCTGTGGCGCCTGCGCGACATCTCCCACTGCGGACTGACGAGGGCGCGGCGCGACGAGTCGCCGTTCCCCGCCGGGGACGCCGTGGAGACGACCCGCTCCGGCGGTCGGATCGCATGGGCGAACGCCGTCTACGTGCGCGGCGAGCTCGGCGACCGCGAGGCGGCGCAGGACTGGCAGCAGAGCGCACGAGACGCGTGCGTGTCGACGCTGTTCGATCTGCCGGAGCTGGTCCTCGTTGCGCTCGAGCGCGCGGTCACCGACGCGCCGGCCGGGCCGCGGCGCACGCTGGAGCGCCAGCTCGCGCTCGCACGCCACCGAGCCAACCGCCGGCGCCTGCACGGCCTGTTCTGGAACGCGCCGCGCCACCTCGACGGCTTCGTCAGGGCGCGCCTGGCGCGCGAGAAGCCCGCCTGAGGGGAGACCGGTCCGGCGGACGTGTCGCATGCGCGACGGTCAGCCCGCGCGCCCCGAGCGCTCGCTCCTGATTCGCTCGTAGATGACGAGGTGGCGTTCGGCCACGGCTTCGGGAGTGAGGTGCGTCTGCCAGTAGGCGTGACCGGCATCGCCGAGTGCTCGTGCTCGCTGCGGATCGTCGAGCAGCGAGCTCACCGCGGCCGCGAAGGACTCGGGCGTGGGGTCGGCGACGATGCCACCGTCAGACACGGTCACGAGTTCACGCAGCGCCGGGATGTCGGCGACGACGACCGGCACGGCCTGACTCCAGGCCTCGGCCACCACGAGGCCGAACGACTCACTGAACGACGGCAGGCACAGCACGTCCGCACGGATCAGCCAGCGGGCCCGATCGGCGTCCGACACCCGGCCGACGTCATGAACGCGCGGATCGCGCAGCGCGAGTGCCGGGCCGGGCCCGACGAATGCAAAATGCGCGGACGGGTGTCGCTCCCAGACGAGCGGAATCGCGTCGAACAGAATCTCGAGCCGCTTGTTGGGGCGCCGTTGTCCGAGAAAGACGATCATCGGAGACTGCCCTTGGGCGCGAGCCGACTCAGCCTGACGCTCGTGGGGCGTGAGCGAAGCCGCCGCATCCGGCACCGGCAGGCCCACGATCTCGATCCTTCGGTCGCTGACCCCCGCCCGGCGGTACAGGACGGCGTCAGCGTGCGTCGTGGCGAGCACCGCGTCGGCGCTGCGATAGGCCCGCAGCGACGCCGAGTCGTGCCCCCATTCGCCCGGATGCGCGAAGGGGGAGATCGCGGCAGGCTTGCCAAGCCTCTGCGCGGTGTCGACGGCCGCCACCGCGAGCACCTCGGCGCCGAGCATGTGCACCACGTCCGCCTGCGCCAGCAGCGGTGCGAGGACGCTGCGCACGACCGCGGTGTAGTAGCCGGACGTGTGGCCCCGCAGCCACAGTCGCGACAGCCGCCCGCCGAGCGGGATCAGCTCCGCTGCGAACGGCAGGAGCAGCGTGCGACGCAGGCGCGAGGGCCGGAACTGCACCACCGCTGCGCCCTGGTGCACGAACGGCGAGAAGCTCTGGCGTTCCCTGATGATGTGCGTCATCCGGCCGAAGGGGGTCTCGTCGACGCTCTGCGCGACGACCGTGACGCTGTGCCCGCGGTCGGTGAACGCCCGCGCGAGATGCATCGTCACGCTTTCGACGCCGCCGACGGACGGCCAGTACTGGCGCGTCACCAGGACGATCTTCATGTAACGAACAGCGCGACGGGAACCGGGTCGGCGAATGATGGGCTGACGTCCATGATCGCCGGGCAGCTTAGTCCTCACGTCGGCCCTCGCCGCCGAGTCGCATGGCGGTTTGCTGAATGTCGGGAGCCGCTCGAAGCATCGCCGGCGCGCGACCGCGCGCGACCGGGCGCCGCTGTGCGAGCGGACGTTCCCCCTGAGGTCCTTCGATGGACCGACGGCTCGCTGACCGGGCGTATACCGGCCGCGGACGACGTATCTGGCGCGTTCGAGAGCGGACGCGCACGGGCAGGTCCGTCTCGCTCGACACGGTCCTGGGCGGCCAATACGATCCTTGCGTGATCGCCACCGTCTACACCGCCTCGCGCTAGTGACGGCCGTTGACGTCGTCATCCCCGCCCACCCCAAGGATTTCCCCGTTCTGCGGCATTGCGTGCGCAGCGTGCTGCGCTACCTCGAGCCGCTGGGCCGCGTCTATGTCGTGGCGCCCGAGCCGTTCGCGGCCAAGGACCCCAGGGTTGTGTGGGTGCCGGAGGGGAGCGCTTCGAGCCTGCCAACGAGCGCCCAACTACGCGAGCGGTGGACGCAGCACGGTCCGACGACGGCAGCGCGTGCCGGCTGGATCTGGCAGCAGCTCCTGAAGCTGGGGGTGCCGGACTACGTCCCGGCTGTTTCCGCTGCCTACATGCTCGTCGACGCTGACGTGATTTGGCTCAGACCGTGGCGCATCATGATCGACGACCAAATCCGGTTTCCCTACACCCAGGCGTTTGAATATCACCCTCCGTACCGTGACGCCTATTTCCGGCTCTTTGGCGTCCGCCCGCAGGCTCCGTTTTCGCTGACCGCTCACCAGATGGTGTACGACCAGGAGCTCCTGGCGCAGATGAAGCGAGCGATCGAGGCGCGTCACGGGGTTGCGTGGTGGGAGGCCTACGTCGATGCGGCCGACCCGCTGGAGCCGTCCTCGATCAGCGAGCTGGACATCTACGGCCTGTGGGTGCTCGACAACCACCCGATGGCTGCGTCTCATCGCCAGCTGCACTACCTCAACGTGCCGGTCGTTCCCGGACCGCTCGGCCGGGCCGTTTTCGCTCGCGACTTCAACTTCGTGGCGGCGCATGCCTGGATGCGGGCGCCGCGCTGGGTGCGCGCGGCACAGATCGGCGGCTGGGTGGGGCGAGCGGCGCTCGCCGACATCAACGTCGCCCGGGCGTCGTTGGTCGCTCGCGCGAGATCCCGAACCTGATCACCGGCGAACCCCGCGAGCCCTGGACGGTAACGCGCATGATCATCGACACCGGGGAAATCGTCACCGGAGAGCGCGTGCAGCACCTGGCCGAGCTGACCCTCATCTCGCGCCGAACATATGAGTTCCACCGGGGCGTTGCCGACTACGCGAGCGAGCTGCTGATGTTCGAGCACGAAATGGCCGAACTGGACGGGGGCGCCATCGACCGGTTGTGCAACACATTGTCTCTTTTTTTGTACACCCACGATGTCGATGAGTTCATCGAGGTGGTGTGGCCGCGACTTGCGACACCCCCGTCCATTCTCATCACGCACAACAGCGACGGTGAGATCTCCGGCAGGCACGCCGAATGGCTCGACCGTGAGGGCATCGCGGTGCGCTCCTGGCTGGCCCAGAACGCCACCGTGTCGCACCCTCGCCTGCACCCGGTGCCGATCGGCGTCGCGAATTCAATGTGGCCGCACGGAGACATCCGCGCGCTCGCGCGGGCGATGCGCCGTGCGCAGCGCAACCGTCGCGAGCCGCTGTCGCTGTTCACCCAGTTCAACGCGTCGACGCATCCGTCGCGAGCTGCTGCCGCCGATGCCCTGCGGGCCAATTTTCCTCGGCGCGTCGTCGATTCCACCCCGTCACTGCGCTGGCGTCAATACCTCAAGCGGTTGGCGGCCCACCAGTTCAGCGCATGCCCGCGGGGGAACGGCATCGACACCCACCGCATCTGGGAGTCTCTCTACCTCGGCGTCATTCCCGTCGTGGAGCGCTCGGCACTGAGCGAGCACTGGAGGGGCTGCGGCATGCCGCTGGTTTTGATCGACGAGTGGACCGAGGTGACCCCGGAACGCTTGAGCCACGAGGCGGACCGGCTCGACGCGCCCTGGGATCCGAAGCCGCTGCAGGTGTCGACGTATCGCAGCGCCGTCGAGGCGGCGCTGGCCACGGTCGGTTCGCACCCGCGCGAGGCGCGCGCTGCGGGCGAGGACGGCGACGTGGCCCAGGCAACGCGCGCTGCCGACTGACGCGGCGAATATACTCGGGCTCGCCGGGCGGGCCAGCCGCGTCCCTCCGGACAGCTGTGAGCATCATGGGCAACGCAAGCGCGGTCGGCTACCAGTGGACACGTTCGAGCGCGATAGGCCGCCTGCACCCCCAGATGCGCAGTCGTGGGTCGTGAGCGACGACGCGCGCGGCAGGCTGCATGTGAGGGCACTCCGCCGCATCCGCGACGACCAGGTCGTTGACTGCCAGAACGCCGGTCACGAGCCGCTGCGCCGTAAGCGTTGGCGCCCAGGCGATCAATGACATCCGGGCACGCGTCAGAGCAGAAGCACGGGCAAGGGCAGTTGCGGTTCGTCCTCCGCGGACGCAGATTGCTGATCATCGTCCTCGTCGTCGTCTCGGTGCTGTCAGGCCTCTGTGAGGCGTCGATCCTCGCAGTCGTCGCA
>Ga0181526_10003521_pt1 | contig 12728 bp, 9 predicted proteins | sample PEATcosm2014_Bin_35_FD_119750 | JGI IMG/M metagenome (GOLD analysis project Ga0181526, IMG submission 119750) | Peatland microbial communities from MTU Mesocosm Facility, Houghton, MI, USA - PEATcosm2014_Bin06_30_metaG | ecosystem: Environmental > Terrestrial > Soil > Wetlands > Peat | place...
GTCATCCAGTTCGCCCAGCAAGGCTTCACCAAGATCGACTTCAAGACCTATGACCTCGATTGGGACAGCGAGGCCTATCTCACCGTCTCGGGCCAGAACTCCAACAACTCGGTGCGGGTCACCAACAACTTCCTCGAGCGCGTGCTGAAGGGCGGCAAGTGGGACTTGATCCGCCGCATCGACGGCAAGGTTCATAAATCGCTCGAAGCGCGCGATTTGTGGGAAAAGATCGCCGAGGCGGCCTGGGCCAGCGCCGATCCCGGCCTGCAATACGACACCACCATCAACGAGTGGCATACCTGCCCGGCGAGCGGACGCATCAATGCGTCCAACCCGTGCTCGGAATACATGTTTCTCGACGACACGGCGTGCAACCTCGCCTCCTTGAACCTCATGACCTTCCGTCGCGAGGGCGGGCATTTCGACACGCCGGCCTTCGAACATGCGGTAAGGCTGTGGACCGTCGCGCTCGAAATCTCGGTGCTGATGGCGCAATTCCCGTCGAAGGAGATCGCCAGGCTCAGCTACGAATTCCGGACATTGGGGCTGGGCTACGCCAATATCGGCGGCCTATTGATGGCCGCCGGCCTGTCCTATGACAGCGACCAAGGCCGCGCGCTGTGCGCCGCCATCACCGCGGTGATGACCGGCGTCGCTTATGCCACCTCGGCCGAGATGGCGGGCGAACTGGGCGCCTTCCCCGGCTATGACATGAATCGCGACGCCATGTTGCGCGTCATCCGCAATCACCGCCGCGCCGCCCATGGCGAACGCGCCGGCTATGAAGAGCTGTCAGTGCCGCCGGTGCCGCTGGACGCGGTCAACTGTCCCGACCGGACCTTGGTCCAGGCCGCGCGCCAGGCCTGGGACGCGGCGCTGATGCTGGGCGAGCTGCACGGCTACCGCAACGCCCAGTCGACGGTCATCGCCCCCACCGGGACGATCGGCCTGGTGATGGATTGTGACACCACCGGCATCGAACCTGATTTCGCGCTGGTGAAGTTCAAGAAACTCGCCGGCGGCGGCTATTTCCGCATCATCAACCGCGTCGTGCCCGAGGCGCTCGCCAAGCTCGGCTATGCCGCGAATGAAATCGAGGCGATGACGCTCTATGCCGTGGGCCATGGCACGCTCAAGGGCTCGCCCGCCATTGGCCACAAGGAGTTGAAGGCCAAAGGCTTCACCGAAGGCGCGCTTGAAGCGCTGGAGAGCCAGCTCGCCACCGCCTTCGACATCAAATTCGCCTTCAACAAGTGGACCCTGGGCGAGGAATTCTGCAAGGCCGCGTTCGGGTTCACGGACGCGCAGATGAACGAGGTTTCCTTCGACATGCTCGCGGCCTTGGGCTTCACCAAGGCCGAGATCGACGCCGCCAACACTTATTGCTGCGGCGCCATGACGCTCGAAGGCGCGCCCTTCATTAAGAACGAGCACTTGCCGGTGTTCGATTGCGCCAATCCCTGCGGCCGCATCGGCAAGCGCGCGCTCTCGGTCGACAGCCACATCCGCATGATGGCCGCGGCCCAACCCTTCATCTCGGGCGCGATCTCCAAGACCATCAACATGCCCAATGCCGCCACGGTCGAGCAGTGCAAGGATGCCTACATGTTGTCCTGGCGGCTGGGATTGAAGGCCAACGCGCTCTACCGCGACGGCTCCAAGCTGTCGCAGCCGCTGCAATCGATGCTGATCGACGACGAGACCGAGGATTCGGCCGAGCTTGCCGCGAAAAACCTGGCCGAGCGCGCGCCCATTATCGCCGAGCGCATCGTCGAGCGGGTGATCGAGCGGGTGTCACGCGAACGCTCGCGCCTGCCGCAACGCCGCAAGGGCTACACCCAGAAGGCCACGGTCGGGGGCCACAAGGTCTATCTCCGCACCGGCGAATACGAAGATGGCCGCCTGGCCGAGGTGTTCATCGACATGCACAAGGAAGGCTCCGCCTTCCGCTCGCTGATGAACAACTTCGCCATCGCCATCTCGATCGGCCTGCAATACGGCGTGCCGCTGGAAGAGTTCGTCGAGGCCTTCACCTTCACCCGCTTCGATCCGGCCGGCATGGTCGAAGGCAACGACGCCATCAAGATGTCGACCTCGATCCTCGACTACCTCTTCCGCGAGCTCGCCATCTCCTATCTCGGCCGCAACGATCTGGCGCATGTGCAGCCGGCCGATCTCATGCCCGACACGCTGGGCAAGGGCGCGGCGGAATCGAACCTGCCGGAAGGGCCCCGGCCCGACATGGCCGCCGTCATGCAACGCGTCGCTTCGAACGGCTATATGCGCAAGAAGCTCACCGTGTTCCAAGGCGGCCAACAAGGACAGGTTCAGGCCAGCCTTCGCGCCACGACGCTGGAAGTGGCCGGCGGCGGCAACGTGGCGGTGGCGACCAATTTCGCCGCCGAGCTCCACGCCACCACTTCCATGACGCCGCCCGACAGCCGGATCGAGCAGATCAAGGCGGCGCGGATGAAGGGATATGAGGGCGACAGTTGCGGCGAATGCGGCAACTTCACCCTGGTAAGGAACGGCACCTGCCTCAAATGCGATACCTGCGGCGGCACCAGCGGCTGTAGTTGATCGCAACGCGGGACCCCGGCTACAGCCTCCCGGCCGGCACCGTGACTGAGGCAGAAATTGGGGGGCACGGCGCAAGCCGTGCCCCCTCTTTTTTCGTCCGCCATCCATCTCCTTTTTGCGCAAGCTGACCGTATGCTGGTTCACCGCCGCGAATTCCGCATCGAATGGGGACAATGCGATCCCGCCGGGGTCGTGTACTATCCGCAATTCTTCATCATCTTCGACGTCAGCACGTCGCGGCTGTTCGAGCGCACCGGGCTTTCCGGATCCGAGTTGCGGAAGAAATACGGCATCATCGGCATGCCGCTGGTCGATGCCGGAGCGACTTTCCTCAGGCCGTGCTTCTATGACGACGTGATCGCGGCCGAATGCGAGATCGCCGAATGGGGCCGATCGAGCCTCACCATCCGCCACCGCATCCTCAAAGGCGACAAGTTGGCGGTTGAGGGTTTCGAGAAGCGTGTCTGGGCCAAGTTTCATCCCGAGCGGGCGGGCATCAAGCCCGAATCGATACCGGACGAGATCAAGGCCAGCCTGTCCGGCCCAGGTAAGCCCTAAGCTCCAAGCCTTAGGCCGAAATACCCCGCCGGTGGGCGGGGATACAACGCCAAGCGCCCGCCTAAAACTGTTACCCTTGCCTTTAGGCGAGGGGCCACGCGCAGTTGACTGACCGGCCATCCTTGGATGGCCGGTTTTTTTATGTGGAATCAAGGCGTTGCTGTGCTGCAATGGCTAGGCTAGAGACAACCAATTATCCACAGACGAGGATACGGAGGGGCCATGGCTGGACGCATCGAGGCGCGATTGAAGGAATTGAAGATCGAGCTGCCCAAACCGGTGCCGCCGCGCTGGAGCTACGTGCCGACGGTGCGCACCGGCGATTTGCTGTTCGTCTCCGGCCAGCTCTGTCATTGGCAGGGCGAGAACCGGTTCATCGGCAAGCTCGGCCGCGAGATTTCGCTCGATGACGGCAAGCAGGCGGCGCGGCTGTGCGGCCTCAATCTTTTGACTCAGGTGAAGGCGGCGGTGGACGGCGATCTCGACCGCGTGGTGCGCTGCGTCAAGCTGGTGGGCTTCGTCAACTCCGCGCCCGATTTCACCGACCAGCCGCAAGTGGTGAATGGCTGCTCCGAGCTGATGGGCGATGTGTTCGGCGATTCCGGCAAGCATGCGCGCTCGGCCGTGGGCATGGCGGCGTTGCCGGGCAATGTCGCGGTCGAAGTCGAGGCGGTGTTCGAGGTGCGCTGACGATGGACGGCAGCGACCGGCTTTCCATCAAGGTCGTCGAACGGCTCTCCAGGATTCGCGCCGCGGATTGGGATGAATGCGCCGGACCGGACAATCCCTTCGTCTCCCACGCCTTCCTTGATGCGCTCGAAGCGTCGAACTCGGCTTGCGCCGAGACCGGCTGGCTGCCGCAGCACCTGGCGCTCGAGGACGGCAACGGCCGGTTGTTGGGTGCCGTGCCGATGTATCTGAAAAGCCACTCCTATGGCGAATATGTCTTCGACCATGGCTGGGCCGAGGCCTATGAGCGCGCCGGCGGGCGATATTACCCCAAGCTCCAGGTGGCGGTGCCGTTCACGCCGGTGACCGGGAACCGGCTGCTGATCCGCCCCGGCGCGCCGCCGGACGCCGCTCGACTGCTGGCGGCGGCGATGATCGAAATTGCCCAACGCGCCAAGGTATCGTCGCTGCATGTGACCTTCCCGACCAAGTCGGAATACGAACTTCTTGGCGAGGCCGGATTTCTCCAACGCCTGGGGCGGCAATTCCACTGGGAGAATCAAGGCTACGGGAACTTCGACGATTTTCTCGGCGCGCTCAATGCAAGGAAGCGCAAGCAAATCAAACGCGAGCGGCGCGCGGCGAATGAAGGCATATCGATCGAGACGCTCAACGGGCCTGAGATTTCGGCCCGGCATTGGGACGCGTTCTTCCGATTCTACACCTCGACTTCGGACAAAAAATGGGGTTCGGCCTATCTGACGCGCGAATTCTTCGATTTACTGGGGCAACGCATGGGCGAGCGCGTGGTGTTGGTGATGGCCAAACAGGACGGCCGCTATGTCGCGGGCGCGTTGAATTTGATGGGCAAGGAAACGCTCTATGGCCGCAACTGGGGCTGCGTCGGCGACTTCCCCTTCCTGCATTTCGAGGCGTGTTATTACCGCGCCATCGATTTCGCCATAGCGCGCGGATTGAAACGCGTCGAGGCCGGGGCGCAGGGTGCGCACAAGATTCAGCGGGGATATCTCCCCGCCCCCACCTACAGCGCGCATTGGATCCACGATCCCGGCTTCCGGCACGCGGTCGAGGATTTCCTCAAGCGCGAACGCCGCGCGGTCGAAAACGAGATGGAGGAATTGGAAGAAGGCCTGTCGCCCTTTAAGCGCGAGGCGGAGTAGCGCCGATCCGGCGAGACCGCGACAGACCTAGGGCTAAGTCCCCTCGCCTACTCGACGAATTCGTGCTTGGTCTCGTCCTGCTCGTCCTTGCCGGGGGAGCGCGGCTGCGACGGCGGCGCCTCGATATAGGTGAAGGCGAGCTTGCCCTCGGCGACCTTGACCTGCACCAGACCGCCCTTGGCGAGTTTGCCGAAGAGCAATTCCTCGGCCAGCGGCTTCTTGACATGCTCCTGGATGATCCGGGCCAGCGGCCGCGCGCCGAACAAGCGGTCATAACCTTTCTCGGCCAGCCATTTGCGCGCCTCGTCGGTCAACTCGATGGTGACGTTGCGGTCGGCGAGCTGTTCCTCCAGTTGGAGGATGAACTTGTCGACGACGCGGCCCACGGTCTCGGGCACCAGCGCCGCGAAGGAGATCACCGCGTCGAGCCGGTTGCGGAATTCGGGCGTGAACAGCCGGTTGATCGCTTCCTCGTCGTCGCCCGACCTCGGCTCGCTGCCGAAACCGATGGCGTTCTTGGCCAGATCCATCGCGCCCGCATTGGTGGTCATGATGAGAATCACGTTGCGGAAATCGATCGATTTGCCGTTGTGGTCGGTGAGCTTGCCGTAATCCATCACCTGCAACAGGATGTTGAACAGATCGGGATGCGCCTTCTCGATCTCGTCCAACAGCAGCACGCAATGCGGGTGTTGATCGATCGCGTCGGTCAGCAAGCCGCCTTGATCGAATCCGACATAGCCCGGCGGCGCGCCGATGAGGCGCGAGACGGTGTGGCGCTCCATGTATTCCGACATGTCGAAGCGCGTTAATTCAATTCCCAGAGTCCGGGCCAGCTGCCGCGCCACCTCGGTCTTGCCGACGCCGGTGGGACCTGAGAACAGGTAGGAGCCGATCGGCTTGCCGGCCTCGCGCAAGCCGGCGCGGGCGAGCTTGATCGCCGCGGTGAGCGCCTCGATCGCCTTGTCCTGGCCGAACACCATGGTCTTCAGGTCGCGGTCCAGATTCTTCAAAACCTCGCGGTCGTCGCGCGACACGCTCTTGGGCGGAATGCGGGCCATGGTCGCCACCACTGCTTCGACGTCCTTGGCGGTGACGGTCTTGCGCCGCTTGTTTTCGGGCAAAAGCATCTGCGAGGCGCCGACCTCGTCGATCACGTCGATCGCCTTGTCCGGCAACTTGCGGTCGCCGATATAGCGGTTCGACAGTTCGACCGCCGCACGGATGGCGTCGGCGGTGTAGCGCACGTGGTGATGGCGCTCGTAATAGGGCTTCAATCCCCGGAGGATCTTCACCGAATCCTCGACCGTCGGCTCGTTGACGTCGATCTTCTGGAAGCGGCGCACCAGCGCGCGGTCCTTCTCGAAATAATTCCGGTATTCCTTGTAGGTGGTCGAGCCGATGCAGCGGATCGCGCCCGAAGCGAGCGCCGGCTTCAAGAGGTTCGAGGCGTCCATCGCGCCGCCCGACGTGGCGCCCGCGCCGATGACGGTATGGATTTCGTCGATGAACAGGATCGCGCCGGGCAGCGCCTCGAGCTCGGCCAAGACCGCTTTGAGCCGTTCCTCGAAATCGCCGCGATAGCGCGTGCCGGCCAAGAGCGCACCCATGTCGAGGCCGTAGATGGTGGCGTTCTGCAGCACCTCGGGCACCTCGCGCTGCACGATGCGGCGCGCCAGCCCCTCGGCGATGGCGGTCTTGCCGACGCCGGGATCACCGACATAAAGCGGATTGTTCTTGGAGCGGCGGCAGAGAATCTGGATGGTGCGGTCGACCTCGGCCTCGCGGCCGATCAGCGGGTCTATCTTGCCGTTGCGCGCCTTCTTGTTGAGATTGACGCAATAGGCGTCGAGCGCGTCATGGGCGCGCTTCGGCGTCTTCTCGGCGCGCTGCGGCTCCTCTTCCTCCGCGCCCTGGACGCGGCGGGTTTCGGAGCGGCCCGGCGCCTTGGCGATGCCGTGCGAGATATAGTTCACCGCGTCGAAGCGCGTCATGTCCTGTTCTTGCAGGAAAAAGACGGCGTGGCTTTCGCGCTCGGCGAACAGAGCCACCAGCACATTGGCGCCGGTCACTTCCTCGCGGCCCGAGGATTGAACGTGGATCGCGGCGCGTTGCAGCACGCGCTGGAAGCTGGCGGTCGGCTTGGCGTCCTCGACCTGGGCCGCCACCAGATTGACCAGTTCGTTGTCGACGTAATTGACCAGCTCGCGGCGCAGTTTCTCGATATCGACCGTGCAGGCGCGCAGCACCGACATCGCATCCTGGTCCTCGGTCAAGGCCAGCAGCAGATGCTCGAGCGTCGCGTATTCGTGCCGGCGTTCATTGGCATAGGCCAAGGCGCGGTGCAGGGTCTTTTCAAGGTTACGCGACAGCATGAACCTTCAATCCTTTTCCAAGGTACATTGCAGCGGATGCTGGTGCTGACGGGCGAAATCCATCACCTGGGTCACCTTGGTCTCGGCGACCTCGTAGGTATAAACGCCGCAGATGCCGACGCCGCGGCGATGCACATGCAGCATGATGCGCGTCGCCTCGTCGCGGTTCTTGGCGAAGAAACGCTCGAGGATGTGCACGACGAACTCCATCGGCGTGTAGTCGTCGTTGAGCATCAGAACCTTGTACATCGAGGGCTTCTTCGTCTTGGGCTTGGCCTTGACGATCACGCCCGTGGTAGGGCTCTCGCTGCCGTTGCGCTTCTCGATGTCGCTCATCGCCGAATCCGTTAAACAACTCCGATTCCCCGCCCCCCGAATTTACCATCCCTAACATGATATGGGGTAGGCGTCCCTCGGGGGAAGCCCTTTCCAAGCCGATTCGGCTCCTATCGCTCATGCGCGCAAGCCTAGGACCGCCGGGTTAACGGAGTGCAAAACAAAAGACCCGGCCAAGCGGCCGGGTCTTTGAATTGCTTACAGCCGGAAAACCGCCGCGTCACGCCGCCTGCTGCTTTGTCAATTTCGCCAGCGTCGTCTCGAAGCACTGTTCGAGCGGCATCGCGGCTTCCTTCGCCAGCGCCAGGCTCCATTGCGACAGCTTGGCCGAGCGGTCGAGCAGCGCCTCGACGCCGGTCTTGGCCAAGCCGGCATTGATCTCGATCACCTGATCGAGGGTCTTGGCCTTGAGCAGGCTCTGGGCGGCCTCGCCGGCCGCGGTCAGGGTGGCCTGGGTGTAGCCCATGTATTCCTTCGCCAGCGCCTCGAAACCCTCGCTCAGCGCCGCATTGGCCTTGAGCACGGCACCGAGATGTTCGCGCGACAACGCGGCCAACTCTTCATAACCGCTGAGCGCGCTCGGGAACGCGGATTCTGCCTTGGGGCTTACCGAGTCGACCGGCGCCGGAACCGCCAGCTTTTTCACCTTGGATGCCATGCTAACCTCCTACCGATATGCTGCATTGCAGCATAAATATATAGTTTGATTTCAGGACTTCTTCAAGAGCCATTGTGCGCTGCAATTGAGCCGGTTTATGGCGAAAGCGGCTGCCGGCAGTGGCGGGGGCCTGGCTGGATCAATTAATATGCTGAATCAAGCCAGGAAGCGCTGGACAAGGAATCGCTAAATTCCTAAGCTTTTCCAGGGTTAGTTCCGTGTTCCTGTTGGCGTAGTCGAGTTGTTCGGGGGAACCACGTCCTTGATGAGGGCAGAAGCGCCGTTCGCGCCAGACCGCCGATGGGTATCCCGGCGACTCGTTGCCTTGGCCGCTGCCATCGTCATCCTGTTGCTCACACCGGCGCATTTCGCCCAGGCCCGCCGCTATACCACACCCCATTTCTCCGCGATCGTGATCGACGCGCAGAACGGAAAGATTCTGAACGAGAGCAACGCCGACCAGCCGACCTATCCCGCCTCGCTCACCAAGATGATGACGCTCTATCTGCTGTTCGAGGCGTTGGAGCAGGGCCGCGTCACCCTTGACGATACCTTCACCGTGTCGATGCACGCCGCGCGCCAGGCGCCATCGAAGATCGACCTGATCCCGGGCCAGAAGGTTCGCGTGCAGGATCTCATCCTCGGCCTGATTACCAAATCCGCCAACGACGCGGCGGTGACGGTGGCCGAGAATCTCGCCGGCAGCGAAGCCGCCTTCGCCGACCGCATGACGCAAAAGGCGCGCGCGCTCGGCATGACCAACACCGTCTTCCGCAACGCCTCGGGCCTGCCCAATCCCGCGCAGCACACCACCGCGCGCGACATCGCCAAACTGGCGCTGGCGTTGTGGCGCGACTTTCCGAAGGAATACGCTTTCTTCGCCACCGAGGAATTCACCTATCGCGACACGACCTATGAGACCCACAACCATCTCATGCAGGAATTCGCGGGCATGGACGGCATCAAGACCGGCTACATCCGCGCCGCCGGATTCAACCTCGCCGCCTCGGCCGTGCGCGACGGCAAGCGGCTGATCGGCGTCATCATGGGCGGCAGTTCGGCCCATGGCCGCGACATGCAGATGGCGCAATTGCTCGAAGCCAGCTTCGCCGGCAATTCCATCAGCAACGACGCGCTGCGCACCGCCGCCTATGACGATAACTCCAACAATAATCTCGACGGCGCCGCGCCGCCCACCATCGCATCGCTTAATCCGGTGAGCCACGCTGAAGCCGCGACGCCCAAGCAGACCGCGCACCGCAACAAGCCGTCCCGTCCGGACCCGTCCAGCACGGAATGGAGCATCCAGGTGGGCGCATTCGCGAACTATGACGCGGCCCAAAGCGCCGGCGCCGCGGCGTTGGCCAAGCTCCCCGCCGCCAAGGACAAGACCGCGCTGGTGCTCTCGCCCGCGCATAGCGACAAGCAACCCTTCTATCGCGCCCGCATCGCCGGCTTCACCGAACCCGAGGCGCAGAAGGCCTGCCGCACCCTGCACAACGTGATGAGCAGCAAGCAGAAGCTGTGCGCGGTGATCCCGCCGCTGCCGGCTTCCCGGACCGTGTTGCAGTTCGGCCCGCCCGCCCCGGCGTCCGCGCCTGTCCAGCCGGCGGCGCAACCGGTGGCGGCGCCGGCACCCGACGCGGCGGCCACCTCCGAAGACGATTAGTTCCTCAAATCGAGCCGCTAAAAGCCGGGTGGCGGCGCGACGCCGCTTTGGCGTAGCTGCGCGGCCAGTTCGGCCTTGAGCCGTTTCAGCGCGGATTCATCCTTGGCCTCGACCCGCGCCACCAGCACGTCCTGGGTATTGGAGGCGCGCAGCAGCCACCAGCCCTCCGGCGTCTTCACGCGCACGCCGTCCATTTCCGAGACCTCGGCGCCCGCGCGTTTCAGCCGCTCGCGCACCTCTTCCACGCTCTTGAACTTGCGGTCCGCGCTGCAGGGAAAGCGCAGTTCGGGCGTGTTGACCACGTTGGGCATGCGATCACGGATTGCCGCCAAGCTCTCCGTGCCGCGCGACAGGATGGATAAAAGCCGGACCGCGGCGTAGAGCGCGTCGTCATAGCCGTAATAGCCGTCGGCATAGAAGATATGGCCGCTCATCTCGCCGGCGAGCGGCGCCTTGAGCTCGGCCATCTTCGCCTTGATGAGCGAATGGCCGGTCTTCCACATCAAGGGCTTTCCGCCCATCCGTTCAATCTCGTCGAACAGCGTCTGGCTCGCCTTGACATCGGCGATGATGATGGCGCCGGGCTGCTTGTCGATGATCTCGCGCGCCAGCACGATCATGAACTGGTCGCCCCATAGGATGCGGCCCTTGCCGTCGACCACGCCGATGCGGTCGCCGTCGCCGTCGAAGGCGATGCCGATATCGCATTTCCGTTCCAGGACGGTGTCCTGAAGCTGCTTCATGTTCTTGGGCTCGCTCGGGTCGGGATGATGGGCGGGAAAGCTTCCGTCGATCGTCTCGTTGAGGAGGATATGCCGGCCCGGCAGAAGCGCCGCGAGCCGCTTCATCGCCTCGCCGGCGGCGCCGTTGCCCGCGTCCCAGGCGACGAAGAGCGGGCGCTTGCCCCGGTAATCGGCCGCCAGCCGCGCGACATAGGAATCGAGCATCGGCTTTTCTTCCGCCTTGCCGTGCCCGACGGGGAATTTCCCGGAAGCGGCGATCTTGCCCAGGCGCTGGATATCGGCGCCGAAGAAGGATTTCTTGTCGAGCACCAGCTTGAAGCCGTTATGGTCCGGCGGATTGTGCGAACCCGTCACCATGATCCCGCCATCCACATGCTGCGTGTAGGCGGCGAAATAGAGCATCGGCGTCGGGCCCATTCCCACGCGCGTGACGTCGATTCCGCAGCCGGTCAAGCCATCGACCAGCGCCGCCTCCATCATCGGCGAGCTGAGCCGTCCGTCGCGGCCGACGACGACGCGCTTGCCGCCGGTCTCGGCCAGCAATGCTCCGAAGCTTTGGCCGATGGCGCGCGCATCGGCCGCGTGCAGCGTCTGGCCGACGACGCCGCGGATATCGTATTCGCGCAGAATGGTGGGATCGAAGCTATGGCCGGAAGCCACGAATCCCTCTCAGCGATATTCTTGCAGGATCTTCTTGACCGCCGGCGCCATGTCCTTGCGGTTGAGCGCGAAGGCGACATTGGCCTCGAAGAATCCGGCCTTGTCGCCGCAATCGAAGCGCTTGCCTTCGAAGCGCAGCCCATAGAACGGCCGCTTGTCCTTGATCAGCTTGGCGAGCGCGTCGGTCAACTGAATCTCGCCGCCCGCGCCCTTGCCGAGATGCGACAGATGCTCGAACACCGCCGGCTCGAGGATGTAGCGGCCGATGATGCTGAGGGTCGAAGGCGCCTTGGCCGGCTCGGGCTTCTCGACCACGCCTTTGACCGTCACCAGCTTGCCGTCGTCCTTGGCGATGTCGAGTATGCCGTAGCGGCTGGTGTGTTCGCGCGGCACCTCTTCCACCGCCACCATGTTGCCGCCGGTCTTGGCGTACGCCGCCACCATCTGCGCGAGACAGGGCCGGTCGGACAGGATCAAATCGTCGGCCAGCAACACGGCGAAGGGCTCGTCGCCGATCAGATGCCGCGCGCACAGCACGGCATGGCCCAGCCCGAGGGGCTTTTGCTGGCGGGTGAAGGCGATCTGGCCGGGCTCGGGCATCCAGGAATTGACCTCGCGAATCTGCGCATCCTTGCCGCGTTCGCGCATCGTGGTTTCGAGCTCGTAGGAAAGATCGAAATGGTCCTCGATCGCCGATTTGGAGCGGCCGGTGACGAAAATGAACTGCTCGATGCCGGCCGCGTGCGCCTCCTCCACCGCGTATTGGATCAGAGGCTTGTCGACGACGGGGAGCATCTCCTTGGGCATGGCCTTGGTGGCGGGAAGGAATCGCGTGCCGAGGCCGCCGACCGGGAATACCGCTTTGCGAACGCGCTGATTCATGGCCGGTTTGTATACTGCTTCCGCCGCCCAATCCATAAGGCAATCCGCCCGCGAGTCGCCGGCTTTTACCGCCGTTGGCAATATGTTAGAGAAGAACTAACGCACCGCATAAAGGGAGGGGAAAATGATCCGGTCCGCACTTTGTCTGGGATTCGCCGCTTTATTGCTTTTTGTCGCCGGCGGCCATGCCAATGCCAGCGACAAGCAGGTGGCACGCGGCAAATACCTGGTGTCCGTGGGCGGCTGCAACGATTGCCATACGCCCGGCAATTTCCTCGGCAAGGCGGATATGACGCGTTACCTCGGCGGCTCGGATGTAGGGTTCGACATGCCGGGGCTCGGCGTGTTCGTCGGCCCGAACCTGACGCCGGACAAGGCGACCGGCCTCGGCAACTGGAGCGCGAAGCAGATCGTCAC
>Ga0181526_10003525_pt1 | contig 12720 bp, 10 predicted proteins | sample PEATcosm2014_Bin_35_FD_119750 | JGI IMG/M metagenome (GOLD analysis project Ga0181526, IMG submission 119750) | Peatland microbial communities from MTU Mesocosm Facility, Houghton, MI, USA - PEATcosm2014_Bin06_30_metaG | ecosystem: Environmental > Terrestrial > Soil > Wetlands > Peat | place...
CCCTCCACCAGCACCTTCCCGGGCGACTCGGGCGACCAGCCGGCCTGCGCGGCCTCGCGGACCTTGGCGCCCAGCTCCTTGGCGAAGTAGGCATCGGCGGCGGAATTCGGAATGGGAGTGGAAGGCTGGAAGGCGCTTTCCCCGATGTCAGCCAGCGGCCGATAGCGCTGGCGGTCCAGTTCCTCGTTCAGCCGGCGGCGGATCACCGACCAGTCGCCCAGATTGTCGGTCACGCCCCAAATCAGCTTGACATGCCCGGAACTCAAGTCGGCCATTTGCCGGGCCGCCGCCCGCAGGAAGTTTTCCGCCGTCTCCCGCACAGCGCCCGGCAGCACCAGCAGGAACTGACCGCCGCCGCTGGAGCCCAAGAGGATCCGCGCCAGCCCGAGTTCCGCCAGCAGGGCTCGTGGTAAAACCTCGCTCAGCAGGGTGATCCACTGCGACCGCCCGGCGAGCAAATCCTCACCTGCGGAACGCGCGGGACGTCCCTCGGCGGCAGCCGCCGAGAGAAACTCTTCAGTGCCCAGGATTTTGCCTTGGAGCAGGATTTGTTCGGCCATTGAAGGTGCTCTAAGCCTTGAGAAAGACTAACTGTAGCACAGAAACCTGAGAGGCACGGTGGGCTGGTTTGACTCTGGTTTTATGTCCCGCATTCGTATCCTGGCAGCGTTTGCGATGCTCGCCGCCGCCGGCGGCGCGCAGACCGTGCGCCCGCCTGCCAACGGAACCACTACCCGGCCCAAAACGGCAACCACTACCGCTCAACCACGCATGAGCGACGCACAACTGGAAGCCGACATCCGCGCCCGACTCGCCAAATCGCAGAAGATATCGCAAGACCATTTTCAGGTCCACGTGCAGGGCGGCGTGGCCACCATTGAAGGCAAAACCGGCGTGGTGCAACACAAGGGCAGCGCCACTCGCATGGCCAAAGCCGCCGGCGCACTGGCGGTGAACAACCGAATTCAGGTGAGCGATGCCGCCAAAGAGAAAGCCGAGGCCAATCTGGAAACCGGGCGCCGCCGCGCTCAGATCAAGCGTGGCGACTCACGCAGCGAGACACGCAGCGACCCGCAACAGCCCCACTGACTGGCCTCGGCAAAAGGAAGACGCTCCACGAGAAAACCCCGTGCGAGTGAAGTTCAAAAATGACGGGGCTCACGAGCGCGTTTGCGAAATGATGTACTTAGCCCAGCGGGTTCTTCTTGCGGGTCGGGGCTTTGGCGAAGTAGAGGCCGACGGCTCGGTCGATGTTGGCGCGGGTGAGGCGGACGGCGCGTCCCTCGTACTCGGCGATAGCCTTCACCAGCTTGAGGATGTCCATCGGATAGCAGGCCCGCAACGTGGTGGCGCCAGCGGCCATGCAGCGCTCCCTCATATACTCGGCGCAGCCCGTTTCCGCAGGCACGCTGTGGACGGTGATGACCTGCTTGACGATCAGGTCGAAAATCTCGTCGCTGACGTCTTCCACCAGCACCTTGGTTTGAATGCGGCGCAGGAAGGCCTCGTCGGCCAGGTCGGCCGGGTCCAGGTTGGTGGAGAAGACCACCATCAGTTCGAACGGCACCTGGAATTTCATGCCCGATGCGAGCGTGAGGTAGTCGACACGACGGTCCAGCGGAACAATCCAGCGATTGAGCAACTGCTGCGGGGCGAGCATCTGCCGCCCGAAATCGTCAACCACCAGAATGCCGTTGTTGGCCTTCATCTGGCACGGCGCGATGAAAACGTGGGTGGACTCATCGAGGCGCAGTTCCAGCATCGAGGCGGAAAGCTCGCCGCCCATGGTGATGCAGGGGCGATGGCAGATTACCCAGCGCGGATCGAGAAACTCGTCTTCCGCTTCGATCTGCTTGTGCACGATGGGGTCGAAGACGGCAATGATGTGCCCGTCCACTTCCACGGCGTAGGGAACGATGATGGTGTCCTGGTAAATTCGCAGAATGCGCTCGGCGATGCTGGTCTTGCCGCTGCCCGTTCCGCCGTACAGAAACAGCGACTGGTGGCCGATCAGCGAGGGGCCCAGTTGATCCAGCAAGTTATCCGGCAAGACCAGGTCGTGAAACGCCCGGCGCAGGCTGTCGCGGCTGAGGCGCAGTTTGGCATTCTGTCCTTTGACCACTTCGTGATACTGCTGGATGGAGACCGGAGCCGGTCCCACGTACTGGCAGACCTCACTGCGAGCGGTGGCCAAATGCCGGCCCCCGGCGGTCAGCGAGAACGAGTAATCGTTGCCGACCATACCCTTCACTTCCAACAACTGCTGCTGGCGGAACTCGTGAAACACGGTTTCGAGAAGCGGGAAGGAGAGCTTTAACGTGTCGTGGAGTAAGGAGAGCGTACCGGTGCCGTGGAGCCAAAGAAAACGCAACACCAGATCGCTGACCAGCGCGCGCGGGATTCCCAGGTCGCTGAGCCGGTCGGGAATGGTCGGCCTGACTCTAGCTTCTTCGGCAGTCGGTGCGACCGTGATCGGCAGGCTGGCGGCAGGGGTTTTCGGCACCGCGGGCGGCTTGGTCGGGGCTTTCTGGGCACCCCGCGACTCCAGAATGATGAGGTTCGGATTAGTGGAAGAGGCCAAGGTTTCCAGACTCATAACAATGCAATATACACTGCAACTCCAGAGCCGAACCAGGATGGCGTTGGTTATCGGAATTCTATCAACGAACGGTAGCCTGCATGTGCGGGCGACTGATAGGCGATTCCTCCTAGGACGTCGTCGACGATCTTCTTGGATCTGCAATTATAGATAAACAAACGCTTTATCAATGAATTGCGGCGTGCGCCGATCGCCGGTCGCCACTTGTCTGGCTACTGTTTCTCGGCGCCCGGCTCCGCAGGCGGCGGCTTGCAAGTGTCGAGATTCACTGCGAATGCCGCGATCGAGCTCCAGCGTTCGCCCTGCAGGTGCTCGATGTGATAGGACCGCGAAGCCGCATCCGCCCGCACGCGCCAACCGGCGACGGACCCGGTTTGTGGCAGCCGCAACGGCTTGGCGCTCTGCTGGTGGATGGTCCAGCTTTGACCGCCGTTTTCCGATTGGAACAGCGCGTAGCGTTCCTGCCCGCTTCCCTGGCCTCGGTCCAGAATCAGGCTGCCCGTGCTTTTCGAGCTGAAGAAGAACTGCAGCACGGCACCGAACGGACTTTCCGCAGAATCGTGGAGCACGGCCCGCTCGGTCCAGGTTTTGCCGCCATCCTCGGTAAGCAGCAGGAAAGGGTTCTGTGGGAGGGGAAACTGCTCTTCGCCGCTGATCCAGCCGAAGCCAGAATCCAGGTACTGGATGTGATCGATTGCGGCGCCGCGAATGCGTGGGTGGGCTTCATTCCAGGTTTGGCCCCCGTTCTCGCTGGCGAGCAGCACCGAATAGAGGGTGGCGGATTCGCCGTGGATGTTGCCGGATACCGCGGTGCGATCCCCCCAGTGCGCGACCGCGGAAAGCTCCAGAAAAATCGGACACGGTTCTTCCTCGCTGCAACTCAGTCCCGCCCAGCGGATGTCCTCGCCCGTGCAACGAAATGGAACCTGCATGGGGCTCCCCCGGTTCTCCAATATAGGAGCGGCGGGAGCAGGTTGTTCCGTCGCCTGGTCCTGCGCCGCCGATACCAGCCTGAAGGAGAGCGGCAGCGCCAATATCAGGCCGGAGAATCGCATGTTCGCCCAATTGTAGCTCAGGCCCGGCTGTCGAGCCGAGCCGCGCGCGAGTTGCCGCCGCGCGGCCGAAGCCCAAGTGAAGCGTGTCGATAGCTCTTAAGGGCTATCACGCGATGACTCCTTTGAGCGGACCGATTTCCGGCCGCAACTTGTAACCCCGCCGCCGGGTTGAAGCGTCCAGAAGGTAAATCCCCGTTACGACTGCGGGCGCACTACACCCTATCACCCATGTGCGCCCGCTTTGTTTTCGTCGGCACGGCCCTCGCACCTGACACTGGTGCTGGGTCGGAATGCCGAGCATCACTTCAGGTGCTGGTCGAGAAACGCAAGCACCATCGACTTGGTGACCGGGGTCTGGAACTGCGGACCGCCGTGGCCCGCGGAAACGATCTTATAGAACGACACGTCCACGCCGGCATTTTTCAACGCTTCAAACAGGAGTTCGCTCTGGTTGTACGGCACCAACGGATCGCGATCCCCGTGAACGATGAGGAACGGCGGGCACTCCTTGGTGACATAGGTGATGGGGTTGGCGCGGGCGACCTTCTCCCGGTTCTCCCGAATCGGGCCGCCGATGACGAGCGACTCGGGTGAATCGGGAGAGTCGTGCTTCATTCCTCCCGGCAGAGCCGCTTTTTCCATCTGCAAGAAATCCGTCGGACCAAAGAAGTCCACGACAGCCGATACACGGCTCGATTGGTCGAGGTTGCCGGAGCCGCCCTCCAGGTCCTTGACGCCGCCCGTAACGCCAAGCATTGACGCCAGGTGTCCACCCGAAGACTCGCCCCAGGCGGCGAGACGCGCGGGATCGAGGCCGTACTTCGCGGCGTTCGCGCGCAGCCAGCGCACGGCCGCCTTGCAGTCTTCGATCTGCGCCGGGAAGAGCGCTTCGGAACTCATCCGGTACTCGATGGCCGCTACGGCGTAGCCTTTCGTGGCAAGCCAGGCGGCTTGACCCTCCTGTCGCAGACGGTTGTTGTCGCGCCACGCTCCGCCGAAGATCCAAACTACAACGGGAAGCTTTCCCTCCCGCTGGCTCGGCAGGAACAGGTCGAGTCGCAGTTCCTTTGCGCCAATCGTGGCAAACGTGAGGCTCTTCTCCATGCGGACTTCCGGTGGAATGGGCTCCGCCCTGGGTCTTCCGGCCGCTCCCTGAGGGGGCTGACCAATCGCGGCGAGCGAACTGAGGAAGAACGTCATCAGGATCCGAGTGATTTTCATATCCGTCCAACCATTATCGGCTGCTGCCGACGCTAACGCTACGGTGATATGCTGGGTCACCAAGGAACGTCCATGACTAGGCGCGATTATCTTCAAATGATGGCAGCCGGAGCCGCGGCCGCCCACACGATGCACGCTTCCACGGCCGGAGGCGACGCCGACCGCGAACAGCGCATGAAGTGGTGGCATGAAGCCCGTTTCGGCATGTTCATCCACTGGGGACTTTATAGCGTGCTGGGCCGCCACGAGTGGGTGATGGAAAACGAAGCCATTCCGGTCGGCGAATACGAGCGGTTGGCCAGGCAGTTCCAGCCCAAGCCGAACGCCGCGCGCGACTGGGCCAGGCTGGCCAGGCAGGCGGGACAAAAATACATGGTGATGACCACCAAGCATCACGAGGGTTTCTGCCATTTCGATTCCCAGCTCACCAATTACTGCGCGCCCAAACAAGGGCCCGGCCGCGATCTGGTGAAGGAATATGTGGAGGCCGCGCGCGGCGAAGGAATGCGCGTCGGCTTCTACTATTCGCTGATGGACTGGCACCATCCCGATGGCGCGCGTTGCGCCACCGACGAAGCGGCGCGGCGCCGCTTCGTCGATTACATCCACGGGCAGATCCGGGAACTGTTGAGTAACTACGGCAAGATCGACGTACTGTGGTATGACGTGTCCTGGCCGCTGGACGCAGCCGGTTGGGAATCGGAAAAGATGAACGCCATGGTGTTCGATCTGCAGCCCGAAATCATCGTCAACAACCGCAACGCGCTGCCGGGCGATTTCGCCACGCCCGAACAGCGGATCACGGCCGACCAGCGCGCCTGGGAAAGCTGCATGACGATGAACGACAGTTGGGGTTACCAGGAGGCGGACGACAATTGGAAATCGCCGAGGACCATTGTCCGCAACTTAGTGACTTGCGCGCACGATACGGGGAATTACCTGCTGAATATCGGGCCCAAGGCGGATGGCTCGATTCCGGAAGAGTCGGCGAGGATACTGACCTCGGTGGGAAAGTGGATGGGCCGCAATGGAGAGACCATCTACCAGAGCGAAAAGTGCCAGCCGGGGCGATCCAACTACGCGAGCTTTTCGCGCAAGGGGAACACGCTGTATATGCACGTTCATTTCTGGCCGGGGTCCACTGTATCGCTGGGTGGACTGCAAAACAAGGTGATGTCGGCCCGTCTGGTGGCGGGCGGCAAGGCAGTGAAATTCGATCAGGACGATTTCCGCGTCCGGTTCACGGGACTACCGGAGAAGGCTCCCGACGAACCCGTGACCACGCTCGCGATTGAATGCGACGGCGAGCCGCGTCAGGATGCTTTCCACGTGCGGAAGGAGCGGCCGCGCCTGGAGGCGTGAGCCGGCGAGGCAATGTTTTATACTCGGTTCATGGTGCGACTCACGTTTTGTTTTCTGTGGCTGGCACTTCCGGCCTGCTTCGCGCAGACCACTACGCTGCGGCCCGACGCGGCACCGGCGGAAGATCCCGAGGTGCGCGCCGAAGCGGTGCGGCTGATGGAACGGGCGGACATGCTCACGACGCCAGTGTGGCCTGCCAACGAGGAATTCTTCAACTTTCGGGTGCTACAGCCCGCCCCCGGCGAAGCCTCGGAGGGCTCCATCCAGATCGGTGTGAAGACCCCCGTGAACAAGCGTTGGGAGTGCACCTATGGCACTTACAAATTCACCAGTGTTCAAAATGGCAGCGAGTTCGCCACCTACCAGTCGGAGAGCGCCGAGCCGGCGGCGTTGACCTCGGTCCGCAGGTTGATACCCGTATTTCGCGGACGGTTCGAACCCGCCGACATGATCCGCCGCATCGAGGATGCCACCGTGGACGGCCGGCCGGCACGCTGCATCGACTTCGACACGCTCAAGGGCGACCAGCAGCAGTCCGGCCAGGTCTGCGTGGATGCGCAGAGCGGGTTTCTGTTATCGGTGCGGCAAGGCGATGAGACGATTCGGCAGTCGGCCTACTTCCAATTCAATAACGCCTCGCTCCCGGGCCACATCGAACGCTGGGTGGGCGACGAGAAGCTGATCGAGATCGATTCCAAGGTCGTGGTTCGGACCGATTACCCGCCGGAATATTTCGACTATCCGGCGGATGCGAGAATCTCCAACGCGTGCCGCTCGTTTCACCGCGCGTTCGCCGATCATGTTCCGCAGCCGGGACCGAAGACGTTGTCGAATGAGGCCATTGCGGTGAGGGTGCACGGCAGGATCGGCAAGGATGGCAAGCCGACTGCGCTGAAGGTCCTCGATACGGTGCGACCGGAGCTGGCGGAAGAGGCGTTGCGCGTCGTGTCCGGATGGACTTTCCATCCGGCGATGTGCGAATATCAGCCCGCCACGCAGGAGACGGATTTCGAGGTGAGATTCAAGGGTTGGTGAGTCAGCGTGTTCTGCCGCCGCCGGCGGGAGACCGGCGACAAGAACCGATCGCTGGTTCAACCACGGCGACCCGTCTGACAATGGCAATCAGGATATGGAACAGCGATTTCTCGGCAGAAGCGGCTTGAGCGTCTCGTCGCTCAGCTTAGGAACGATGACTTTCGGAGGCAAGGGCAGGCACGCGGCCATGGGGGCCCTCGGCGTGGAACAGGCCACACGGCTGGTGGATATTGCGCTCGAGCAGGGCGTCACGCTGTTCGACACCGCGGACATCTATTCGGAAGGGTTCGCCGAAGAGGTGCTCGGCGCGACACTGAAGGGCCGGCGGCAGAGTGTACAGATCGCCACCAAGGCTTTCTCGCGGATGGGGCCGGGACCGAACGACCTTGGGCTGTCGCGCCAGCACCTGATCTCGGCCTGCGAGGCCAGCCTGCGCCGTCTCGGCACCGACTATATCGACTTATACCAGGCGCACTCGATGGACTCGATTACGCCCATGGAGGAGACGCTGGGGGCTTTCGATGCGCTCGTCCGCCAGGGCAAGGTCCGTTACACCGGCTGCTCCAATTATTCCGCCTGGCAGACGATGAAGGCGGTCGCCATCTCGGACCGGAGCGGCCTGGCGCGATATATCAGCCAGCAGATCCAATACTCCTTACTGATTCGCGACGCCGAATACGAACTGATTCCGATGGGTCTCGACCAGGGCGTGGGTGTGATGGCGTGGAGTCCGCTGATGTTCGGATTGCTTTCGGGCAAGATCCGGCGCGACGCGCCGCAGCCAACCGAAGGGCGGCTGGCCCTGCTCGGGGCACCGATCAAAGTGGACTGGGAGCGGCTCTATCGCATTGTGGACGTCATGATCGAGATCGCCGCCGGGCGCGGCGTCACGCCGGCGCAAGTGGCGCTCAACTGGGTTCGCGAAAAGCCGGGCGTGGACACGGTGATCCTGGGGGCGCGCAACGAGGAGCAACTGAGGGACAATCTCGCCTCGGCTACGTGGGAACTGAGCGCCGAGGAGATGGCCCGCCTGGATGAGGCCAGTGGCGTCGCGGAACCTTACCCTTACTGGCACCAGCAGACTTGGGCCAGTGCGCGGAACCCGCGTCTGCCGGCAAAGCGCGCGTAGGGCCGGGCGCTACAGGCGTTCCAGAAGCCCGGTCAGCAAGTTATAGAAGGGCGCGACCGACGAGATCTTGATCCGCTCGCTGGGGCTGTGGACGTCGACGATGTGCGGGCCAAACGAGATCATCTGCATTCCGGGATACTTCTCGCCGATGACCCCGCACTCGAGACCGGCGTGCATGGCGATCAGTTCGGGCTTCCTGCCGAGGACTTCCTGGTGGACGGCCTGGGCCGTGCGGACGATGTCGCTGGTTGGCTCGGGTTTCCAACCGGGGTAGTCTCCGGATTGTTCCACTGCGAACCCAGCGAAGTGGAATACCGTGGCGACCATCCGGGCGGCGGCGCGCTTGCTGCTCTCGATGGAACTACGCTGGCTGGTGACGATCTCGACTTCATCCTGCCTGGTAGTGACAATAGCCAGATTGGTGGACGTCTGCACCAGGCCGGGGACGTCGGGGCTCATGGCCAAAACGCCGTGATGCTGGCTGGCGAGGAGGCTTGCGATCAGCGCGGCGTCGGCACCGGCAATGACCTGCTCCGGACGCGCGGCCGTTTCGACGGTGACGCGCAGGCTGGGATCAAAGGAGCCGAGCTCCGCCTGCACCTCGGCCGTGTAAGCCGCCAGCAGCGACTGTAATTGCGGCGCATGCGCGGAATCGAGCACCACGACGGCGGATGCTTCGCGCGGGATGGCGTTTTGCTTGCTTCCGCCATTGACGTCGGCAACGGCGAGGGGCAGACGATCCATCGCAGACAGCAGCGCGTGGCCGAGAATACGAACCGCGTTGCCCCGGCCTCGGTGAATGTCGACACCCGAGTGGCCGCCTGCCAGGCCCGCGACCTTGATGCGCCACGCTTCGCCGGAAGGGGCAGGGCAGCGCTCGATCTTGCGCCGGGCCACGGAGCAGACGCCGCCGGCGCAGCCGATGCAAAGTGTGTACTCCTCTTCGTTGTCGAGATTGAGGAAGTACTTGGCCTTGAGGAGTCCGCCGGGAAACTTGGAAGCGCCGGTGAGACCGCTCTCTTCATCGATTGTGAACACGAATTCCAGAGGGCCATGGGCGAGCGTGTCGCTTTCCATGACGGCCAGCGCGGCAGACACGCCCACCCCGTTGTCGGCGCCGAGCGTGGTGCCGTCCGCTTTGAGCCAGTCGCCATCCACCACCAGACGGATGGGGTCAGTATCAAAGTTGTGGACCGTGCCTTCGTTCTTTTCGCAGACCATGTCCAGGTGGCCCTGAATGACCGCCGGGACAGCGCCTTCGCGTCCGGGGCGCGCGGGCTTGCGGACGACCACATTGCCGGCGGAGTCCTGCACCGATTCCAGGCCCAGACGGGCGGCAACACCGAGCACATAATTGCGCGCCGCGGCTTCCTTTTCCGAGGCGCGGGGAATGGCCGCGAGAGCAGCGAAGTGCTTCCAGACGGCCTTCGGTTCGAGTTGGTCCAGGGCTGTAGACATGGTCGGAATCATAATAGCGTACGGCGCGGCGGGAGTGGGCGTCCGGCCGAGACCGGCCGAGGCCGTCTTGACGACTTATTGCATGTTTGCCGCCGTAGACCGAGATCTCTTCTTTCATCAAGTGTCTTTATCGAAATTCACCAAATATTTATTGACAATCGATAATACTTGCCGGATAATGGCTATTTGTTGGAGGGCAAATGCACGTCGCTGCCACGAAGCCGCCTGCATCGACGCTCCATACGGCGCGTCCGAATAGTCACGCGTTTCGATTTGCTCCGCTTTCATGGCGGAGGAATCGCATACGATCCGGCGCGCTTTTGCTGTCCATCTTTGTCGCTGCCCATTTCTTGCTAGCGCAAGCATCGCAACGAGACCCGGAACAGATACTTCACGATCAAGCACAGAAAGCGGATGCGCTATATCAGAAGCATTCTTACTCTGAAGCAGCTGCGCTTCTTGAGAAGCTATCCAGTGATTCCCGGATAACAGCCCTTCCCGATTGGCTCAGCGCACTTGATGAGCTAGCTTCGTGCCAGGCGCTTGCAGGTGAATCGAAAGATGCTCTGCGCACGCTTCGGCAGATGTCCGATCGAGCGATCGTCCTTGACGTAGATAAGTTGAGAAACGACCCGGACCTCGCGCCTTTGCGCGCCCAACCTGAGTTTCAAGAATTGGTGACCAAAATGGCTCGGCAGGGAGCCGTCTGGAAAGACGATCCTGCGATCGCCTCACCCTATAAGCCTGAGTTGACCCTCGACGAAAAGGTCGCAGGTCTATCGAAGATATGGTCGGAAGCACATTTTAACTTCCCCTTTTTCGGGCGATTGGCGGATACGGACTGGGATCGTCTGTACGTGGATTATCTGCCTCAGGTACGTGGTGCTCAAACAACTGCGGGTTATTTTCGTGTCCTTCGGCGCTTTACGGCCGCGTTGCACGACGGACATACCGAAATATGGCTGCCCAAAGAACTAAACGACACCTTCTTTGCGAGTCCGCTAATGCGAACGCAGCGAATCGAAGACAAGGTACTCGTCACGCAGATCTACGACCCGGCGCTTGAGACCGAGGGAGTCAAGGTCGGTTCAGAGATTATTTCGATTAATGACAAGCCAGTGCGTGATTATGCGGAGAGCTCCGTTGCTCCTTACGCATCCGGTTCTACAGCTCAGGACCGGGAAAACCGCACCTACGGTTACATGCTGTTGCAAGGCGCCAAATCGGAACCGATTTCGCTTACTTTACGCGAAGAAAACGGAGAGGCAAGGTCCATTATCGTGCACCGCTACTGCGAACCCTCCTCGAAATGCACCGGGCCTGATCGTGATTCAGCGCAATTTAAGATGCTGCCCGGAAACATCGCTTATCTCGCTGTCCATGAATTTGGGGACGACAAGGGCGCGAAGGCAATGCGAGACAATTTCGCGACCATCGCGCAGGCGAACGGCTTGATTGTGGATGTGAGGGAGAATTACGGTGGCAATCAGCAGAACGCGGTCGCCATCTTGAGAATGCTCACCAATAAGCCATTCGCTCAGGTTCGAGTGCGAACACTGGACTACAAGCCGGGAGCCCGCATGTACGGGATCGTAGGATGGTCGAACGAGAACGGCGGACAAGAAACGCCAGATCTTGGGTATTACTATGCAAAGTCTGTCGTCGTTCTGACCGGTCCAGGAACATTCTCAGCCGCGGAGAACTTTGTCGTTCTTTTCGATGCAATGCATCGCGGCACGCTTGTCGGGGCAGCAACTCCGGGAAGCACGGGAGATTCTGTGATGTTCAAATTGCCGGGCGGCGGCACAGCACGGATCATGACGGCCGACGTTGAATATCCCGACGGCCACATATTCGAGGGCACGGGAGTTCAACCGCAGGTGAGTGTTGCGCCAACGATCTTGGACATCCGAGAGGGGCGTGATCCAGTTTTGGAAAAAGCTATTGCGATCCTTCGGAATGGCCTTCCAGTTCATTAAGAACCGATTTCTGCGATTTTCCGTCGGTCATTGTAATGTTTACGTTTCCATCTGGTTGTGTTGACGCCGACGGTGATTAGATCAAATGCCATTGGTAGGAGGATGTATGAACCTGATTGGCCCGAAATCGATCGCCTCAAAAGCCCATTTGGTGTTGAAAGTGGTGTTCATTCTGGCGATAGTTCGTGTCCTGCTCATGTCAGTTGCGCCGGTTCTTCCTTACCGCTCTCTCCAACATCTTTCGTTCGATATCCAAAGTGGCCCGTTGTTCGTCAGTTTCGATCTGTTGCGTGGGACGGAGGCGAAATGGTGGATTTGGGCAATGGAACTTGTTTCACGGACGTACCAAGCTGTTGTTCTTTACCTGCTTATGCGAATTCTGGCACCCGTTGGATTGGGAGAACCGTTTGATCTCAAGACTCCGAGTCGCCTGCGGATAATGGGTTGCGTTGTCATTTTAGGCTCCGTTCTGCGAACACTCTTTTGTGCCGCGTTACTTAAGCTCGGATTGCGGCCCGAACCGGGCGTCTGGATCTCCTGGGCGATCGATTTCGACGCAATCTTTATGGGAATCGTGCTCTTCGTTCTAGCTGAGGTCTTTCGTCGCGGCTACGCACTCAAGACCGAAAACGAACTCACCGTATAGGCAGGTAGCGATGGCAATTCGCATTCATCTTGACCGCGTCATGCTCGAACGAGGGATTTCTCTCACTGAACTCGCTGGTCGTGTTGGAATCACACTGGCGAATTTGTCTATCTTGAAGAGCAACAAGGCAAGAGCAATTCGATTCTCGACTCTCGACGCTCTGTGCAGGGAACTGAACTGTTCTCCGGGAGATATTTTGAAGTATGACTCAAGTGGCGGCGGGCGGAGTGAATCGC
>Ga0181526_10003529_pt1 | contig 12713 bp, 15 predicted proteins | sample PEATcosm2014_Bin_35_FD_119750 | JGI IMG/M metagenome (GOLD analysis project Ga0181526, IMG submission 119750) | Peatland microbial communities from MTU Mesocosm Facility, Houghton, MI, USA - PEATcosm2014_Bin06_30_metaG | ecosystem: Environmental > Terrestrial > Soil > Wetlands > Peat | place...
CATACCGCCGAATCGAACCCAGAAAGCGATGTTCCCGGCGCGACAGTATAGTCGAACGCTGACGAACTGGACGTGGCGGGTACGGTTGTGCTTACACCGCCCGAGGTACAGGTGATGGAACTGACCTGCACGGTGCAGGTACCCGCATAAGAACCCGCAGCTGGCGGCGCTGTCGGAGCCGGAGGCGGCGCGGAAGGATCGAGCGTCTGTGGTGACACCGTTGCCGTGGAGCTGATATTGCTGAGATCGACCGTTTCCGAGTCAAGGAGCGTGCCTGTAGATGAATCCTCGTCGAGCGTAAGGGCGCCGTAGGTGGTGTCGGCCACGCCGATCGGCACCAGCAGGTCATAGTAGCCGTTCGGATCAGCCAGTCCGACGATCCCCAGTCCCGATGTTCCGAAGCAGCAAAGGTCGAGGCTGTTCTGAGGGGTGGAAGACGTCTGTCCCGATCCCAGGTCTGCGATCCCGGTCGCGTATCCCAGGTTTCCACTTAGCAGTGGCAGGTTGGTCGAAGACACTAGGGTGACGTCGGTGGCGTCGGCTGTTCCAAGCTCGCCTGAACTGCCATCTGCCATTATCTTGGTAAGCGATTGGAGCGCGTAGTCGGCGATTTTGGCCTGTTGCGCCTCCAACTCCAACCCAAGCATGACGGGAACCTGGCTGATGGTCTGCGAAATCGAGCTGACAACTCCCGCTCCAGCGCTATTCAATTCGTTCTCGATGGCTTGCTGAGCGGTCGAATCGCATCCATCCAGAGAACCAATGCATGTGCCCGCGTCGGAAATTGCGTGAGATAGGGAATCCATTGCGGTAGAAACCTGAACAAACCCCAACGCCAACCCTGGGAGAGCAGCTTCCTGCTCGGCTCCGCCCACGCTGAGGGTAGTCTTTAATCCCGACAACCACGCGGTGCTTGTGTCGGTGGGACTCGATGAGCTCTCGACGGCCTCTTGCGCCTCCATGAAACACGCATTTTCGTTGGAGGCCAGGCAAGTTATTAGATCTCCCAGCGAGCTGAAGCTGACCTCTGGGATCGCCGACTGCTTGTGCGCCGCATGGGGGCCAAGACGGAGATTGCCGGAAATGCCAGGGGAAATGAACTGCTGGGTCAGATAGACGGCAACGATGCGATCCATCGCATCCAGCTGAGTTGAGTCGAACTGAAGGTTCTTTCCATTGAGCGAACCCCAGCTGAACGCGGTTGCACCGTTGGCCGCGATGCTGTCCACATCGGAACGCGCCTGGTTGGTCGCCGTGATCATGTCCTGCATGGCCGATTGACCTGTGGATGTACTCACGCTGGTTCCAACCAGTAGCGGTGCGGCCTGAAATTCATTCAGCCTTCTGGCATGCAGCATGGCTGCAAAGACTAGAAAGGCATGGCTGATCTGCCCGGGCTGGACTCCATAGGAGCTGACCGGCGGCAGATTCTGGATTGTCAGGGAGGTGGAAGCGGAAGACTGGGTTCCTTGGGTGAGCACCAGGGAAACGGTACCTTCTCCGAACTGGCCCGTGCTCGGATCGACATACAGCGGCACCCCCGCAAGCACCGTCCCATTGGACTCGACGCGCACAGCCTGCTCGCTAGCGGAGAAACCCGAACTATTAGAAAACGCAATCGTGACTGCATCGGCAACATTGATGCCGGTCGTTGCAATTTGAAGCAAGGTCAATGGCGTCGGCGTCGTGGTGGACAAGCTGGTGACCGCGATCCCCGTGGATGCCGGTGGATTCAGTGTAATGGTCGCCGTCCCGGAAGCCGCTGTGTCAGCGATGCTGGTCGCTGTCAGAGTTACGGTCGAGGTTGCAGCGATCGCGGAAGGGGCGTTATACGTCACGCCGTTCGTCGAGGAAGCGCTGAGCGTGCCTGCCCCTGTGCCAATACTCCAGGTCACGCCGGCATTAGACGGGTCGTTCGCAACTGTCGCGGCAAAGGTCTGACTACTGCCACCGCTTAGCGATGCGGTGGCGGGAGTGACGGTCACAGTGATCTGAGGCGGGTTCAGCGTGATGGTGGCTGATGCGGACTTGGTTGTGTCAGTCTTGCTTGTTGCTGTCAAGGTCACGCTGGAGGTTGCCGCTATCGCGGATGGCGCGGTATACGTAACGCTGCTCGTCGAGGAAGCGCTGAGCGTGCCTGCCGCTGTGCCAATGCTCCAAGTCACACCGGCATTGGCGGAGTCGTTCGCTACGGCCGCAGAGAAGGTATGGCTTCCGCCGCCGTTCAACGATGTTGTGGCGGGACTGACAATCACGCTGATCGCTTGTGTCGTCGGCGTCGAAGTCGAACCGCCGCCCCCGCAGCCAGCTAGGAGAACAGACACGGCGCATGTAGACAAGCCAATCCCTGCCCGAGAGAAAATGCGAAACGTTCCACGCATAACGGTCTCCGATTGAAAGTCCTGCTTTTAAGCCAGGGATTGTTTGCAACCTACTACCCGGAAAAGGCACTGACCATCACAAATTAGTTGCACAGATGGAAAGAGTGGGATCTTTCGTCACGTCCCGGCCTTGTAAGCACGTGTTCCCGGATGGCTGCGGACGGAGCGAGTGCTGTCCACGCGCGCAGCGCCCTTTCCCGCTCGCAACATTCTGCGAGCACGGAGATGCTGACTTGCTTCCGAAATCGGTGCTCACAGAGGCTGGAGCGACAATGACGGCAGGTTCCGGACGAGTCCTGGCTTTATCCGGAAGTAGGAGTGATCTAGCTCACGTTGCTTCCGTGTGGCGGGTGACTCAACCGGAACTCGTCGAGAGAGCGCAGATTCCCATGCCAGCATTCATCGAATCACATAAAGATGAACGGAACTCTCGCGCTCGCAAACCCGTATGCATCTCCAAGACCCGGCCTTGCGCGTAATGTTGACGAAGAGAGTGTGGAAGATTGCCATTCTCGCCCATCTTGGCTCTTCACATCTGTGCCGGCACTCTGGGACTGCTTTCGGGCACCATGGCGATTTCTGTCCGCAAGGGCTCCCGTAATCATGTCGCGGCTGGAATTGTCTTCTCCGTGTCCATGCTGATTCTCGCCGTGACCGGGGCCTTCATCGCATACACCAAGTCCCAACCCGGCAATATTATTGGCGGTCTGCTGACGCTTTACATGATCGCAACTGCATGGATGGCAGCCCGGCGAAAAGACGCGCAAACCGGCATCTCCGATTGGGTTGCGCTTCTGTTTGCATTTTCCGTTGGAACCGCCAGCATCGCCTATGGTTTCAAGGCCGCCAACGGTCAGACAGATGATGGAGTGCCCGCTGGCATGGACTTCTTCTTGGGCTTCGTCATCCTCCTTGCAGCCGCAGGAGACATTCGAATGCTAGCGCGCGGCGGAGTCTCGGGAGCACGGCGTATCGCGCGCCATCTTTGGCGAATGTGTTTCGGACTGTTTATCGCCTCGGGATCGTTCTTCCTCGGCCGTCAGCGAATCTTCCCGGAGTTCGTCCGCAAATCTAATGTACTGGTCTTCCTGACGATCCTGCCCCTGATGCTTCTGGTCTTCTGGCTGATTCGAGTTCGCTTTACAAATCTCTATAAGGGAAAGCCCTTACTGCGTCCCAGCGAAGCTTCTTCGGGACCTACCTAGCATATGAAATTGCGCAGCGGCAGGTCGGCAGGCCCCCATGCCGTCTGAGTCTCTTCGGATTTACGAAAAGCCTCCGGGCAATCCTCGGAGCGTCGCTGGGCGATACCCACCCGGCAGAACTGGCAACCAATTATTCGAGCACTGGACGTGTGGTGGGCTCCCTGTTCTGTGGTGCGGCTACTACGCCACCGCTCGGTCCCGAGTTACATGCCACGGTGGATGCCCTCTCCGCGCCACCGGACCGAGAATCGGCCCTCCGAGACTATTCAACTCAATTCGGTTCCGCCGTTTTGGGCGGCAGGCGATCGAAATGGATCAGAAAATGCTCGAGAGGCTCCGTCATGGAAGTGTCCAGGGATTTGCCGTCCGCACTCATCTTCCCAGTCCAGCTTGCGTAACCGCTGGTAAAAGTAAGTTGGCGCGAAGCCTGATCGTAAGTGACCTTGTTGGCAAGCGCACCTTTGTACATCTCATCAGGGCAATCCTCCGTGATCATCAAGCCGTCCTCGGTATTGTGGATGTGAAGGATGAAGTGGATTGTGAGATCACGGGTCTCATATTCGATGCCCGCCCAATCGCCGTCGAAAATGGTGGGAGGGGCCGGTTTGTGGATCTTTGCCTGCCAGGTGACGCGCTTGAAGCTAACCGGCCACGAGCCTTCCCGTGTCCAGACGCCGGTCATCTCGGAGTTCGATGCATTAACGGTCCCCTCATAGGAAGCGGTCCTGGGTTCAAGGTCGCGATTGCCTCTAGGCATCCAATAGGTGTAGTGAAGGACCAGATGACTGCCGTCGAACGAACCCCCGATGGCGGGACATCCGAAGCTCTTTTCATCAACAAAATCCATAATGGCAGCCATTTTTCCTTCAGGCGTTGTGGACATGTGCAGAACAAAATGCTCAACCTTGCCTTGGGCGACTTTAACTCCATCCCAGTCGCCAGCGAGCGGGAAGGTTGGAGGGTCGGATTGCGCGCTGGCCAGTGGACAGCTAAGTCCCCACCCGAGCAGCATTGCATGCAGAAAGATCACCTTCATGCGGTTTCTCTCCTTCGAACGGTTCCATCGTAATCCAGAATCGCCGCGAGGCGCCTTGTTTGCCGCCAACACTTGAACAAACAGCAGGCTGAACGGATTCCTTGTCCGGCTCCGATTTCCACGCACCTGCGCGGCGAGTCGCCAATCTGAACGGTTGCGTGCACCGACAATGCGCTCGTGTCTTAATGAGAGGCACTAGTAGGTTCGTGCTGACAAAAGCTGCGTCGGTGGTGGGGTACAGCTCAATCGTCATCGGGGGACAGAGCTACCTCTGCCCGTCACGAAGCACCTCCCTTTCCCAGGCAGCCTCGCTACCGCCGTCGAAGGGAATCCATTCGATGGGGTACACTCGCTGATCTAATTCAATAGAGGCTGAGTCGACAGCACCTTGCCGTTTGGCTAGATACGTGTTGACAACGGCAGTGCAGAAGCCTAGCGTTGTAATTGAGCAAGCTACCTCTTCTTACTCGTTCAGGTCCTCTGAACTAAGTCAGCCCATCTGAAGCTTTCCCTCCTTAGATTTCTCAAATAAGGAGCTGCGTTATGACTCTGACGACCCGTTGGGAGTCTTTGCGTGAGGTCTCTGCGATGCAAGATCGCATCAACCGCATGAACCGCTTTTTCCGTGAGTCCTATAGACCCGAAGTTCCGGAAGAAGCGTTAACGACCACCAGCTACGCACCACCGGTGGACATCTACGAAGACGAGCACAACATTACACTGAAGCTTGAAGTTCCAGGCATCGACGAAAAGGACATCGATGTTCGCATCGAGAACACTACCCTCACCGTCCATGGCGAGCGCAAGATCGAGAAAGATGAGAAAGAAGAGAACTTCCGTCGCGTCGAACGGCAGTACGGAGAGTTCACCCGGTCGTTCACGCTACCTAGTTCCGTGGATCTCGCTCAGGTAAGCGCCCACTGCGACAAGGGCGTGCTCGAGATAAACCTTCCGAAGAATGCCGAAGCCAAGCCCAAGCAGATCAAGGTGTCTATTGGCACCGACATGGCCCTTGAAGCCAAGGTCCACACCAAGGCCGCGTAAGATCCAGCGCCCGGTTTTGTCGGTAGCGAACGGTCAGCGGGAGGACTGTGAGAATGGCTCATCGCCTCCTCACATACGAATGGAACGCGATGAGCCTCCCCAGGAAATGCGAGACAAACAGTAGTCTGCCTGCGAGTCGACACGAGAGCCGAGGTTCGTTGGGGCAGGTGAAACAAGCCGATCGATCCAATCCTTCAGAGATCAAGCCTGATGTGCCACCGGCGGCCAGACTGGCTTTCGCCGAAGACTTCACGCTGGAACATTCTTTTCCCTCTCTGCAGATCATTTCGATCGAGTTTTCGGGCATTTATTGAACACGACCGCGTCTAGGCTGCGGCTCCAGCTGACGCCGGAAGGGAAGAATGAAATGGCTAAGTCTGATCCGTCGCTAGATTTCGTTTGCCCCATTTGCGGTGCGATTCCAAGTGATAGGTGTGCCTCGATCACAGGTAATTTCCTCTCCGAGTCTCACATTGAACGCTTCCATTTCGAAGAATACCTCCGTCCAAGAACGGTCTTAATAGGTGACAGAGGAACAACCCAGACGCACAAGAGCCCTCTCTTTGGAGAGGCGCTGCGTAGACAGCCGAACGGGTCCAAGAGCGTTGGCTGGTGAGCTGTTCGCTTGCAGAAGAAAGTCGGCCCGGCAGATCAATACCCGCAGATCATCCAGGACAGGCTGCGCATCGACTTGGACAAATTGCTCGAGCTTGAGCATGGGCTCGACTGGAAGACTCTTGCGTCTTAATGCTTCCTCGGTTGGACCCTTCAGTCAATGCCAGTAGATTGCCCGCTCAAACTAGCGCGGGAACTGGCAGGGGGCAGAATTCGAAGCGCTCCGAATCGCCCGCACGGGTGAGGATCTGAACCCGATCAGGACTTCGCCATGGCGCGGATTCGAGAACCGTTCGAAGCACCCTGAGATCGCAGAAGTTCAAGCCAGCTATAAAAATGAGGCTTTCTGGGTGCTTCCCTCGCGCCCATCGGCTCACTTCCACAAATTCGCCTGAACTCGCGTATTCCCGTGCGCGATGGTTGATAAATTCGATCGCCGGATAAGTCTCCGTCTCCTTCAGCTGTTCGAGAACCGAAGTCGTTACAATGACAGCCGTCACCGAACTCATGATAGCCACGATTTCTGTTCGATTGGTTGGAACCGCTCCAGCATGTGCGATTCGCAGGTATGCCCTTGCTCAGACGGCTCTAGGCCGGCCTCCTGGCTACGAGTGGCGACCGTGATGTAGCAACTGCGGCAAATCGATTCGAACGTTTCGTCTCGGTTGTAACGATGGGCAAAGCTCGAAGCTGGACACACAGTGGGCATCCTCCGCAATCAGGGTGGGCTTATCTTGGAACGAGGCTATGCCCAAGCCTTCAGCGAAAGAAGGTCAGTTCTGATCGCCGGCGTCATTAAGCACTGCGTCGCTCACCGGGCAGACGAAAAGCGTGAGACAAGGCTCCAGCGCATACTCGCTACGCGCAACAAGGGGAAGCAATTTAGGATAGGTTTCGCCGACAAATCGGGAATCTGCCCCGTCATCTGACAGGCCTCTCAGCGATCAGATCGGCGCGTGCGGATTACCTTTGTTCTGCTTGATCGCCATTTGTACATCACCTTACATCCAAAACGGCGCATCTTAGTATGCAAGCTTGAAGTCCCCGCGAGCCCTTTACTCAGCGCGCTCCGCCTGAAGGCCGCTCGCTTATGAGCGGCCTTCGTTTTGGAGCCGAGTGCGAGGTCCCCCTCGATTAAGAAGTGTAAAACTGTAGCCTGAGGGTGGATCGCCCTGGGTGCGGCTGGCATTTTCATCGACGAAAGTGCCGCGTCAGATCAACGAGTGATTCCTAGACTGGTGGTGATTGGCTCGGAATCGCTGGATCGATTACGACATGCGCGGGAACAAGCCTATTCCGAAACCCGAAAACTGAAAAATGTCAGCAATGAGGATGATCCGGCCGGAATGCTAAGGCGACGCAATTCGTCGTATACCACCGGCATGAGCTTTGAGGCGGCGCCCTCGTCTCCACGCGTCGACGCAGACAGCAACTGCGTTACGTCCAGGTTCTCAGTCATAGCGGGCATGGCCAGCGTATGCCTGATCCAATGGCTCATCATTGGATTGATTCTGGCGGTGTGAGCGTCATCAGAATCGCCATCGTACTGCACAGCAACAGGAGAACGCTTGGCGCGGATCTCGTCGAGGCGGTCATCCAATCACGCCTCGCTCCTCGACGTTCGCTGAGCAAGCGTTGATCGAGAGGCGAAGCCTGCGGGCCAGAACCTTCAGGCTGGTAAAGATTCTGCGAGCAATCCGTCGCGCGCGACCTTGGAAAAGCAGATCTCGGCCACGAAGAATTCGTCGGCGTGAAAATGCACGTTCGGATGTATCGCCCCCAAAAAGGCGCACAACTAGGGCCTCCGATCGCGATCCCCAGTTGATCATTAGCAATCGCAAGTCAGTTAATCCAAAATCGCTTTGATGGGCATGCTTAATCTCGATGAGCGAACAATTCACTCAAGCGGACACTTCGAAGCCTTTGGGGCACCTCGCGCAATCAGGTTATCGTCAATTCGGATTGACAAGCAGGATGAAACGGCGTTACACATAAGCCAAGCTAGGCACTCCTGGTTCGACCCCAAGCCTGCCCCAAAAACTCTAAGACTCCTTCGGGAGGTAGCTCATGAGTCGCTTGGCGACCATTCTCGCTCTTTCAGTCGCTGTTCTTCTCTCGGGGTGCGGTGCATCAAACTCGCGAAACTCGGCAAACTCGCCTTCTACACCTTCCCCAGGACAACCGTCTGGAACACCTTCGACCCCGAACATTGCCGGCAATTGGCAGTTCAACGCGACCTCCAACATCCCGGGGAACCCCCCACTCACGTTTGCAGGCAATATCGGCCAAACCAACTCCGAGGTCAGTGGCGCACTGCATGCCGATGGTTCGAGTTGTTTCAATCAACTGACTATCATGGGCTTGACGGGTGCTGTGACTGCGGGCAGCACATCGCTGACCTCCACCCCTCTTAATGGACAGGTTGTCACTTTCACCTTCTCCAACACCACCTTTACAGGGACATACAAAATCAACGGTGGATGTGATGCCGGTGACCAGGGAAGCGTCACCGGGGCAAACGTTTCCCTCGCTAACGCAGACGGTTGGAGCGGCACATTCACCAGCTCCGCTCAAAAGGCATTCAATGCGGCAGGCAACTTCGCTCAAAGTACCAGCGCCAGCCCTGAGGGTAGCCTTGGAATCACCGGAACTGCCACCTTTGATACACCATGCTTTTCTGCGGCGACCATTAGCGCCGGATCGTATCCTACCGGCAACTTCATCCTGGGAACTCTGGTCTCTCTTCAAATCGAGACTGACAACGGCACCGTTGCTTTCCTTGGGACCGTGAACCCACTCACCGAGATAATAAGTGGGACCTATAACGTTGTCGGCGGCACATGCGATCAGACGGGCACAGCGGTGCTGGCTTTAGGTGGCCAGTGGGATTATTGAGCGGCAACTCGGGAACAAGTCTCTGGGCACAAGCGCGTTATGCCATAAATTATGGCGGATAACTTATACCGCAACCTTCTCTCTGTTGCCTTTGCTGGTTCCCGCCGGGCGCTCATAACGCGGCACGCGCTTCAGCTTCGTCATGTCGATCCCGTCCAGGATCGCAGCCGATTCTTTTTCGGATCCGTGAACTCGTTCACCAAGCCTGTCCAGGTGTCGTCGAAACCATTAAGTGGAGCCGCCCCTTCTTCACATACAAGGAGGCCATCCTCTGCAACATGTCGGCCTTCAAAGAACACTGCAGCCTTGGCTTCTGGGGAGAAGAGATTTCGGCTGTCCTACGCAACGCAAATGTCCTGCAGCCCGGTGCCATGGGGTCGCTTGGGCGCCTGACGCGAATTGAAGACCTGCCCCCCAATAAGCAGATGCTCAGTCTTCTTCGTCAAGCAGCATCCTTTGTCGACAGCGGGCAGTACACCAGCCCCATCGCCGCCCGGAGCCGCAGCGACCAGCCGGAGTCGTCGAATCCCGGCTGCGCCCACGCAGCATCGTCGCCCGCATGAAACCGCTACAGCCCCTCAAGCGACAGCAGCGGAGCGTTTCCGTTTGCCGCATCGAGGTTTTGCGCGCGCAAGCGGCCTGCGCCCATCATCAGAAGGAACAGCAGCAAAAGTTTTTTCAAAGGGCCCGCCACATTCATCCTAACGACCAGACAGGGCTCCGGTCGAGTAACCCCCAACCAGGACATAACCCAAATCTGGTGCAAAATCGATTTGGGAGCGGACCGACGACGACTCGTCAGCTTGGTCTACTTCCGATCCACACTCGTCGTTGCGGTCACAGCCGGTACGGGCATTCCGAAGTTGACCACTGCCGTTGCCGTACTCTTGTGTGCTGGGTCGGCTGCCCGAACACTCAGGAGTTGATCCCTCGGTTCACAGAGCCGCGAATGTCAATGAAGTGAAGCGGGCTCTACCGCACATTTAGAAGAAGACGAGTTCGGCCCTCTACAATCCAGGCAAGCCCGCCGCCTGGTAGATCTGGCTGATCAGCGCCGTGTCGCGGACACCTTCCTCGCCGGGAGTCTTCGGCGTTCTGTCGTACCAGATGCATTCGGCAAAGTGATCGGCCTGGCGTGTGAACTCGATCGGCTCGCGGTCGGGAGATAGCTCGTCGATCTTCTGGTCACGACCAACCTGTCCGGTCAGATGCATGCCGTCGTAGTTAAAGGCCGGCAGCATCTCAATTGAACCCTTCGATCCGTGGACGCGGAAGTAGCCGCTCATGTTTCCGCCGTAGGTGGTGTTGCAGGCGGCAACGATGCCAGAGGGAAACTTCATCGTCCATGAGACGTTCTCCTCGACGGTGTCGAAGCGGCCATCGTGATCGAGAACGGATGAATATGCCTTGATTTCTCGCGGCTCTTCGCCGGTAAGATAGCGAGTTGCATTGAGGCAGTAGATGCCGACATCCATAAGCGGGCCGCCGCCAGCCAGCTGGCGATCCAGACGCCACTCGCCAGCGACGATGTTGAAGCCGAAGGCGCTCTCGATGGCCTGTATCTGCCCTAACTGCCCACTGCGGATCATCTCGATCGCTTTCTTATGCAAAGGATCGAACTGGCAGCGATACGCGATCATCAGCTTCCTGTTCGCGGTCTTGCTTGTGTCGATCATTGCCTTTGCATCCGCCACGCTCGTTGCCATTGGCTTCTCGCAGAGCACATGCTTACCGGCTTTCAGCGAGCGAAGCGCATACTCGGCGTGCATGCTGTTGGGCAGGGCGATGTAGACGGCATCGATTTCTCTGTTGTCGCTGATCGCGTCCATGTTTTCGTATTTGTAGATCGCGTTCGAGGAAACCCCATACATCGCGGCCTGCTTCTCGGCCTTGTCACGATGACCGCTCACCAGTGCGACGATCCTGCCGCTCTTCGACATCTTGACACCGGGCATGAAGTGATCCATCGAGATCCGTCCCAACCCAACGACACACCAACCAATCGGGCGCTGTCCTGTCTGGGCATGAGCAGCAGGAACGAATGGGGAAGCGGCGGCGAGTCCGGCAAGGCGGCTGAATTCGCGACGAGTGAGAATCATCGAGCATCTCCTACAAAGCAATTCATTCCTGCTGGGTGCCCATTCAGCTTACTCCCGCTGGAGCAGGAGCGAAGGCAACCCACGGGATTTCGATTGCCGTCTCCGGCCAGAGATTGCAAGCCAGACGAATGGGTTGGCAATCGTTCGCATGATGGGCCTGCACTTTGACGCCCTGGGCGTATGACCGGGCACACGCACTTTCCCGAACTGCTGAATTCCCAGCCTGCGTCGAGTGCTCGCCAGCGGAGCAAACAGCGTCGATTATTCGATAACCTCGACGCGGCGGCGGTAGACGGTGCGGCTGCCTCCGCCCCAGGCGCAGAGGAGCGCGATCAGGTGCAGCAGGAACCAGATGGTGATGCCCTGGTCTTGGTATATCCAAAAGAGGATGAAGATGCGCGGGATGAGCATCGCGACGATAACCGGGACGATGCCGACCGTCGACGGGATGAAATGAGGCATGCTGTGCTGGAACCATGCGACGACCATGCAGAGGCGCGGCAGGAAGAGCGACAGGACAAGGAACCACAAGGGGATCGCGTGGACAGGGAAGGTGAGGGAGAATTTCATCGTGCTGACTTCCTCGGAGCATCTGCTTTAGGGAGGTATGTGAAGGCTTTCGTCTGTCGCAAAATGCCACTCAAGTTTACCACTCGGACGGGTACATCACGCCTGGAAACATCATACAAAGCCATCGACGCTTTCCAGTTCTAAATTGGCACATTGTCGCCATCGAGCAAGCACCGAGCGCTAGGGCTTGAAAATTGAACCGATATCCAGATTGCGGTTGGTTGACCTCCCACTGTGAAGTAACCCAAAAACGAGAAAACGAGGGTTACTTCCCAATCGCCCACAAACCTACATTGTTTTGCGCGACAGCCCGCGGACACGTCCGAAGTGGAGTTTCCGCGAGATCGGGGCCAAAGCCAACGGCAATGTCGTTCTTTATGGAGGCGGTGGCGCGCCATCGACAATCGTCTGTGGTTCCTTGAGTTTCGATCGCGCCAGCCTGAAGCCAATCACTCAGTTATTGCCGAGCTTCATTCTGATGAAGGCCGATGAGGCACGCACCCTTGCTCTTCACAACACCGTGCAGGCGCTTGCTTCGGAAATGGCAGAACAGGCGCCGGGATCTGAAGTCGTCGCGACTCGACTGGCCGAAGTTCTGTTTATCCAGGTAATCCGGGCGCATATCGCATCGGGACCAGAACGCAACAAAGGATGGCTTCGTGCTGTTTTCGATCCTCAAATGGGCACTGCCCTGAGTGCCATTCACGACAAAGTGAATGCACCATGGACGGTCGAATCACTGGCCGAATCGGCGGGCATGTCTCGGTCCGCATTCGCAGCACGTTTCAAAGAGCTACTCGGACAGACACCGCTGGAATACGTAACCGAATGGCGGATGCAGAAGGCGATGCAGTTACTTGAACAGCGC
>Ga0181526_10003530_pt1 | contig 12709 bp, 11 predicted proteins | sample PEATcosm2014_Bin_35_FD_119750 | JGI IMG/M metagenome (GOLD analysis project Ga0181526, IMG submission 119750) | Peatland microbial communities from MTU Mesocosm Facility, Houghton, MI, USA - PEATcosm2014_Bin06_30_metaG | ecosystem: Environmental > Terrestrial > Soil > Wetlands > Peat | place...
CCGTCAATAATCGCGTTGGCGAGCCGCGTCAGCGGCATCCTTGCCGGATCGATCACCTCGCGCTGGGCCTGCCATTCCGCGGCAATCGCCTCTGCCAGCGCGAGTGCCGGCGTCGCGAGGAGACGCCGCGCCGGGGTATGGATCGGTTTGCTGTCAAGACCGACAACGTGGCCCTCAGGGGCGCTCGAAATCGACGCATGCTCGTAGAAGCGGCGACGCAGCGCGGGCCGCGCGCCGCGGCGGGCAGCCGTCATGGGGTCCACGGCCGGATCGATCGCGAACAGGTCACGCATGCGTTATTGCCGTAGCCCGGCCAGATCGGCGGTTTAGCATTATTAATGTCATATACTCAATGGGTTACGCGATAGAAGGTTAGCGCGCGTGGCATTCCCTATCCCCGCCTGCGGCACTGATTCGGCCGGGATTTTGATTAGGGTCAAGGCGGACAATACCTTGTTATCGCAAGAGGAAGTGGTGGAAATCCCCGTTCCCCCTGACTAGTATCCGGGTCCGGATTCGGCTACGGGACCGCCCGGGGGAAGAAAATTCACGCAGCGGCGTGCGTACCGCCATAAGAGCGGAATGCTGCGTGCATGAGGAGTCAATGGAACCTACCGATATCGCGGTCCCGGATTATTTCCATAAAGTCGTGGATTGTCAGTGGGCTTGTCCGGCGCATACGCCGGTCCCCGAATACATCCGATTGATCGCCGCAGGGCGCTACAGCGACGCCTACATGATCAATTGGGAATCGAACGTGTTTCCCGGCATTCTCGGGCGCACCTGCGATCGTCCGTGCGAGCCGGCCTGCCGGCGCGGCCGGGTCGAGAATGAGCCGGTCGCGATCTGCCGTTTGAAGCGCGTCGCCGCCGACTTCAAGGACGATATCCGGGGCCGCTTGCCGAAACCGCCCAAAATCAAGAACGGCAAGCGCATCGCGCTTGTCGGCGGCGGGCCGGCCTCGCTCGCGGTGGCGCGCGATCTCGCGCCGATGGGCTACGACTGCGTCGTGTTCGACCAGGACCCGAAGTCCGGCGGCATGATGCGCACGCAAATCCCGAAATTCCGCCTGCCGGAAAGCGTCATCGACGAGGAATGCGATTACATCCTCAATCTCGGCATCGAATTCGTTGGCGGCAAGCGGATCGGCAGCCTGAAGGCGCTGCTCGCGGAGGATTTCGACGCAATCTTTGTCGGCTGCGGTGCGCCGCGCGGCCGCGATCTTGAGATTCCCGGCCGCAAGGAAGCAGCCAAGAACATCCATATCGGCATCGACTGGCTGTCGAGCGTGTCGTTCGGCCATATCGACAAGATCGGCAAGCGCGTCATCGTGCTCGGCGGCGGCAACACCGCGATGGATTGCTGCCGTTCGTCGCGCCGTCTCGGCGGCGACGACGTGAAAGTGGTCGTGCGCTCCGGCTTCGAGGAGATGAAGGCGTCCCCCTGGGAAAAAGAAGACGCCATGCACGAAGACATTCCGATCTTCAATTATCTGGTGCCGAAGGAATTCACCCACGACAACGGCAAGCTGACCGGCATCACCTTCGAGAAGGTCAAGGCCGTACGCGACGCCAAGGGCCGCCGCGATCTGGTGCCGACCGGCGAGCCCGATCAGCATTTTCCCTGCGACGACGTGCTGGTCGCGGTCGGTCAGGAAAACGCGTTTCCCTGGATCGAGCGCGACTGCGGCATCGAATTCGACAAATGGAACATGCCCAAGGTCGATCCGAAGACCTTCGTGTCGACCAATCCCAAGGTGTTTTTCGGCGGCGATGCCGCCTTCGGACCGAAGAACATCATCTGGGCGGTGGCGCACGGCCACGAGGCCGCCATCTCGATCGACCGCTTCTGCCGTGGCGAGGACATCACCGTGCGCCCGCCGCCGCAAGTCGCGGTGTCGAGCCAGAAAATGGGCATCCACGAGTGGAGCTACGACAACGAGATCACGCTCGACAAGCGCTACCGCGTGCCGCATCGCGACAAGGTCGTGGCGCTGCGCGACATCAAGGCCGAGGTCGAGCTTGGTTATGACCTCGAACTCGCGCTGAAAGAGGCCGAGCGCTGTCTGAACTGCGATGTCCAAACCGTGTTCACCGGCCAGCTTTGCATCGAGTGCGATGCCTGCGTCGACATTTGTCCGATGGACTGCATCACCTTCACGGCGAATGGCGACGAGGCCGATCTGCGCACGCGGCTGCAAGCGCCCGCCCATAATCACACCCAGGATCTTTACATCGGCAACAATCTCAAGACCGGCCGCGTCATGGCGAAAGACGAAGACGTGTGCCTGCATTGCGGGCTGTGCGCCGAGCGCTGTCCCACCGGGGCCTGGGACATGCAAAAATATCTCATCGAAATGACCCACGTCGGAACACCATGCCAGTCTCAAGCCCGATCAGCCGCATAAACGACTTCGTCGTCCGTTTCGCCAACGTCAATGGCTCGGGCTCCGCAAGCGCCAACGAATTGTTTGCCCGCGCGGTGCTGCGCATGGGCGTGCCGGTCAGCCCGCGCAACATTTTCCCGTCCAACATCCAGGGCCTGCCCACCTGGTACGAAGTGCGCATTACCGAGGCCGGCCACCTCGGCGCCCGCGGCGGCGTCGACATGATGGTGGCGATGAACCCGCAGACTTGGGACAAGGACGTCGCCTCGATCGAACCCGGCGGTTATCTGTTCTACGATTCGACCAAGCCGATGCCGTCGTCGAAATTCCGCGCCAACATCACGGTGCTCGGCGTGCCGCTGACCGCCATCACCAACTCGACCTATACGGACCCGCGCCAGCGCCAGCTGTTCAAGAATATCATCTATCTCGGCGCGCTGTCGGCGCTGCTCGATATGGACCCGAAGGTCATCGAGACGCTGATCGGCGAGCAATATAAGGGCAAGGAGAAGCTCTTGTCGTCGAACGTCCACGCGCTGCATCTCGGGCGCGACTGGGCGCTGCAGAACCTGAAATGCCCGATCGGGCTTCGCGTGCAGAAGTCCGACAAAGTCGGCGACCGCATCTTCATCGAAGGCAATTCGGCGGCGGCGCTGGGCGCGGTCTATGGCGGCGCCACCGTTTGCGCCTGGTATCCGATCACGCCGTCATCGTCGCTGGCCGATGCCTTCACCAGCCATTGCAAGAAGCTTCGCCACGATCCGGCGACCGGCAAAGCGAAATACGCCATCGTGCAGGGCGAGGACGAGCTTGCCTCGATCGGCATGGTCATCGGCGCATCGTGGAACGGCGCCCGCGCCTTCACGGCCACCTCCGGCCCCGGCATTTCGCTGATGCAGGAGTTCATCGGCCTGTCTTATTTCGCCGAAATCCCGGCGGTGATCATGGACGTGCAGCGCGCCGGCCCGTCGACCGGCATGCCGACGCGGACCCAGCAATGCGACTTGATCTCCTGCGCCTACGCCTCGCACGGCGACACCAAGCACATTCTGTTGTTCCCCGAGGACCCACACGAGGCGTTCGATTTTGCCGCCCAGGCCTTCGATCTCGCCGAACGGCTGCAGACCACCATCTTTCTCATGCTCGACCTCGATATCGGCATGAACCACCGGCTGTGCCGGCCGCTGCATTGGGACGACAATAAGCAATACGACCGCGGCAAGGTCATGACGGCCGCAGCCCTCGAAGCCGGCAAGGATTTCGGCCGTTATCTCGACGTCGACGGCGACGGCATCTCCTACCGCACCTATCCGGGCACCCATCCGACCAAGGGCTCGTTCTTCACCCGCGGCACCTCGCGCGACCGCTACGCGCGCTACACCGAGGAAGGTCCAGCCTACGCCGACAACATGCAGCGGCTGCTGCGCAAGTTCGAGACCGCCAAGGATCTGGTTCCGCGGCCGCTTCAGGCCAACGCGCAGAAACCCACCAAATACGGCGTGCTCTATTACGGCTCGACCTCGCCGGCGATGGATGAGGCCATCGGCATGCTGGAAGCACTCGGCCATCAGCTCGATCGGCTGCGCATCCGCGCTTTCCCGTTTCATTCCAGCGTCGCGAGCTTCGTCGCCGATCACGACTTCATCTATGTGGTCGAGCAGAACCGCGACGGGCAGCTGCGCTCGCTGGTCGTCAACGAAATCGGCATCGATCCGGTGCGGCTGGTGCCGATCCTGCATTATGACGGCACACCGATCACCGCGCGTTTCATCGCCAAAGCCATCGGCGACCACCAAGATCAGCTCAAAGTCACACCGCTGCGGAAAGTGGTGTCATGATCCGGCTGATTTCATGCTGCAGGTGATTTCATGCTCCAGGTGAATTTATGACTTACGTCGTCAAGCCGAAATTCCACCATCCGGAACTGCCGAAGAACAGTCTCGGTTTCACCCATCGCGACTATGAGGGCAAGGTCTCGACGCTGTGCGCCGGCTGCGGTCACGATTCGATCACGGCCGCGATCATCGAGGCTTGTTTCGAGCTCTCGATCGAGCCGCACCGGGTGGCGAAGATCTCCGGCATCGGCTGCTCGTCGAAGACGCCTGACTATTTCCTCGGCAATTCGCACGGCTTCAACTCCGTGCATGGCCGCATGCCCTCAGTGCTGACCGGCGCCAATCTCGCCAACCGCGATCTGATCTATCTTGGCGTATCGGGCGACGGCGATTCCGCCTCGATCGGCTTCGGGCAATTCGCCCACTGCATGCGCCGCGGCGTCAACATGACCTATATCGTGGAGAACAACGGCGTCTACGGCCTCACCAAAGGGCAGTTCTCCGCCACCGCCGACCGCGGTTCGAAATCGAAGCGCGGCGTGGTCAACAGCGAAAGCGCCATCGACATGGTCAGCATCGCGCTCCAGCTTGGCGCAAGTTTTGTCGCGCGCTCGTTCTCCGGCGACAAGAAGCAGCTAGTCCCCATCGTCAAGGCGGCGATCGAGCACCAGGGTGCGGCCTTCATCGACGTGATTTCGCCCTGCATCGCCTTCAACAATCATTCCGGATCGACCAAGAGCTTCGATTACGTGCGCGAGCACAATGAGGCGGTGAATTACCTCGATGTCATGGTCGGCCGCGCCCCGATCCATGTCGACTATGCGCCCGGCACCGTCGAACTGGTCGAGCAGCATGACGGCACGACGCTGGCGCTGCGCAAACTGAACGCCGAATATGACGTGCACGACCGGCTCGCCGCCATGACCTTCATCCAGCACCACGCCGCCAAGGGCCAGATCGTCACCGGGCTGCTGTACGTCGAATCGGACGCCGCCGACCTTCACGGCCACCTCAACACCGTGCCCGCGCCGCTCAATACGCTGAGCGAAAAGGAACTCTGCCCAGGCTCGGCGGCGCTCGAGAAGATCAATGCCGGCTTGCGCTGAGTCGTTTTGACATCAGACTTTTAGCCGCCTGATCGCCTCGATCATTTCCTTCGGCGGCTCCATCTGGATCGCCGGCGCAGTGCCGGTTTCAAGCAGGCTTTTGAGGCCGGACAGCACCGCGGGCCAGCCCATGCGGCCGCCGGAAAGGATCGCCTCCGGCACGTCCCAAGAGTGGGACTCGGTCATGGTCAGCCGGACCGCGCCGTCAGCCGGCGCGATGTCGTAGGTCACGACGCATTCCGGAAGCTTGCGGAAATCCTCGGGCCATTCGACGTGCCAGGTAACCGAGAGTCTGCGCGGCGGATCGTGGTCGAGAACCTTGCCCTGCACATTGATCCGGCCGTCCGGCAGGCGCAACATGAATGCGCCGCCGCGCTTTGGTTCGATCTCGACATCGCGCTCCCAGAAATATTTCCGGGTGAATTCGCTCGACGTCAGCGCCTGCCACACCTTCTCGGGCGTGGACGCGATATAGGTGACGTAGACGGTTTTCGGTTTGAACCTGGCCGTCATGACACCGCTTTTTCCGCCTCGCGCTTGGCCGCTTCCTCGTACCATGGCGCGTAAAGCACACGATTCGTTTCCAGATAACTCTTGAGGCTCGAGAGGACGAGCGGCCAGCCATTGCTGATGCTGGCAAAGACCTTGCTGTCCGGCGCGAAGTCGTCATGCGTGACGGTGAGCTTGACCTGATCGCGCTGCTGCTCAAGATCCATCACCACGCGCGAGTGTTTTTCCGCGCCATTATGCGGCGCGTGCTGAGCCTGGAAGGTGTAGGACAGACGCCGCGGCGCGTCGTTCTCCAGCACTTGGCCGCTGACGACCAGCTTGCCGTCGCGATGAAATGTGACCGCTGAGCCGACCTTCCAGTCGGAGGTGACGGCGTTGCCGAACCAGAATTTCGCGGTGGCGTCGCCGTCAGTCAGCGCCTTGAAAACTTTCTCCGGCGTCGAAGCGATATAGGTCACATAGACAAACACAGGCTTGGTCATCGTTTTTCTCCTTACTCTGACTCCAGTGCCTTCTTCATGTCGCTCAGCGCCTGCAGGCGGGAGCGTTCGAACTTGCCGATCCAGCGTTCCGCGATGTCGTGGATCGGGACCGGATTGAGGTAGTGCAGTTTCTCGCGCCCGCGCCGCACCGTCGCGACGAGGTTGGCCTCCTCCAAAATCGCCAGATGCTTGCTCACCGCCTGCCGCGTCATGGCGAGCCGCGCGCAAAGCTCGTTGAGCGTCTGGCCGTTCTCGGCGCGCAACCGGTCGAGCAATTCCCTGCGGCTGCCGTCGGCGAGCGCCTTGAATACCCCGTCCGCTGCATCATTCATGGCGACAATATGCAACCTTTTGGTTGCCTGTCAAGCCAAATAAAAAGGCCTGCTCGGCTGCGCCGATCGCGCAGCGGCGGGAAATCACTGCACGCAACTGCCCGTGTATTGGGTGCGCAGATTGCCCGGCACGTTGTAGAGGCCGGACTGAAAGGCGCAGCGCGAAGCGCGGTCCTGGAACGTCTCGGGTCCGTGCGGGAGGCTCGGGATCGACCGAGTCGATCCTTGCAGGATTATGGGGGCTTGTTCTTGCGGAACGGCGGGCAGCGTCACCTTGGCACTGCCCTCCGGCTGCATCAGCGGCGTGCGCGGTAACGGTGTCGGCAGCACCGACCCCGATGAGCCGCGGCCGGTATAAAATCTGTGATGCAGGGACTGCTGCGCGGCCGAACGATGATGCGTTGGCGTGCCGGGCTCCGGCGCCATGATCGAATAGGGATAGTGATCGCCGCCGCCCATCTCGAAGTCGCGCGCTTGGACGCCGGTCACGACGCCGAGTGCGAGACCAATTCCGCCTATCAGTGCCGGTCGTAAATGCACGGCTGATCCGCAACGTGTTCGTCACGATAAACACCGCGCCGCGCGCGATGTTCCACGCGATTACTCTGGCGCGTCCTCGATCGGATCGTAGCGTGTAGCATCGAGTCCGAGCAGGTTCCAGGACTGCTGCATATGCGGCGGCAGCGGCGCAGTGACGTCGATCACGCCGCCGCGCGGATGCGGCACGGCGATGCGGCGGGCCATCAAATGCAGCCGGTTTTGCATGCCGCCCGGCAGTTCCCAATTCTCGATCGAGAAGTATTTCGGGTCGCCGACGATCGGATGGCCGATATGGGCCATATGGGCGCGCAATTGATGGGTGCGACCGGTGACCGGCTTGAGCGAGAGCCAGGCCATCAGCGGCCCGGATGTCTCGACCACGGCGTAATAGGTCACGGCGTGGCTTGCGCCTTTTTCGCCGTGCTTGGCGATGCGCATAAGGCTTTCGTCCTCGCGCTCCTCCTTGGCCAAGAAGGTCGAGATCCGGCCTTGCGCCACTTTGGGCACGCCGGCGACCAGCGCCCAGTAGGTTTTCCGCGCCGAGCGCGAGCGAAAGGTCTTTGCCAAGGCCGCCGCCGCGAACCTTGTCTTCGCCACGAGCAGACAGCCCGCGGTATCTTTATCGAGCCGGTGCACCAGCCGCGGCCGCTGACCCTGCGGATTGCGCAGCACGTCGAGCATGCCGTCGAGATGCCGCGTGGTGCCGGAACCGCCCTGCACCGCAAGCCCGAACGGCTTGTTGACCACCATCACGTCAGGATCTTCGTAGAGCGTGATAGATTTGAGGAACTCGCGGGTCTTATCGTCGGCTTCGTCGCCCGGCGCCCGCGGCTTCGGCTGGTCAAGGCGGAGCGGCGGAATTCGTACGGTCTGACCGGCTTCGAGCCGGCTCTTCGGCTCGGTGCGCTTGCCGTTGACCCGCAACTCGCCTTTGCGGATGACGCGCTGGATATGGGAAAAACTCAGGCCCGGGAAACGCGCTTCGAGAAAACGATCGACCCGCATCCCGGTTTCGTCGGCGGTGACGGCGACGTTCTGCACGCTGGCCGGCATAGCTGTCGGGGGAGTCACGGCTTTCCCATCATGCTGAAGCACGCGCTGTGGGCGCACCTCGGAGGATGCGCGGCCGGGACGCTGCTCTCCTTCGCGTCGAGCCGATTTCGGATTTTTTGATTTCCAAGACGGCGATTGCCGGGCGGGTTGCCGTCGCGCTTCCGGGCCGTCGCTCCGCGCCGGCGCCTCGGGGTGACGGAACGGACGTTTCGGCCGCTGCCCGTTGCGATGCCGCGGCCCGGCAACCTGTTTGCCGCCGCCCGGTTGCCGTGGTCCGCGGCTAGTTCTCACGATCCGCTCCGCTCTTGGCGCAGCTTCGCCCAGTAGTCGAGCCGCTTTCTGATTTCACGCTCGAAGCCACGTTCCGGCGGATCGTAGAATTGGCGGCGGCCGAGCGCTTCCGGAAAGTAATCCTGGCCGGAAAACGCCTCCTCGGAATCGTGGTCGTATGCATAATCCGCGCCGTAGCCCTCCGTCTTCATCAACTTGGTCGGCGCGTTGAGAATGTGTTTCGGCGGCAACAGCGAGCCTGCTTCTTTCGCCGTCCGCATCGCCTCGCCGAACGCCACATAGGCGGCGTTCGACTTCGGCGCCGTGGCGACATAGAGGACCGCCTCCGCAATGGCGAGTTCACCTTCCGGGGAGCCCAGAAAATCGTAGGCATCCTTGGCGGCATTGGCGATGACCAGCGCCTGCGGATCGGCAAGCCCGATGTCCTCGACCGCCATGCGCACGACGCGGCGCGCCAGATAGAGCGGATCTTCGCCGGCATCGAGCATGCGGCAGAGATAATAGAGTGCCGCGTCAGGATCGGAGCCCCGTACCGATTTATGCAAGGCGCTGATCAGATTGTAGTGGCCGTCCTGCTTCTTGTCGTAGATCGGGGCGCGGCGCTGCACGACTTTCTGCAAGCCCGCGGCATCGAAGATCTCGTCGGCCCGCGCGGCACGCCAGATTTCCTCGGCAAGCGTCAGCGCGGCGCGGCCGTCGCCGTCGGCCATGCGGATCAGCGAGGCGCGCGCTTCGGCATCGAGCGGCAGCTTCTTGCCCTCGATCGCCTCGGCGCGATCGAGCAATTTCTCGACTGCCGCCGGATCGAGCGGCTTGAACACCAGCACGCGGGCGCGCGACAGCAAGGGCGCGATCAGCTCGAACGACGGATTCTCCGTGGTTGCGCCGACCAGCACGATGGTGCCGTCCTCCATCACCGGGAGGAAACTGTCCTGTTGCGCGCGATTAAAGCGATGGATCTCGTCGACGAAAAGGAGCGTACCCTGCCCGGTCTCGCGGCGCAGCCGTGCCGCCTCGAACACTTTTTTCAGGTCGGCAACGCCGGAAAAAATCGCCGAAATCTGCTCGAAATAAAGCTCGGTCGCATGCGCCAAGAGCCGCGCCACCGTGGTCTTACCGGTGCCGGGCGGACCCCAGAAGATCAGCGAACCGAGCGAACGGGTCTCGAGCATGCGGGTCAGCGCGCCGTCGGGACCGAGCAGATGATCCTGACCGACCACGTCGGCAAGCTCGTCAGGCCGTAATTTGTCGGCAAGCGGCCGGGGTGCGTCGCGGTCGAGCCCGCCGGCGGAGAAGAGGTTCGACGCCAAACCTTTCGGTGCCAAGCCCGTAGTGTTGGCTTTTGGCCGTGCGCTCATCCGGAGAACATAACAGAGATCTGCTGACCGCCGCGCAGAATGGTGATGCGCCATTGCCGGCTGCCGGCACCGGCGGCCCGCTCGAGGTCAGCGGGCCGCTCGATTTTCTGGTTGTTGACCGCAACCACGATGTCGCCCTTCTGAAAGCCGATCGACTGCGCCGTCGAGCCGTCCGCCACCGCGGTAATGACGACGCCTTCGGTCTGCGGATCGAGCCGCAGCTGGTCGGCGAGCGCCGGCGACAGATTGGCGACGGTGGCGCCAAGAAACGGCGAGCGGGCTTTGATCTCGACCTCATCGAGCGGCGTATCGGGCAGGCTTTCGAGCGCGACCCCGACCGTCATCGTTCGGCCCTGCCGCGAGATGCCGATCTGCGCCGTACCGCCGAGCGGCTTGGTGCCGAAGCGGTAATCGAAGGCGTTCGGATCGTCGACCGGTGTGCCGTCGACGCTGACGAGGAGGTCGCCGGTCTTGATGCCGGCACGCGCGGCCGGGCCGCCCGGAACGAGGCTGGCGACGAGCGCGCCGGTCGGGCGCGCAAGCCCCAAGCTTTCGGCTATCTCGGGCGTCACCACCTGCAATTTGGCGCCGAGCCACGGCCGTTTCACCGCCGTGCTGCCGCGCTGCGCCGACGCCACCACGATCCGCACCATGTTGGCCGGAATGGCGAAGCCGATGCCTTGCGAGCCGCCGGAGCGCGAATAGATCGCCGAATTGATGCCGACCAGCCGGCCGTTGAGATCGACCAGCGCGCCGCCGGAATTACCCGGATTGATGGCGGCATCGGTCTGGATAAAGAATTGATAATCGCTGACGCCGACTTGGGTTCGCGCCACCGCCGAAACGATGCCGTGGGTCACGGTCTGCCCGACGCCGAACGGATCGCCGATCGCGAGCACGACATCGCCGACTTCCAGCGCGTCGGAATCGGCGAATTCGAGTGTCGGGAAACGCTCCTTGGCGCCCTTGATCCGCAATACCGCAAGATCGCTGCGTTGATCCCTGAGCACGATTTCGGCGTCGAATTCGCGCTTGTCGGAAAGCGCGATCTTCACTTCGCTGGCGTCCGCGATCACGTGATAGTTGGTGACGACGAGCCCCGCCGGATCGACAATGACGCCGGAGCCGAGCGAACGCTCGACCTGCTCGCGCGGCATGCCGCCGCCAAAGAACTGACGGAAGAACGGATCGGCGAAAAACGGATTGTTGTTCTGGACGACGTGCGAGGCGTAGACATTGACCACCGCCGGGGCGACGCGTTTGACCACCGGCGCGAAGGATAGTTGCAACTGCGCGGCCGAACTCGGCACCTGCCGCTCCTGCGCTCCGGCGCCGGACGTCGCGAAAGCGAACAGCAGGACAGCCACAGCCGAGATGGCCGAAAACGACAAACGCGGCATGAAAAACCCCGATTCGACGTGCCTGGATATAGGCATAACACCGAGGCGTTAGAAGGGCTGAGAAAGGCAGCCTTAGAAGGGCGGGGCCGTAGCGGGCGCTGCCGATGCGCCGTTGTGCGCCGGAGGCGTTACGCCGAGACCGGCGCCGCCTCTTCGGCCCGCGCCTGCACCGGCCCGGAATCCAACCCCTTGGCTTCCAGATCGCGGTCGACGAATTCGATCACCGCGACCGGCGCGGAATCGCCGTAGCGAAAACCGGCCTTCATCACGCGGATATAGCCGCCATTGCGATCCTTGTAACGCGGACCGATGACGTCGAAGAGCTTTTTGACCATCGCGATGTCGCGCATCTGCGCGATCGCCTGGCGGCGTGCATGCAAGCCGCCGCGCTTGCCGAGCGTGACGAGTTTTTCGACCACCGGCCGCAGATCCTTCGCCTTGGGCAGCGTCGTCGTGATCTGCTCATGCTTGATCAGCGACGCGGCGAGGTTCGCCAGCATCGATTTGCGATGATCCGAGCGCCGGTTGAATTTGCGATGCGTCTTGCCGTGATTCATAGCGCCGTTCCTGACGGTTACTCATACGCCGCGCCCGGCGGGAAGCCGGGCCGGCGCGACTTAATAGTGGTCCTCGAAGCGCTTTGCCAGTTCCTCGATATTTTCAGGCGGCCAGCCCGGCACTTCCATGCCGAGATGAAGCCCCATCTGCACCAGCACTTCCTTGATTTCGTTGAGCGACTTGCGGCCGAAATTCGGCGTGCGCAGCATTTCGGCTTCGGTCTTCTGAACGAGATCGCCGATATAGACGATGTTGTCGTTCTTCAGACAATTGGCCGAGCGCACCGACAGTTCGAGTTCGTCGACTTTTTTGAGGAAGGCCGGATTGAAAGCGAGATCCGGGATGGCCTCGTGGGTCGTCTCGCGCTTCGGCTCCTCGAAATTCACGAACACGTTGAGCTGATCCTGCAGGATGCGCGCCGCATAGGCGAGCGCATCCTCGGGACCGAGCGCGCCGTTGGTCTCGATGGTTAGCGTCAGCTTGTCGTAATCGAGGATCTGGCCTTCGCGCGTGTTCTCGACCTTGTAGGACACTTTGCGCACCGGCGAATAAAGGCTGTCGACCGGGATCAGCCCGATCGGGGCGTCTTCGGGCCGGTTGCGCTCGGCCGGCACATAGCCCTTGCCGGTATTCACGGTGAATTCCATGCGGATTTCCGCGCCCTCGTCGAGCGTGCACAATACGAGGTCGGGATTGAGCACGACGATGTCGCCGACGGTCTGAATGTCGGCGGCAGTGACCGTGCCCGGGCCCTGCTTTTTCACCACCATGCGCTTGGGACCGTCGCCCTGCATCTTGATGGCGATGTCGTTGATGTCGAGCACGATGTCGGTGACATCCTCGCGGACGCCGCCATTC
>Ga0181526_10003536_pt1 | contig 12700 bp, 7 predicted proteins | sample PEATcosm2014_Bin_35_FD_119750 | JGI IMG/M metagenome (GOLD analysis project Ga0181526, IMG submission 119750) | Peatland microbial communities from MTU Mesocosm Facility, Houghton, MI, USA - PEATcosm2014_Bin06_30_metaG | ecosystem: Environmental > Terrestrial > Soil > Wetlands > Peat | place...
CGAGCAGCTGACGTAGGCGACCGCCCAGCGCGGGTCGAGGGCCGCGGCCCAGAGCGCGGTTTTCCCGAAGCGCGAGTGGCCCTCGACGCCGAGGCGCTTCGCATCCACCGCCTTGTCGGTCTCCAGGTAGTCGATAACGCGGCTGAGGCCCCAGGCCCACGCCGTGAGGGCGCCCCATTCGTCGGGACGGCTCCTCGGGGCTCCCCTGTTCATGAGGCCTATGATGCCCCGGGTCAGGCCCTGGCTGTTGTCGGCCTGCACGGAGACGGGGTTGAACACGGCAAATCCCCAGCCCCGGGCGAGGACCTGCTGAAGGGGGCTGGGCCCCTTGGGCGGCTTGGCCGGCCTTGGAGTCGGGGGCGGCGGGCTGCCAGCCGGGGCCGGGCGCCGGGGACCCCCGCTTCCAACGATGGTGACGATGACCGGGACGGGCCCCGTCGCTCCCGCCGGGAGCGTCAGCGTCAGCTGGATGGACGGAGTCGCCTCGGGGTACGCGGAATTGTCTATGTGCCCGACGATAGTCCTCGTGACCGCCCCGTCGGCGGTCTCGGACTTGGTCGTCTCCCATGTGACGGAGGGCGTGTTCGCGGGGATCCTGCCGTAGACCTGCGCCAGGAAGTCCCCGAGGATCTCAGGGCGGCGCAGCTTCCACCAGGTCCCGGCGTCCGTTACCGGCCGGCCGTCCTTCATCACCAGGGGATCGGGAAGCGGGAACGGCGAGGCGATGGCCTCGTCGTAGTTGCTCCAGGTCCCATAGGGCGAGCGCGAGTACTGGTGGTAGACGTTGCCGTTGTCGTCGACCCCGGCGTCGTCGGTCCAAATGTCGCGCTCCGGGCGCAGGAGCCGGGTGTGCGCCGGGCGCATGGGATCCCCGGCGGTCGGCGGAAGGTTTGTCCTCGGCGTGATCGCAAGGAGCGCCGCGGCGGTGTCGGGCTGCGGGGCATCGGCCCCGCGGGCGGCCGGCAATGCAAGGGCCACGGAAAGGAGTATCCAGGCGGGGTTGAGGTGCGGCTTCATGGGAGACGCCCCTTCCGCAGGTCGCGGGCGCGACCGGCGGGCCAGGGGACCTAGGGGACTGACGGGGATGGTGGCCGCGGGTTGCTCGGGAGGCGACCGGAAAAGGCACCCGGCCGGCGGCCGTTGCAATCCGGCCGGCTTGGGATTCATTCAGGCGCCATGAAGGAATCCACCGTTCCCCTCCCCACGTCCGGCGGCCCGATGAACCTGCACTGCTTCCTGCCCGATTCCGCGCCGGCCGGCCGCCGGCCGGCCATCATCATCGTCCAGGAGGCCTTCGGGGTTAATCCCCACATCAGGCGCCTCTGCCGCCGCGTCGCGTCCGAGGGTTACGCGGTCTTCTCGCCGGAGCTCTTCCACCGCTCCGGCGCGGGCCTCGAGTTCGGCTACGACGAGTTTCCCAAGATCAGGCCGATCTTCTCCGGCCTGACAAACGAGATGATCCTCGAGGACCTGCGGGCAACCCACAGCCACCTCGCCGGGCGGAACGACATTGATCCCGCCCGGATCGCGGCTTGGGGGTTCTGCCTGGGCGGATGGGTCGCCGTGCTGGCCGCGTGCGAGCTGCCCATCGCGGCGGCCGTATCCTTCTACGGCGGCGGCATGGTCCATCCGCGCCCGGGAATCGCGTTCACGCCCCTCTTGGACCGCATGGCCTCGGTCCGCTGCCCGCTGCTGCTCGTCTACGGCGGCCTCGACCAGGGCATCCCGCAGTCCGACATTGAAGCCGTCCGCTCCCGGCTCACGTCCCTCGGCAAGGCCCATGAGGTCGAGGTCTACCCCGAGGGAGGGCACGGGTTCTTCTGCGAGGACCGCCCGGCGTACCACCGCGCCTCCGCGGAGGCGGCATGGACGCGGGCGACGGCCTGGCTGGCCGGCAAGCTCGGCTGAGCGCCGCGCAGCGCGGTCAGGTGACGGCAACGGGGGCCCGGGCCCCGCGCCTTCGAACCGTGTCCTCGAGGCACCGGACGGCAAGCGCCGTCCATCCCGTCTGGTGGCTGGCCCCCACCCCTCTTCCGTTGTCGCCGTGGAAGTACTCGTAGAAGAGCACGAGCTCGCGGAAGTGGGGATCCCGGGCGTAGCGCGCCTCGTCGCCGTGCACCGGACGGCGGCCGTTCCCGTCGGCGAGGAACGTCGACCCGAGGCGCCTCGATATCTCGTGCGCGGCCATGCTGAGGTTGACACTGCGGCCGGAGCCCGAAGGCGACTCCACCTTCAGGGTGTCCCCGTAGTAGGCGTGGTAGCGCTCAAGCGCCTCGACAAGGAGGTAGTTGACCGGGAACCAGATCGGGCCGCGCCAGTTCGAGTTGCCCCCGAAGAGGTAGGAGTTGCCCTCGGCGGGCGTGTAGTCGAGGCGAAGCTCGCGGCCGTCGGCGTGGAAGACGAAGGGCTCGCGCTCGTGGTGCTTGGACACGCCGCGAAGGCCGTGGGGGGAGAGGAACTCCGACTCGTCCAGGAGGTGGCCCAGCACGCGCACGAGCCGCTCGCGGGACGGCACCGCCAGGAGTATCCTGCGGTGCCCCAGCGCGGGATCCTCGGTGCCGCAGGAGATGCTTCGCGCAAGGTCGGGACGGTGGCGCAGGAACCACTCGAACCGCTTCCTGAAGCCGGGGAGCATGTCGATGTCGCCGCGCTCGAAGACCTCGACGGCGATCAGGGGCAGCAGGCCGATCAGCGAGCGGGTCCGCAGGGGCGAGCTGTGGGTCCCGTGGTCGATCTGGTCGTAGTAGAGCCCGTCCCGGTCGTCCCAGAGGCCCGAGCCGCCCGCCCCGTTGATCGCGTCGACGATCTGCACGAAGTGCTCGAAGAACTTTGACGCCATGTCCTCGTAGGCGGTGTTGCACGTGCCGTCGGGGTTGCGGGCGAGCTCGAGGGCGATGGAGAGCATGGTGTTCGCGTAGAACGCCATCCAGGCCGTCCCGTCGGCCTGGCGGAGCTGGCCGCCCCCGGGGATGGGCTGGCCGCGGTCGAAGACCCCGATGTTGTCGAGCCCGAGGAAGCCGCCCGAGAAGAGGTTCTTACCCTCGGCGTCCTTCCTGTTCACCCACCAGGTGAAGTTGAGCAGCAGCTTCTGGAAGACGCCCTCGAGGAACGCCCGGTCGCGGGAGCCCCGCGGGGCGGATATCTTGTAGACCCGCCAGGCCGCCCACGCGTGGACCGGCGGGTTCACGTCGCCGAAGGCGAACTCGTAGGCGGGTATCTGCCCGTTCGGGTGCATGTACCATTCGCGCAGGAGGAGCGTGAGCTGCTGCTTCGCGAAGTCCGGGTCGACGCGCGCCATGGGAACCATGTGGAAGGCGAGGTCCCATGCGGCGAACCAGGGGTATTCCCACTTGTCCGGCATGGAGATCACGTCGCGGCTGTGGAGATGCCTCCACTCGCGGTTGCGGCCCTGGTCCCTGGACCCCGGGGGAGCCGGGGTGTTCGGGTCGCCGTAGAGCCAGTGGTCCACGACATAGTAGTAGAACTGCTTCGACCAGAGCAGGCCGGCGTATCCCTGGCGGATGACGCTCCTCTCGTCGGGGGTTGCGCCCGCCGGGATGACGCTGGAATAGAACTCGTCCGCCTCCCGGCGGACCCGGTCGAGCTCGCGGTCGAATGCGCGGCCAAAGGGCAGCGCCTTGCCCTGCGAGGGGGCGAGCAGCTGCAGGTCCACGGTCACCTCGCCCCCGGCCGGGACCTCGAGAACGTAATGGAGCGCCGACTTCGTGCCCGACCGCCCCGGGTTCACGGCGCCCGCCTCCCCCGCGATGACGTGGCGGTGGAAAGCGTCCTTGACGTGCGGCGACTCATTGGGGGCCCCAAAGAGGCGCTGGTTGTTCGTCTCGTTCTCCGTGAAGAGCGCCTCCGGCACCGCGCCGGTCGACGCGGGGGAGTAACGCAGCTCGAAGTCGCCCAGCGTCTCGTGCCTGGCGTCGATCACGCCGTCGCGGGCGAGCGAGAGCCGGGGCTTCACGTCGACATGCTCGCGCGTGCATCCCCAGGTCCACATGTTCCGGAACCACAGCTGCGGCAGCAGGTGGAGGGTCGCCGCCTCGGGGCCGCGGTTTGCCACCGTGAGCCTCACCAGAATGTGGTCGGGGGCCGACTTGGCGTAGGTCGCGAAAACGTCGAAATACCGGCCGTCGTCGAAGACCCCGCTGTCGAGCACCTCGAACTCGGGGCCCCCGATTCCGCGCCTGCGGTTCTCTTCGACCAGCCGCGCGTAGGGGAACTCGGCCTGGGGATACTTGTAAAGAGCCCGCATCCATGAGTGGGTGGGCGTCGAGTCCAGGTAGTAGTAGAGCTCCTTCACGTCCTCCCCGTGGTTTCCCTCGGGCCCGGTCAGGCCGAAGAGGCGCTCCTTGAGGATCGGGTCCCTGCCGTTCCAGAGGGCGAGCGCGAAGCAGAGGCGGCACTCGCGGTCCGTGATCCCGAGGAGGCCGTCCTCCCCCCAGCGGTAGGCCCGGCTCCTGGCGTGGTCATGGGGGAGGTAGTCCCAGCAGTTTCCCCATTCGGAATAGTCCTCGCGCACCGTCGCCCACTGGCGCTCCGACAGGTACGGGCCCCACCTCTTCCAGTTCCTCTCTCGGGACCGGTCCACGGCGAGGCGCCGTCCCTCCGCGGTGAGGGCGGGGCCGCCCGTCGCGGGCGAACTCCTGGTCTTGCTGGGGGCAGCGGGCTCCATGGGGAGGGGCTCAGGCCTTTGCCGGGGGCTCGTCGCAGGCCTCGCGCAGGGGCAGGGAGCCGCCGTCCGTCGGGATCAGCTGCCGGGCGGGGTTCAGGCGCTGGTACTGCACGAAATCCTTGTTGAAGAACAGGTCGAGCGTCCACTCGAGCGCGACGCGCACCTTCTTCTCAAAGCCCGGCAGCTTGCTCAGGTAGATCGTGCGCCAGAGCCACCACGCGACGAAGCCGGAGAAGTTCACGCCCATGATTCGCGCCACGCCCGTCCGGTGGCCGATGGAGGCAAGGAGCCCGATTGTCCTGAACCGGAAGGGGACGGTGGGGCGGCCGTGGACGACCGCGCAGATGTTGCGCGCAAGCACGGCCCCCTCGCGCGAGGCGTGCTGCGCCGTCGGCGGGTGAAACGCCCCCTTCTTCTCCAGGTCGGGAATGAGGGCGCAGTCCCCGAGCGCCCACACCTCCGGATGCCCGGGCACCCGCAGGTCGGCGTCCACGACGATCTTTCCCTTCTCCCTGGGCAGCCCGATCCGGTCGAGCGTCGGGCTCGGCGACGTGCCCGCGGTCCAGACGAGCGTGTACGTGGGCACGCTGGCGCCGTCGCTGAGCGAGACGTCCCGCGGCGTCACCCCGGTCACCTTCGTGTTGGCGTGGATCTCCACGCCGCGCGCCCGCAGCTGCCCGCTGGCGTAGCGCCCCAGCTCGGGCCCGAGCTCCGGCAGAACGTACTCCCCGGGGTGCACGAGCACGACGCGCAGCATCCCGCGGTTGAGATTCGGGTAGTACGGCAGCGCCTCGCGCAGGAAGTCGTTGATGCTGCCGATGGTCTCGATACCGGCGAAGCCGCCGCCGGCGACCACAAACGTGAGCAACGGCTCGCGGTCGGCCTTGGCGCACTCGGTGTCGGCCTCCTCGAGGTGGGAGATGAGCCGGTTGCGCAGCTCGATCGCGTCCCGGAGCGTCTTCATGCAGACCGCCCGCTCGGCGAGCCCCGGAAGCCCGAAGAAGTTCGTGACCGAGCCGAGCCCGAGGACCAGGTGGTCGTACTCGAGCGCGTGCCCGTGCAGGGCGTAGCCGTGCGACACGGTCACCCTCCGGTTGGCGAGGTCGACGGCCTGCACCTCGCCGACAAACGTCCGCACGGTGCGCAGGAGCTTTCGGATGGGGTTGACGATGTTCGTCAGGTCGAGGTCGCTCGCGGCGACCTCGTGCAGCATGGGCGTGAACAGGAAGAAATTCTCCTGGGTTATGAGGGTGACCTCCAGGCCGGGGTCGCGGCGGCGCTCGAATTCCAGCGCGGCGTAGAGGCCGCCGAATCCCCCTCCCAGGATGAGTACGCGGGTCTTTTTCATAGATTCGGCTGCGTTTTTCTCCCGGGGCGGCGGCCGGCGCGCCTCCTGCGCGGGGCCGGCGCGGCCCCGGCTCCGAGAACGGCATGCTCGATCCGGAGGAGCTCGCCGAGCGACCACGCCTGGAAGGGGCAGCCCCCCGGCGCGTGGGGGGCGTCGCCATCGGCAACCTCGCTGACATGGCCGAGGCCGGCCTCCTCCAGGTGCGCGTGAAGCGGCGCGAGGAAGCGCCCCCGCGCCAGGGCCCGGTTCCGCGGTGTGTCCCCGTTCACCCTCAGCCAGCCCTCGACAAAGGGCCCGATCAGCCACGGCCAGACGGTGCCCTGGTGGTAGGCGCCGTCGCGCTCCACCACGCCCCCGGAGTAGCGGGGCCGGTAGTGCGAATCGCCCGGGTCGAGCGACCGGAGACCGAGGGGGGTGAGGAGCCTCTCCTCAACGACGCGCACGACGCTTGCCGCCCGGGCTCCGTCAATCAGGGCGAGCGGAAGGCCCCCGACCGCAAAAATCTGGTTTGGCCTCACCGTGGGGTCGATTTGGCCGGGCTGGAAGTCGACGTCAACGACGTCGTGGAGGCAGCCCGTGCCCTCGGACCAGAACTTGGCCCTGAACGACGAGAGGGCGCGCCTGGCAAGGTCGTCCCAGGCCGGCACGAACCTCGCGGCGAACCGCAGGGCGTTGATCCACAGCGCCTGCACCTCGACGGGCTTTCCGATCCGCGGGGTCACCACCCAGTCGCCGACCTTCGCGTCCATCCATGTCAGCTGCACCCCGGGTTGGCCGGCGAACAGCAGGCCGTCGTCGTCCGCGCGGATGTTGTAGCGCGTGCCCCCGGAATAGCCGGTGAGGATGCTCTCGACCGCGTCCAGGAGCCTCGTCGCATCGGCCTTCGCGGCCGGCTTCCCGCCCGCCGCCCGTGCCGCAAGGTAGTCGTGCACCGCGATGACGAACCAGAGGGAGGCGTCCACGGAGTTGAACTCCGGCTGCGCGCCGCCCTCGGGGAAGAAGTTCGGGAGCATCCCCTCGGACACCACGCCGGACCACGCCAGCAGTATCGAGCGCGCCGCCTCCAGGTTCCCGGTTGCAATGCAGAGTCCGCGCAGGCTGATGAAGGTGTCGCGGCCCCAGTCGGTGAACCATGGATAGCCGGCGATGATCGTGTGCCCGGAATCTCGGCGCACGATGTAGTCGTCCGCGGCCCGGTGAAGTGCGGCCGGGTACGCCATCCGGCGCGCCTTTTCGCGCCCGCGCCACTCACCGGCCACGGCCGCGGGGCCGAGCTCGTACAGGTCGCGGTAGTCGGCGCCAGGCGCAGGGGACGAGAAGATGAGGTTCGCGGGTCCCTTGGAGAGGTCCCATGTGAAGAGTCCTGGGGAAGCCAGGTCCTCCGTGTCGTCCAGGCCCCGGCTGCTCTCGGCGTCGTACAGGAAGCGCCGGTACCACTCCGGCGAATGGCGGTACTGCCCGTCGGACTTCACCGCGACCGTGGGCACGCCCGGATAGGGGTGCCAGAGCAGCAGGTCGCGCAGGCTGTCGGGCTCGAACCTGAACCCTCCGTTCTCGTGGTGCAGCGCGTGGGGGTCCCGGCCCGATAGGAACGGGCGCACCGTGAGCGTCGTTCCCGCCGGCTCGCCGATCAGTGTCCAGGTCACGATTGTCGCCGCGCGGCCGCGCGGAACGACGATCTCCTGCCGGATCTTGCGCCCGCCTGGCAGGGCGAATGTCCACGTGGGCCAAGGAAAGCGGGTGAAGGTCTCCAGGCGCTCCCCGCCGTCGGGGGCGGTGACCCCGGGCTGGTAGCGCTGCGCGCTGATCGCCACACGGCCGTCCGGGGTGTCCACGAGGGCGTCCAGGCCGTTTACGAGGACGAACCGGCGCGAGGGCGACCCGGCGGCGCGCATGAGCAGCGCGTGGTACCGCCGCGTCCGCGCCAGCGAGACTTCGCCGGAGGCAAAGGCGCCGAAGCCGTCGGTCTCGAGCCATTCCCGGCCTGGGGCGTTCTCGATCATGGGTGTCGCCGCCAGAGCCTCAGCCCCCGGTCTCGAAGCCGGGATAGAGCGTCATCCCCCCGTCGACAAAGAGCGTGGTGCCGGTGACATAGTCCGAGTCATCCGAAGCCAGCCAGACGGCGGCGCGCCCTATCTCCTCGGCCTCGCCGATGCGCTTGTAGGGGATGAGCTTCAGCAGGGACTCGTACGCCGCGCGCGTGCCCCATGCCTCGGTGTTGATCGGGGTCCGGATGGCGCCGGGGCCGATCGCGTTCACGCGGATCCTCCACGGCGCGACCTCCTGCGCTATGCTCTTCATCATCAGCATCACGCCTCCCTTGGAGGCGGCGTAGTTGACGTGGCCCGCCCAGGGGATGACCTCGTGGACCGAGGACATGCAGATGATCTTGCCCGCGGCGCAGGACACCTCCCTGCGGACGCCGCGGCGCTTGAACTCGCGCACGGCCTCCCTGGCGCAGAGGAACTGCCCGGTCAGGTTGATGTCCAGGACCCGCTGCCACTGCGCCAGCGTCAGCTGGTCGAACGGCGCGTCCTTCTGGACCCCCGCGTTGTTCACGAGGATGTCCACCGTGCCGAACTCCTCCTTCGCGCGGGCAAACATCCCCACGACATCCTCCTCCTTGCTCACGTCGGCGCGGTGGATGATCGCCTTCGCGCCGCATCTGCGGATCTCCGCGGCCACGGCCTCCGCGTCGTCCGGGCCCGAGATGTAATTGACCAGCACGTCGGCCCCCGCGTGGCCGAGAGTGATGGCGACCGCCTTGCCGATCCCGGAGCTGGCCCCGGTGACGATGGCCTTCTGGCCCCGAAGGGTCTTTATGACCGAGCAGGAGGGCATGACGGGCTCGGGGAAGGCCTGGTGGACGAAATCGGCGTCAACGGGAGTGTTCATGGCAATTTGGGGCCGCACGGTCGCGGCGCTGGAGAATTGAGCTTGGTCCAACCGGTTTATTCCGCCTGCGGCCGCGAATTTGCATCGTTTTCCCGGGAATAGAAATGCATCGGGCGATCATCAGGCCGCCCCGCCCCGCATTGCCGCCTGGTGCTCGCAGAATATGCAGCGCACCCGCGGCGCGTGGTCGAGCTTCGCGCAGAACACCCCCGACGGGCCGCGCGCGAACGTGAACGCCCGCGCGGCTGCCAGCATGCCGAGGAGCGGCGCGGTGAAATAGACCCAGATCGCACTGGCATCCCGCGCGGCAAGCGCGCTCGAGAGGGTGCGCGCGGGATTGAGGCTCATGCCCGAGATCGGGGCCTCGATCATGATGAAGAGAGCGACGCACGCGCCCGCGCACACGCCGGTGAGGCGCGCATATCGCCGGGAATTCGAGGCGAGGAGCACGACGCCCATCAGCACGAAGGCGATGGCGGACTCCGCGGCGAAGGCGGCAAGCGGGCCGGCGGGCCCCGGCCTGGTCGTCACGTAGTCGACCGCCGGGTGCGCGAGCCAGCGCCCGAGCAGCGCCGACGAGATCGCCATGCCGGCCGCTCCCCCGGCGAACTGCGCGGCGACGTAGCCCGCCAGGTCCCGCCTGGCGACCTTCCCGAGCCGGTAGAAGGTGATCGTGACGGCGGGATTGAAATGCGCCCCCGAGAGCCTGCCCCAGCGCGAGTAGATCAGGGCGACCGCCGTAAGGCCCATCGCGACCCCCATGAGGGCGCGGCGAGCGAACGGGTCGCCGATCATCGCCCGGACCGGCGAGGAGGGATGCTCAAGCAGGATGCAAAACCCGCTTGCCGAAATCATGAATGCACCGAGGCCGGCCGCCTCAATCAGGTACTCGCGCCAGTTGCCCGCCACCGGCGCGAACCCCGGCCCGGTGGACGAGCTCGTCGTTGGGGCCATCGCGAATCACCCGGGAGCCTGCCGGCCCCTCGTCACTTCATCCTCTCGATCAGGTGGTCCCCCACCCTCAGAGCGTTGGCCATGATGGTCAGCGCGGGATTCACGGCGGCGCTCGATGGAAAGAAGCTCCCGTCGACGACGTAGAGGTTGTCGACCTCGTGCGCGCGGCAGTTTACGTCGAGCGCCGAAGTGGCCGGGTCGCGGCCGAAGCGGATCGTCCCGTTCTGGTGGGCCACGCCGGCCAGGGGGATGCGCTGCCCCACCCAGAGCTGGCGGGGTATGATATGGGTGCAATCGATCTCGTGGCTCAGGCCCTTCAGCTTGGCGATCAGGCGCCTGTGGCCCTCCTCGTTGTTCGGCTTGTAGGCAAGGACGATCCGTCCATCGCGGTTGACGCTGACCCGGTTCTCCGGGTCGGGCAGGTCCTCGGAGGTGAGCCAGAAGTCGAGGGAGTGCTTCGCCATGACCTCGAGCGTCATGTTTGGGACGAAGGGGGGGGCCCCGGCCGACAGCGTCACGCCGTCCATCTTCCCAACGAACGAGATATGGCCCATCGGGAATTCCCATTCCGGCGTGGCGGAATAATAGTCGTTCAACGAAAGGGTCTTCTGGAACTGCGTGGGGTTCGGTTCACGCGAGATCGCCAGCATGACCGAATTGACATGGCCCATGTAGTTGCGCCCCACCTGGTCGGAGCCGTTGGCGAGGCCGCTGGGATGGCGTTCATTTGCGCTTCTTAGGAGGAGGGCCGCCGAGTTGATTGCGCCGGCCGAGACGACGACCAGGTCCGCCGTCAGCGCAAAGGAGCCCTTGTCCCCGGAGCGGGTGACGTGGATCCTGCTTACGCTCCGGCCGGACGCGTCCGTCTCCAGGCGCGTGACAAGGGTCTCGGGCATCAGCGTGACGTTGGCGTGCTCAAGGGCGGGGTCGACGGCGCAGGTCTGGGCGTCGGCCTTGGCGTTCACGAGGCATGGGAAGCCGTCGCAGGTGTTGCAGCGAATGCACGGGCTCGCGTGGCGGTCGCGCTCGTTCAGCTTTACCCCGAGCGGCGTATGAAAGGGCCTGTGTCCGAGGCGGGCCAGGTCATCGTGGAGCTCCTGGATCCGCTGCTCGTGGCTGATGGCTTCGTAGGGATACGGCGATGCTCGCCACGGCTCGGTCGGGTCCTCGCCCTGCGCCCCGTGCACATGGTACAGCCTCTCGGCCGCATCGTAGTAGGGTTCGAAGTCCCGGTACGATACGGGCCAGGCGGGCGAGAGCCCCCCGTGGTGCCGAATCTCGCCAAAGTCCTGCTCGCGCAGGCGGAACAGCGCCGCGCCGTAGAATTTCGTGTTGCCGCCAACATAGTAGTTTGTGTGCGGATGGAGCGGCGCGCCGTCGCAGGTGAGCCATTCCTCCCTTGTGTTGTAGCGCCCATCCACATTGACGGCCCGGGTGCTCCAGTTGTCCTTCTCCCGGGGGACATAGGGCCCCCGCTCGATCAGGAGGATGCTCTTGCCGGTCGGGGCGAGCTTCCACGCGAGGGTGCCCCCGCCGGCGCCGCTGCCGATGATGATGACGTCGTAATGCTTGTCCATTGTGTTGGAGTGGTCGACGCGCACGGGCGCCTTCCGTTAGGGTTCGCCACGTCCGTTTTAGTCCCGGGGCGCGGAAGATTTCCAAAGATTCTCCGGGAATAAACTCGAATGCACCCGCCTCGCGGGCCTCACCAGGCTCCCGGAGACACGGGCGCGACCGGCCTAGAAGCTCAGGACCGCGGACAACTGGATCCGTCCCGGCCGGGTGCCCGCCAGGCGCTCCAGTTGCCATCCGTAGTCGGCCTTGACCGTGCCATGGGAGCCGATCTGGACGCGCAGCCCGGGGCCGGCCGACACCAGGGTGTCTTCCGTCTCGCCGGGCTGGAGCCCGTGCTGCCAGTCCCTGCCCGCGTCGATGAAGACCAGGGCCTGGGTCTGGTCGGGAATGCGGCGCAGGAGATGGAGGCTGGGGCTCCTGACCTCCAATTGGGCGGAGATCCCGCCGTCGCCATTGACGATCCGCTCGTCGTACCCGCGGACGGAATCCTCGCCCCCCAGCCCGAACTGCTCGGACGGAAGCAGGCGCGCGGACGACCATTGGGCCGACCCGGTGAGCACCCCCGTGAAATCCCCGGGAAGCCGCTCCAGGCGCGAGAAGCCGGCCAGGACGTAGCCATAGTCTGCGGTGGCCCCCGCCCGCTGCACCTCGAAGTTGCTGTCGTGGTTCAGGCCGCCAACGCCCCCGGGGCTGTAATACGCGGACACCGAGCCGTGGGTCGATCCGTGCGCGTCGCTCATGGACCCAGTGTAGGTGACCAGGGCCTGCGCGATGTTCGCGGGCGAGCTGAACACCTGCGTCCCTCCAAAACCCAGGTTGTTGTTGCTCCACTTGTAATCGAGGCCGAATGCCAGCGACTGGTCGTAGCCCGGCAAGACGGGCAGGAGGATCGTGTACCGCAGGCCCGCCTGCCACGTGATGCCGGTCAGGTTGAACAGGCTGCTTGCCGCGGTGTCGGAGCGTGCCCAGGAGCCGAGGGCCGAGAGCGTGGCGCGCCAGGGCAGCGGCAGGACGTAGCTCGCGCTGTCCGCATCAAGGCGGTCCGCATCCGTGCTGCGCGTGTACTGGTAGCTGAGCTCGTTGTCCCGGTCCCAAAGGTTGCCCAGGTTGAAGCCGGCGATGGCCCTCCCGAGCCCGGTCGCCTGGTTGCCGGTGTCCTCGTAGCCCCAGTAGAGGCGCTCCGGCCTTTCATCCGCGACCCGAAGGAGCGCGTCGGTCTCGCCGGGGCTGTCGCCCTTCGAATA
>Ga0181526_10003538_pt1 | contig 12689 bp, 9 predicted proteins | sample PEATcosm2014_Bin_35_FD_119750 | JGI IMG/M metagenome (GOLD analysis project Ga0181526, IMG submission 119750) | Peatland microbial communities from MTU Mesocosm Facility, Houghton, MI, USA - PEATcosm2014_Bin06_30_metaG | ecosystem: Environmental > Terrestrial > Soil > Wetlands > Peat | place...
AAGCTCCCGCTGGCGTTGGCCGAGCTGGGATTGATCGATGAGTACGAGTTCGTGGTGCAGCCCAGGCTAGCGGGCCACGGGCCGACGTTGTTCGCGGGGCTATCGAAGCATGTCGACTTGAGGTTCGTGAGCCGGCTGGAGTTCGGCTCGGGGGCGGTGGCGATGCGGTATGAGCCGAGCAGGTAGCCATTGGGCTTGTTAGCCCGAGTCGGCCGCATCGTGAAGCAACTCGGGCCAGCCATTCCAAAGTTTCGACCAACTGACCATCGTCAGCGCATCCCGGTGACAGTAGTCGAGCGGGGCTGGCCTGACTCGGTCTCAACGATGGTGCTGGAACGTCTTCCGGTACGGGCAAGCGGCTTGCCGTTCGTTTGCGAACACCGCTTTGGCAAAACCGGGACGCCGGCTTGGCTTCCGTCGACGACAAGATCCCGCAACTCCTTGCCGCTCCGGTATTTTCCATGAATGAAGAGTGGGTCCAAAAGTGCGATTCCGTCGTCGGAGGATTCTTAATGTTTCGATCCATTGCTCGCGTCGTGGTTCCTATTGGCATGGTATCTGTTTCCGTCTTGGCGTCCTTGGCCAACGCCCAAGAAGGCATGCCCAATCCGATTATGGCGCCGAATCCGCTGACGGCGACGATATCCATTTTTCGTAGCAATATGCAGGACAAGATCATGAAGTCGGCGGACGCGATGCCAGAGTCCAAGTACAGGTACCGGCCAACGAAGGACGTTCGCTCGTTTGCCGAGATCCTGAATCATGTGGCGGATATATCCTACATATTGTGTTCAAACGTCAAGGGTGAAGCGACCCCCGCCACGGCTCCCGCGAAGGGTTCGAAGACCCAGATCATGGCCCACCTCAAAGGCGCGTTCGATTACTGCGATGGCGTGTACTCCGGGTTCACCGATGCGCACCTCAATGACCCGGCGGACTTCTGGGGCGCCAAGACTAACAAGATGTTCGTCTTGACGCAAGTCGCAAATCATGACGCTTTGCATTACGGCAATCTCGTCACGTATCTGCGCTTCAATGGCCTCGTGCCGTCCGGGGGCTGGTTTTGATGGCCCAGCGGCGCCCGCGTCCCACTAAGCGATTAGCGGGCATCCGTCGGGTCGAGGTAATCGGCGACGATCCATGCCGCGCCGGCGATTGCCAGATTCACCCCGTTGCCTGCCCAGTTGAACAGTTGGTGCGCATTCGCAAATGGCGCAGGAAGCCAGACCAGCAGTCCGAAGCCGATGATCATCGCCGTGGTCAGGCGCGATGCCAGTCGCGACTGACGCTCGACGAGCAGTGCGATGGCCGCCAGCGCGAACGCAATCGTAGTCAGGATGGCCCAGAACATCTGTCCCGGAGGAATCCACTTGGGCACGAAAGATGCCGTGGCGGACAAAGAGATGAGCTGTTCCAGCATGAACGAGATCACACAGATCGCAAACAGGAGGTATGCGAGGCGCGCCAATCTTGGTTTGCGATCGGCCTTGGCGCGGCCAACGGTCGCATACACGATCAGCGCCCCGGCTACCTGAGACGATTGCTCGAAGAAATTGCCCCAGGGATCGTACACCAGCGGCGTCGCGATGATGCGCGGGATCCAGAGCAGGGCAAAGAACGAAAAGACGCAGGTAAGCGTGATCGCGCCGGCCCGCGTGGCACGCGACCACTGCACCGCCAGTCCAGCCAGGATCTCGATGGCTCCAACTATATACGCCAGAATTTCGCGCTGGGATCCCTTCCCGAGCGCATCGATCCGCTGCCAGCCGTTGAAGTCATGCCAAACCAAGGTGATGACCCCAAGAAAGATCGCCGCCACGCCCAAGACGTGACGTCCGAGACGGAGTTTATTCACACCGCCTCAATCTTACCCGGCGATTGGCTAAAGCGGTAGAGCCATTTGTCATCAATCCGTTGGACCAATGCGTTTCGCATGGGCGTGTGAGAGATGAATTCGACCCCTCCGGTCAAACGCGGATGCGCCGTGACGTCACTGGTCCCACACGACTTCGAACGTCGGGCGGCGTTTTCGGTTGACGAAGATCCTGCTGAGATAACGCGCCGCGTGCGCGGGACCATCGACGACGGATTCTGAATCGCACAAGCTGGTAGCCGCCTTGATATCTGCCGATATCGTCCAGTCCACCTTCCCCAAGACTGAAGTCTCACTTTCCGAGGTGTGCCGTGATCCCGCTTCGGCAGCACTCACCGGAATGACCACGCGGCCAGTGAAACAGGAAGATTCCCAGACTCAAGGGCGTTTGTCGGGACGTATGGCTTGGGCTGTCCCCAACTCCCGCTGAATGAGCATGTTGCCGGCTACCGCGGGTTAATCATTCCTCTGCTGCGTCGTTACCGCTTTCGTTATGCTTCCTGGTTGGCACTCCTATTGAGATTTATGAACGTTCTCAAGGCTCCTATCGTCATTCAATAGGAGAGTGGGGATTGGAACGAAATCAGGCAAATCTTCTGCAGGGAACGCTGGACCTGCTCATCCTCACGGCGATTGGCGACGGCGAATTCCACGGATTGGGGATCGCCCGACGTGTCGAGCAGATCACTGGCGGCACGTTCAAGGTCAGACCCGGTTCCCTCTTTCCGGCTCTTCACCGAATGGAAGAGGCTGGATGGCTGAATTCCTTCTGGGGCGAGTCGGAGAATAACCGGCGTGCCCGATACTATCGGCGGACCAGGGAAGGCGAGCGCCAGTTGGGAATCGAAACCGAGCCATGGATGATCGTCTCCCGTGCCATCGCAAGCGCACTGAAAGCGAATTAGGAGGCCGTATGGGGATGGGATCGCGTCTCACTTCTGCGCTGCGGACACTGCTGCACAAGCAGCGGGTTGAGTCGGAACTGGACACGGAGATCCGAAGCTATGTAGATGCCATCGCTGACGAGAAGATTGAAAGCGGAATCTCGCCCGCCGAGGCTCGCAGGCAGGCTTTGGCGGAATGCGGGGGCCTTGAACAGGTCAAGGAGGCCGTGCGCGACCAGAGTGCGAGTACGACCGTTGAATCGGTCATCCAGGATATTCGCTATGGGCTCCGCCAGATGCGGCGCAATCCCGCGTTTACTTGGACCGCTGTGATCACACTTGGATTGGGAATCGGAGCGACCACGGCGATCTTCTCGGCCGTGTACGCACTGTTGCTGCGCCCGCTTCCCTATCCGGGCGCGAACCGGCTGATGTACGTTTCCCAGGCGTGGCCAAAGGGGAGTGGCATGCCGATGATCTCGCCGGACTTTGTTGCCGCACAATCGGCTCTCAAGTCATTCCAGTCGCTTGCGGGATTTGTGGACATGGGCGACCGCAACCTGACCGGTACGGGCGATCCCGTCCGGGTAAAGGTTGTGCAGATGACCGCGAACTTCCTCCCGATGCTGGGTATCGTTCCGCGGCCGGGGCGTAACTTCCTGAACCGTGAAGATCGCGCTGGAGGGCCGGCGGCGGTACTCCTGAGCCATCGGCTGTGGGAAAGCAAATTCCAGGGCGACCCGTCGGTTGTAGGCCGCGCGGTTACGCTCGACGGCAAAATTCAGACTGTGGTTGGGGTACTGCCCGCGCAATTCCTGTTTCCCGATCCGGCGATCGAGCCCGACGTATACGTTCCCGCCGATCTCGATCCCGACACGAATCTTTCCCGGCAAAAGTATATTTTGATGGTGAACGCGACGGCGCGGCTGCACGATGGCGTAACGGCACAGCAGGCTCACGCGGAGTTGCAGGCATTCGCGGAAAACCGCGCCAAAGGATATCCGGCGACATTCGGCGCGTTCGCGGATGGCCGCAGGATGGTGATGGAGCCGCTACAGCGCGATCTCACCGGCGACGACCGCAGAAGCCTGTTGCTTCTGCTGGCCTGTGTCGGGGCGGTGCTGCTGACTGCGTGCGCAAACGTGGCCAACCTGCAACTGGCGCGCGCCATTTCGCGGCGTCATGAAACGGTGGTGCGCGGGGCCCTCGGCGCAGGACGGCGGCGACTGGTTCGGCAATTTTTAGTGGAGAGCCTGACCCTGGCGACGCTGGCAACCGCTGTCGGGCTGGGGATTGCGCTCGCAGCGACATGGCTCATACGGCAGGCTGGAATGCCGGGCGAGTTTGCCGGGACCTCGCAGATGGCTCAACTGATCCGGACGCCCTTTGGAAAGCTAAGCGCCGCGGTCCAGGTGGATGGCGGCGTGCTCCTGTTTGCATCTGGGCTGGCATTACTGACGACCGTTCTGTTTGGCCTGGCTCCGGCAATCAGCGGTTCGAGAACCGATTTGCGAACGGCGCTGCAGGGGACAGGGCTGCGCATGTCCTCAGGACACGAGCAACGGTTGTTACGGCACGGACTGCTGATAGCGGAAATTGGATTGGGAGTGGTGCTCCTGGCGGCTGCCTGCCTGCTGATTCGCAGTTTTGCGAACGTACTCCACGACGATTCGGGATTCGACGCGCGCCAAAGCCTCACCGGGGTGGTACAGCTCCAGCGGAATACACCGAGTGCGACGGTAAAGGGTTTTGTTGACCAGTTGTTGCCGCGTTTACAGGCAATTCCGGGGGTGCGTACCGCTGCCGTGACCAGTGCGCTTCCGCTGGATAAAATGTTCTTCTGCCCGAACACCATGCTTGCGTTCGGAGAGGGACCGCTCCCTCCGCCGCTTGAGCGGCCAGGCGGCTGTGCGATCGGCACTTCTCCGGATTACTTTCACGCCGCAGGTACGCTCGTTCTAAGGGGCCGCGCATTTAACGATCGGGATAATGCCGCATCTGTTCCGGTGGCGATCGTCAACCAGGCATTTGCCCGACTCTACTTTAAGGGAGACGTGCTGGGCAAGCGATTCCGTACCAATATCCTGGCGAAGAACCATGACCGTGAATTCACGGACAGGACCATCGTGGGCATTGTGCGGGACGTTCGCTATAACAGCCTGGAGGACAATGTTCAGCCTGTAATCTATCTCCCCGTGGATCAGGTTCCGCTGCCGAGAGTCAATCTTTTGCTGCGTTCGGACGTCGAGCCAACCTCGCTGGCCAGCGCCATGCGTAGAGCGGTGACGGCGACCGATGCGGAGCAGCCTCTCTTCGATGTGGAGACGATGGAGGAGCGCGTTGCCGACGCTGTGGCGCCTCGACGGCTGGTGATGCTGCTGACTGCCTGCTTTGCCATGCTCGCGGTCGTGCTGTCGGGCGTCGGTGTCTACGGAGTCTTTGCCTACTCGGTTAGCCAGCGCACGCAGGAGATGGGCATCCGGCTGGCCCTCGGCGCCTCCCGCGCGCAGGTTGTGCGTCTTGTGTCCATGCAGGCGTTGCGGCTGATCCTGGCAGGCAGCGCCCTGGGTGTTGGGGCTGCGTGCCTGCTGAGCAAATGTCTCTCGAGCATGCTGGTGGGCGTCACCGGGCGCGACCCCGTCTCGTTGTCGGCAGCCTGGGCCCTGATGACGGTCATCGCACTTCTGGCGAGCATGATTCCAGCGGCCCAGGCTGCACGAACCGATCTGATTTCGGTGCTTCATTCCGAATAAGGAGTCGGTGACCTGCCATGAGCTCCGCAGTCTCAAGCTTCGCGCGACTCTGTTTCGCGACGAGCGGCAAATCGCCAAGTCACTCGTCGAGCGGCAGATTAGTACTGAAATGTCGGCTTGTCGACGGTAAGGCCGATCCGCGGCAAGGTGACGGGCGACGCGCTCATGGCCGTCTGCTTCGGCCGTTTGGTCGCCACCCGAAAAAGCGGTCGAAATTGGCCTTCCGGTAGGTCTGCCAAATACCCACGGTCAACGGACGTTGTGACGTGATATCGGCCTATTCCGCTTCGCGAGCGCGCGATCTAGCGTGCCGCCAATCCGATACGGCAAGCCAGCGATTTGGGGACTACGAGCCAAGGTTCCCACAAGCGGACTTTGCAGGCCTCTCGGCGGATCACATCCGCGGGTCGTGCGTTTCCCGTCAACTTGACGCGGTCTGCCGCCCCAGGAGCTGACGACCGGAAGCTGTTTGCATCGGTAAACGCTCGGCGACTACCCGCGACCAATCTCGGTTTAGGTTATGGTGGCTCGGCATTCTACTTGATCGTCACATCTTGACAATCAGGATGTATAGGCTCTATTCTGAAGCAGGCGGTCTTCGACAGCATTTATGAGCGAACCAAATACGGACGTCATCCAGGGCACGCTTGACATGCTTATCCTCAAGACTCTCAGCCTTGAGCCAATGCACGGTTTCGGGATCGCGCGCCGCATTGAGCGGATATCGCGCGGAGTCTTCAAGGTCAACCCCGGCTCGCTCCTCACCGCCTTGCAGCGCCTGGAGCGCGGAGGATGGCTCGATGCCGAGTGGTGTGTGACGGAGAACTCGCGCCGCGCCAAGGTCTATAAACTTACCCGCTCGGGGAAGAAGCAGTTCGAGAACGAAACTGCCGATTGGTCGCGCCGAGCGTCGGCCATCGCTCGGCTCCTAAAGGCGGAGGGCTAGCTAGCGCATGTCACTGTGGCGCCATCTTGTTCGCGGCCTGCGTGCGCTCACGAACCGCGGAGCGGCCGATCAGGATATTGCCGACGAAGTGGAGAGCTACCTGGAACAGGCTACCGCCGCGCTAGAGGCCAGCGGCCTATCGCCCGATGAGGCGCGGCGCGCCGCGAGGTTGAATTTTGGTAATGCTACCGCAGTGCGGGAACAGGTGCGCTCGTACGGTTGGGAGGATGCGATCGCGGCGCCGCTCTCGGATCTGCGTTATGCCGCTCGCCGGCTACGCGGCAACCTGGGCTTTACGGCGGTCAGCGTGCTTACGCTGGCGCTTGGCATTGGCGCCAGCACGGCGATCTTCAGCGTGATCGATGGCGTGCTGCTGAAACCTCTGCCGTATCCGCAATCCGGGCAGATCGTCGCTCTACGGCACACCGCGCCGGGCATCCATATCGACGACCTCAACCTGGCCGCCTCGCTGTACTTCACTTACCGGGAGGAAAGCCGCGTGTTTCAGGAGGTCGGCATGTGGATGCCCGACACCGCGAGCGTTACGGGCGTGGCCGAGCCGGAAGAGATTCCTGCGATAGCCGTTACCAATGGCTTTCTCGCGGTCCTGGGTGTTCAGCCCGCGATAGGACGGCGCTTCACCGCTTCCGACGACGACCCCAGGAGCGAGCGTACGGTAATGCTCTCGGACGGCTATTGGAAGTCGCGCTTTGGAGGCGACCGCTCTATTCTTGGCCGCCGGATTATTGTGGACGGCAGTGCGCGCGAAGTGATAGGCATCCTGCCACCGTCGTTCCAATTCATTGATCGGAAAATCTCCCTCCTGGCGCCGCTGCGGATGAATCGCGCGGACATTCGCCTGATCAGTTTCTGCTGCCAGGGTGTAGCCAGGCTCAAACCGGGCGTGACGCTCGCCCAGGCCGACGCGGATGTCGCGCGCATGCTGGCGCTGGCTCCGGTGAAGTTTGCGGTGAACCCCGGCTTTAGCGGAGACTTTTGGGTTTCCGCCCGCATCGCGCCCAGAGTGCATTTGTTGAAGGAGTACCTGATTGGCGACGTAGGAAAAACCCTCTGGGTGCTGATGGGCACCGTGGGCATTGTGTTATTAATCGCCTGCGCCAATGTGGCGAATCTGCTGCTGGTCCGCGCCGATGGACGACGGCAGGAACTGGCGGTTCGCGCGGCGCTGGGCGCCGGGCGGGGACGGATCGCGCGCGAGTTGCTGCTCGAAAGCCTGCTGCTCGGTGTTGCTGGAGGCGGGCTGGGGCTGGCGCTCGCGTATGTCGCGCTGCGGGTACTCGCCACGTCCGGCATGGAACACTTGCCGCGCATTCACGATATTTCCATCGGTCCAACGGTGCTGGCGTTCACTTTGGTTACCTCGCTCGCCGCGGGTTTACTGTTCGGCCTGATCCCGGTCTTCAAATATGTGCGGCCTCAATTATCGATCGCGCTACGCGGCGGCGGCCGCTCGCTCAGCCCGAGTAAGGAGCAGCATCGCGCGCGAAGCCTTCTCGTGGTCACGCAGGTGGCGCTGGCTTTTGTCCTGCTGGCTGGATCCGGACTGATGATCCGCACCTTCCAGGCGCTGCGCCATATCGATCCCGGCTTTTCCCGCGCGCGAGAGCTGGAGACGTTGCACCTTTCGATTCCGGAGTCGCAGGTAAAGGAACCGGAGCGGGCGATTCGCATGGAAGAGGAAATCCTGCGTCAGATGGCCGCGCTAGCGGGCGTTTCCGCCGCCGCAATCACGAGCGATCTTCCCATGGAAGGCGGCACAAACGATCCCATTCACGCGGAGGATCAGGCAGCACAGGCGGGAACGGTTGCACCTGTACGGCGCTACAAGTTCGTGTCGCCGGGTTACTTTTCCACGACCGGCGCCCGTCTGATGGCGGGACGTGATTTGACATGGGCTGAGACTTATAACCGAACGCCCGTGGCCCTGATCTCGGAGAATCTGGCGCGGGAGTTGTGGCGCGATCCGCGCGTAGCAGTGGGCAAACGCATTCGCTCGGGGCTCAAGGACGACTGGCGCGAAGTGATCGGAGTGGTGGCCGACCTGCACGACGACGGCGTGGATCAGAATGCGCCTGCCATCGTCTACTGGCCCCTGCTGCAGAGCAATTTCGAATCCTCCGCGACCTACGTATTTCGAAGCGTGGCTTTCATCATCCGCACACCGCGGGCGGGAACTCCGGCGTTGCTGGGGGAACTACAAAAAGCCGTCGCCAGGGTGAACCCAATTTTGCCCGTGGCAGACGTCAAAACGCTGCAATCGGTATACGACCGCTCGCTGGCGCGCACGTCGTTCACGCTGTTGCTGCTGGCGATCGCAGGTGGCATGGCGCTGTTTCTCGGACTCGTAGGACTCTACGGAGTTCTCTCCTACTCGGTTTCGCAGCGGACTCGCGAGATCGGCATACGGCTCGCGCTGGGGGCCCCCCTCCGGGGCGTCACGGTGATGTTCGTGCGCCACGGGCTGTTTCTCTCAGGCGCCGGCGCGACGTGCGGGTTGACGGCGTCGTTGGCCCTGACACGGCTGATGAAATCATTGCTCTATGATGTGAGCCCGGCCGATCCAGCAACGTATGGCGCGGTCTCCGCCGGGCTGATTCTTGCGGCGACGCTCGCCAGTTATCTGCCGGCGCGAAAGGCCACCAGGGTCGATCCAATGGAAGCTTTACGCGTTGAGTAACGTTCCTCATCGGGGATACCGCCTAACGGCACAGCGTTTTACAAATCCATGTTGACGCTTTGTATCCGACCCGCTGACGTTCCCGTCGCACCAAACGCCTCGGAAACGGGGGGCTGGGAAGCGTCCGGCAGCGCCGGGTAAGGGCGGCTCAAATCCCGTCTCCGGATCAGGACTTCGCGGGTGTTTGATGGTGGGAAGAGGATTTCGCGACAGGAATGTTTGGACGTGCGTGCCAAACTGCTGCATCGGGCCATTGTCCGAGTGGCCGGCGATCCAGGCCTATTGGGACTCGTTCCAGTAATGGGATCTTCCAGGCGTCATCTTCCGGAACTCACTTTCCAGACAGTCCGCATCCTGGAACCGGACTTCTGCCGCTGCCTTCGCAGACATTCTCAGAAGAGCATTGCGAGAACGGATGAGCCAGCTCAGTCGTCGTTTGCCCGGCCGCGCAGTTTCTTGGAGGAGGATCGTCGCAATTTTGCCGTGAGCCGGCGGATCTTGGAGCCGAGCGTGGGCCGACTTGGGCGGCGGGTTTTCGGGGCGACTTGCGCGCGGGCGATCAGTTCGTTCAGTCGCGCTCGAGCTTCGGCTCGATTGGCCTCCTGCGTCCGGTGCACGCGGGACGTGATGATCAACACGCCGTCTTGCGTGGCGCGATTGCCGGCTAGTGCGAGGAGGCGTCGGCCTACGTCGGCGGGAAGCGAGCGAGATTGGCCGACATCGAAGCGCAGTTGGACAGCAGTGGAAACTTTGTTGACGTTCTGGCCGCCAGGACCGGAAGCGCGAACAAAGGTCATTGTAAGTTCGGAATCTGGAATGAATATGCGCAAATGCTACTTCCAGATTAGCCCGTAATGGGGTGGCAGCACGCGAAGAGAATAGTGGCGAGCGGCCCGGAAGGCGGCCGCGGAGAACGACAAGGCGCAGCTGATTCGCGACCCGACGAATCGACTCCTGCGCTTGCTGAGCAAGCCGCAGTGCCCAGTGTAACCATGCACCACCGTAGAACAATACAAACGCAAAACAACCCAAACACCACAGCGCTTCAATCCAACACAAGCAGCTTGCTACTGCTCAAGGTCAGTCGCTCTCGCCCTTGACGAAGAAGGGCTCCATCTCCTTGTACTCCAGGATCTTCACGAGCGCCTCCTTGGGAGCGTTGCCCTGCGCGATCGCGAGGAACGCCTGCTCCGACTGCGCCACCATCGCGCGCGCGAGGTCGTTCTTGTGGATCGAGTGGTACTTGGACGGCATGGCCCAGTTCAGCAGTGGCATGACGTAACCAAGGACGCCCCGCGTGTTGGAGTTGCCGAGAATGACGGCGGGACGGTACACCCCAAGGAAGTCGAACTTGACGGACTCGACAGCCTTTTCCTTCTCGCCGATGATCTTCGCGTACTTCATCCCGGCCTCGGGGTCCGCGCCCGCTGCTGTCATGACGCCGCACACACGAGCGCCTCCAGCCTTGGCGGCGCGGCAAAAGGCCTGCGGGTAGGTGACTTCGACCTTGCGCACCTCCTCCTCGGGCATCTTCGCGCTGCCCTTGCCTACGCCGAACGCGGCGAGCGCGACATCGACTCCCTGGGCGTGCGGCGCAACCTCCTCCTCGAGTCGGTCCATGTTGACAACCACCTCGGAAACCTTGGGGTCGGCGAAGGCGTCCGTCTTGCGGCGCGTCACCACCGCCACCTTCTTGCACAGCGGGTTCTTGATCAGAAGCTGCACGATGCGTCCGCCCACGTTCCCCGTCGCGCCCAGCACGATCGCCGAGTACTGCGCCTTCGCCTCTGCCGCTGCCGTCGTCACGTTACCCGCGCGCGGAACCAAAGATGCACGCAAATCCGCGGGCGAGTGAAGTTTTGTTGGGTCGGGCGATTTCTTCACATCATCTCTACTTTCACACTCTTTTATGATTTTTCGCTCGTTCTGTTAGCTGCTGCTGCCGCTCATGGCTGGTCGCTCTCGCCCTTGACGAAGAAGGGCTCGATGTCCTTGTATTCCAGGATCTTCACGGTCGGCTCCCTGGGAGCGTTGCCTTGCGCAATCGATATCGGTGTAATCCATTGGGTACCCTTCCACTATTATTGTCCCGCGCGGCCATGTTGCGAGTCGGCCGTGGGCAGTTGCCGATTTTGTTCCATTGCGCCGACCTGTTTCCGGGTGGCCGGCGATCCGACCAGAAGGCCAGATGGACGCGCCACTTGAATGCTCGACGTGCGGGATCAGATACCCCTGGGTCTCTGCGCATCTATCACTTCTCATCCGCCGGCATTCGTCGCTGTATTTTGGACCCAAGTGCCCCCGATTATCGTCCGAGAGGCCGACCGTCGGTCCTGGTCGTACCGGGCGCGACGGATCCGCGCCGCGTCCGAGGCGTCGGCAGTTCGTCTTTCGCCTTTCGCAATTGCATGCGCGGAACTGCTCCGGCCTCGACCAGCGCCTGGAGCTTCCACATGTCGGTATACACTTCTTCAACTCGAGAGAGGACTAATCGTGCCGCAGAGCCGCCAGCGGATCGATTCGGGACGCTCGCCTTGCCGGCGCATAGCCAGCGAGAATCGCGGCGCTTAGGAGGACGACACCGGCCAGCGCCAGGGTTCCCGGATCGTTGGGCTGGGTCTCGAACAGAAACGATTTGACAAGCCGGGACGCGCTCAACGCGGCAGGCACGCCGATCGCGAGCCCCACCGCCGCCAGTAGTAGAACGCGGCGCAGAACCATCCGTACCACGGCGCCCGGTTGCGCGCCCAGAGCCATACGGATTCCAATCTCGCCGACCTGCCGCACGACGCTGTAGGACATCGTCCCGTAGAGTCCCACGCACGCGGTCAGGAGAGCGAGAACCGCGAAACCCGTGCATAGTTTCGCGAACGTGACTTCCCGGCTGATCGTCCGATCAATTTCCGCAGCCTGTGTGACCACGTTTGTGACGGGTATGCGTGAATCCGCCTCCCGCACGATCTCATGCACACTCCGGACATACCTCAGCGGATCACCCGCAGTGCGCAGCGCGTAGGTCATTCGGTCCGGAGAAAACTGGCTGACCGCTACGAACACGGTCATTCGACTCTCCTCTTCATTTTTCAGACCACCGTACCGCAGGTTAGCCGACACGCCGACGATTTCGAGATCGCGCTTCTCGTCCGGGAGCGTGATGCTCCGGCCCACCGGATTCTCGTTCCCGAAGTAAGTTCGCGCCAGCCGCTCGCCGATCACTGCAACCGGCCTGGAGCCCGGTTGGTCGCGGTCGTCAATCTCACGCCCGGCCAGGATCGGAATCTGCATCGTCGTGAGGAAACGCGGTCCGGCGGCAAGGACGCGCGCGTCTTCGATGGTAACAGCGCCGATCTTCATTGGCCCCCTGATTGCCTGCCCGGCGCGGCCGGCGTTGATGATCGAGGATTGCGAAAGCGTCGCGCCGCTCACGCCGGGGATCGATTCGAAGCGCTTGCGCAGGTCCGCGTAAAAAATGGCGATCTCCGGGTCGCGATGCCCGGCCTGGCGCGCATTCAGCGAGAACAGAAGGATGTTCTCG
>Ga0181526_10003542_pt1 | contig 12679 bp, 10 predicted proteins | sample PEATcosm2014_Bin_35_FD_119750 | JGI IMG/M metagenome (GOLD analysis project Ga0181526, IMG submission 119750) | Peatland microbial communities from MTU Mesocosm Facility, Houghton, MI, USA - PEATcosm2014_Bin06_30_metaG | ecosystem: Environmental > Terrestrial > Soil > Wetlands > Peat | place...
CTTGTGCAAGGCTTCCACCTGGGCTTCCGCCTCCTTGAAAGCCGTTATGTCCTTGGAGATGCCGAACGTCCCGATGATTTCACCGTGGTCGTCATAGAGGGGCATTTTGCTGGTCAGCGCCCAAGTGACGCGTCCGTCCAGCCACGTTTCCTTCTCGGTCTTGCCAATCATCGGCTGGCCGGTGCGGATGATTTCCTGTTCGTCCTCGAAGGCTGGCCGTGCATGCTCCTCCCCGAAGAAGTCAAAGTCGCGTTTGCCAATGGCCTCGTCCGCGTTGCGCAGCCTGAAGTACGCAGCCAGGGACGAGCTGCAGCGACGGAAGCGCGATTCGCGGTCCTTGAAATAGATCGCATCCGTCGAGGAATCCATCAGCGCCCGCAACAGATACCGCTCACTGGCCAATTGTGCCTCCGCCCGTTTGCGCTCGGTGATGTCCACCAATATGCCTTGCGAGCCAATAATCGTTCCATCGGGGCCAAGCAACGGCCCTTTAATAGCGTGCAAATACTGGTCCTTGCCATCCGGGCCGACATAATACTCCTCCGTTTCAATGCTCCGGCCGGTCTCCATGATGAGTTTATGATGGTGGGCGCCATCATTTAACAACTTGATTTCTCCCAACTTCTCAGAATGTTTGGCGTCTTTGGGCCTCCATTTCTCGGCGGCAACTTCCTCGGCGGTTTTGCCAACGAATTCCTCCGGGGTTGTCCTTCTGAGGCGGCAAAACCACGAATTCACGAAGATGAAACGGCCCCCCCGGTCCTTCTGGAAAACACCGATCGGCAGTTGATCCAGCAGCAAACAGGAAAGCGCTTGCGACTCCCGCGGAGATGGCTCCAACGCATCGCTTTCCATGAGCGCCGACCGGCTGGTATCTGTTTCTTTCATCGTTGACTCGCGTGGTGCTCCGGCCACTGAAATCATCTGCTTGGTATCGGCGCTTTTGGCGCCCGCCTTAAGGCGATCAGCAAACAAATGCTACACGGTTTGTTTGCCGGCGTATTTCCTGGAGGCAGTGTCCACGCGAATGGTCTCCCCTTTGGTGATGAACAAAGGCACCATGATCTCAAGGCCCGTTTCGAGCCGGGCTTCTTTCCAGGCTGTGTCCGAGCCGCCGCGAACGGGCGGGGCGGTGTCCAGCACTTGGAGCGGAACTTGCGGCGGAAGCACGATATCGAGGAGGGCGCCATCCAGGAACATGGCCTTGTATTCCTCGTTTTCTTTGAGAAACCAGCGCCGTTCACCGAGTCGCTCGTCGTTCAGATCGAGTTCTTCGAACGTCTCAGCGTCGAGAAAGGCATGCACGCCGGCCTGGCTGTAACTGTAGGTGACGCGTCGGGTTTCCAAATGAGCCACGGGCACGCGTTCGTTTTCGGCAAAAACGCGGTCAATCATGTGGCCGGTCTTGAGATGGCGCAACCGGGTGTGGAGTTTGTGCTTGGTTTGCGCGGTGCCGCTCTGGTGGAATTCCTCGATGATATACGGGGCACCTTCCAAAATCAGTACCATCATGCGCTTGAACTCGGACGGCAAAACTGTTTCCATGCATCACCTCCTCCGGCGGATGCCGGAATGATTTTATTGCAACTGAGCCTGCGACTCCGCATGTTAAACACGAACCACGCGACGAGTCAACAAGGACAAGAGCGAATCCTTGTGCCGCGTTGCATCAGTTTGCCATCGGCCTCCGACGCCGGTCACGCGGATCTTTTCAGACGCCTTCAAACCATAAGAAATCGGGTTCAATCCAATTTCACCCGCCTCGGCTGGCGCGTGAGCCAATCCCGGTCAGGGTCGCCCAGCCTGACCTCCGCGGCCCCGCCCCCTGGCCAAAGGCCCGGAGTGGTCATCCGACATTTCGGACACTTGCCCTCGCTGGTGATCCGGTACTCCTGCACGACGTAGCCGACGCGCTCAATGAGTGCTGTGTGGCATTGGGGACAAAAGGTGTTTTCCCACGGGCCGACGCGACCAGGCAAGTTGCCGACATAAACAAAATGCAACCCTTCCTCCGCGCCAATTTCCGCCGCGCGAATGAGTTGCCGGGCGGTCGTGGCCGGGGTGCCGGTCATCTTGTAGTCAGGATGAAAGGCGGTGACGTGCCAGGGTATGTCGGGGCTGACCGAGACGAGAAATTTAGCCATCGCGCGCAACTCCTCCTCGCTGTCGTTGAAGCCAGGCACCACCAACGTCACCACTTCCAGCCACAAGCCGCGTGCGCGCACCATGCGGATGCCGCCGGTCACGTGTTCGAGTGTCCCGCCCAGCGTGCGATAGCGCCGGTCGTCGAATCCCTTGAGATCAATTTTGTAGGCGACAATCCACGGGCGCAGAAAATCGAGCGCCTCGGACGTGGCGTTGCCGTTGGAGACAAACGCGCAGGCAAGTCCGGCTCGCTTTGCCTCCTGAAACACGGCGACGGCCCATTCCGCAGTGATCAGAGGTTCGTTGTAGCTGGACACAATCAGCCGGGCGCCGTTGTGTCGCGCCGCCTTCACGATTTGTTCAGGGGTTATTTCGAGGATGGGTGCCGCCGCCGCCTCGTCGCGCAACGCCTGGCTGGTGACCCAGTTCTGGCAATAGGAACAATGAAAATCGCAACCGAGCATTCCGAACGTCAGGGCGTCACTGCCAGGATGGACGTGGAAAAACGGTTTCTTCTCAACCGGGTCGCTCGCCAGGCCGCCAGCCACGTAACCGAACGGCACGCGCAGTTGACCGCCGGCGTTGAAGCGGACTTTGCAGACACCCCGCCGCCCCGCCGCGAGGAGACAGCGATGCCCGCACGCAACACAACGAATGCGCCCCTCTTCGGACCGCCAAAGCGTTCCGACCGCAGTGTGCCGATCCAGTGCCAGGGCCAGTGAATTGTTGTTCACGGCGCAATATACTGCCACTTGCCCTTGATGGCGAGGGCGGTCTGTTCTGGATGCGTTGAAACGCTGCAAATCCAACCCTTGATGTCGGGGCCGCCTCGCCGCAGGCCGGGATGCGGCCGATTGCGCTTGCCGATGGACTTGAGTGAAGGGCTCCCGGGTGGTAAATGTTGGTTATGCCACTATTAAAACTCGAAACTACAGTTGTTCTCTCTGAAGATAAGCGGCAAGCCCTGCTCGCTTCTTTGTCCAAAACCGTCGCCGAAACCATTGGAAAACCGCAGCAATACGTCATGGTCGCCGCAAGCCAGGCCGCCATGCAGATGTCCGGCAATCCGGGTGACGCGGCTTTTGTGGATGTCCGGAGCATTGGCGGGTTGACCGATGACGTGAACCGCAAGCTCTCGCAGAAGGTCTGCAAGTTGCTGGGCGATTCCATCGGGGTCCCGCAAAATCGCATTTACCTGAACTTCACCGATGTCAAGGCAAGCCACTGGGGTTGGAACGGGAACACGTTCGGGTGACGGCCGGTTTCAGAGACCGGCGCGCTCCTGATGACGCCACGAGGCTTCTGGAAGGGCAGTTAAATTTTGCGAAGCAATTGACAAAATATGGTAAGTTCTCGCTGGGATCATCCGATATATATGGAGCATGACAATTATCAGTCATGCAGATGGAGCCGTTTCAGCCGAATCAGTTCCTTCGTCCAACTGCGGCCGTCTGGTCGTTCCAGACGCGCGGTCGGGAAGTTGGACTCGCATCGCGGGTGCATGGCACGCGGCCATCAATTATCTCGTGCCGATTGGTTACGAAGACGAAACCGGATTCCATTACGGCGAAATGCCCGTGCCAAATTCCACAATGAGCCTCGGCGAAAAGTCTGCTTAAAACTGGCGGCCCGCGCTGGTGATTCTCCGGCGTCCGCAGTTTGTGGGACTGCCGCTCTGATCAGCGCGCGTTTCTCAACACCCATGCCCGGAGAAATGGAAATAATCGGTGTTGTTGATTGTTTCAAAAGGACGCAACAATCCGGACATGACGATTCCGGCTGAATTGCTTCAACACCTTGCCACCGCCAACAGCGTGACCGTGCTGACCGGCGCCGGTGTATCAGCGGAAAGCGGTGTCCCCACATTTCGCGATGCCCAGACCGGGCTGTGGGCGAAATTCAGTCCCGAAGAACTGGCCACTCCGCGCGCCTTCCGGCGCGATCCCCGCCTCGTTTGGGAATGGTATGAATGGCGGCGGAAGCTTGTCGCCGGGGTAAAGCCAAACCCGGCACACCTCGCCCTGGCAGAAATGGAGAAGCTTTTTCCGCGGTTCCATCTCATCACACAAAACGTGGACGGTCTGCATCAATGCGCCGGAAGCCGGCGCGTCATCGAACTGCACGGCAATATCATGCGCACGAAATGCTTTGACGAAGGCACGCTTGTTTCGAGTTGGGAAGACACCGGCGATGTCCCGCCAAAATGTCCGGCCTGCGGCGGTTTGTTGCGCCCCGACGTGGTTTGGTTCGAAGAGCCGATGCCCGAAGCGGAGATGGAACAGGCGGCGATCGCGAGCACGACTTGCGATGTCTTTTTCTCCATCGGCACATCCACAGTCGTTTATCCCGCGGCCGCTCTGCCATCGGAAGCGTTGCGCAGCGGAGCGGCGGTGGTGGAGATCAATCCGCAGCCAACACCATTCACGGCGCAGGCGCACTGCGCTCTCGCTGGTGCGGCCGGAGTTGTGTTGCCCGAATTGATGAAGGCCCTCAACGCCTCACGCCGCTCCAGGCAGGTTACCACCGCTGCTGGACCAAAGCCCTGATTTGCCGGTCGTAAACCGCGGCGATGCCCGCCATCGTCTCGCGGCTCAAGGGCGGCAGGCCGGCGGCGGCGATGTTTTCTTCCACTTGACTCGGGCGTTTGGCTCCGGGGATCGCGCAGGTGACTTCGGGAAACATCAAAATCCACCGCAACGCCATCTGGCCCAGCGTCGCCCCGGTGGGCACGAAGCGTCGCAATGCCTCCACCGCTTTCAGGCCCGTCTCGAAATCCACGCCCGAAAAAGTTTCCCCCCGGTCAAAGGCCGCGCCCTGGCGGTTAAAGGCGCGGTGGTCATCCGCCTCGAAGCGGCTTCCCCTGGTCAATTTGCCGGTGAGCATGCCGGAGGAGAGCGGCAGTCGCGCCAGAATTCCCACCCGGCGGCGGCGCGCCTCGCCGAAGAATAATTCGCTGGGACGCTGACGGAACATATTGAAGATGATCTGGATCGTCTGCACCCCCGGATGTTCCATCGCGATCAGCGCTTCCTCCACCTTTTCCACACTGACGCCGTAGTGGCGCAGTTTGCCCGCCCGGGTCAAATCGTCCAGGATGCTGAACACCTCCGGCATGTAGAGGACGGTGACAGGCGGGCAATGCAGTTGCAGCAAGTCAATCGTCTCCACCGCCAGATTCTTGAGGCTGCGTTCGACAAACGCGGTGAGGTTTTCCCGGTTATAGCCGGCGGCGTCGTGAACCGGCAGACGGCGCCCGGCTTTGGTGGCGATATGGAAAGGCTCGCGCCGCTCCCGGCGAAGCCGGGCCAGCAACCGTTCGCTGTGGCCGTCGCCATAAACATCGGCCGTGTCAAAAAAATTCACCCCCAAATCCAGGCAGCGATGCAAAGCCGCCATGGACTCCCCGTCATCCACCTTTCCCCAAGTGCTGCCGATGGCCCACCCGCCGAAGCTGATGGTGGATATTTTCCAACCTGTTCGTCCAAGTTCGCGATATTCCATAATAATATTATTTGATATCTTAGTTCAAATGGTGGGCCCGCCCGGACTTGAACCGGGGACCAAGCGATTATGAGTTTGAAAACCGGGGGTAGCAAGCAGTAATCGCCAGTTGTCGTCAGTTGTGACAAGTTGCGATAACACCAATGGTATCAATGGTTTACAATGATTTTTGAAGCCATCGCGTTTTTGGGTTGCAACTCGTCACAACCGACCACGACCGAAAAAGTGGCCCAGAAGTGGCCCAGAAAACTGGAGGCGTTCGCGAACCAGATCGTAAACGCGCCGCCGTTTATCTCCTGCCCAAGACGCACGGCACATTCTGATTCCTGTCAAGGATCACTTATTGGGGAACTGTGCCATTTGCGATCCCAACTGCGGACAATGACAGGTTGTGTGCCAGCCACGCCAATGCAGTCGCCACGATCCATATGCTCTCGGTCCGTAAATCTTGAGCATTATGAATGCGGCGAGAATTCCCGAAGTTCAGCCTGACGATTTAAAAAGCAGCGGAACCGAATTGCGTGTTCGTGAAGAAACGGCTCGCCCTCGTTTCATCCCCAAGACTCACGTCGCTTTCTGGCGTGTGCGTGTTGAGCGGAGAACTTACGAATACGAAGGAAAGACTTTAGAAGTGCCCGATTATTCGGTGCGGATGAAGTTTGGCGGAATCAGGAGGCGACTGGCTCTAGGCACGGCCTTGAAGGAAGAAGCCGCATTAAAGGCGCGTGACATATACTTGTCACTTGTCGCCAAGGGTTGGTCGGCCACCCTGGCGGACCTTGTCCCCAAGTCCGCTGTCGAGGCCGTGCAGAGCGAACTCGGCCCAACTGTTGGAGAATTCATTGCCGAGGTTGAAAGAACGTCGAATCTCAAGACGAAGACATTCCGTCGCTATGCCCAATACTTCCGAATGTTGGCGGCACATATTCAGGGAGTGAAGACTGACGCGTCGCGTTACAATTATTACGGTGGCGGCCTGTCCCGTTGGCACGAGAGAGTGGACGCCATTCCGCTTTCAGCCATCACACCCGCTGCCGTGGCCGATTGGAAAATTGCTTATTTGAGACGTGCGGGCAGTGATTCGCGCCGAAAGCTTGAGGTGAATCGTTCGTTCAATAGCGCGTTGCGCCACTGCAAGAGCCTTTTCAGCTCGCACATCATCAACAAGCCCAACTTCACGGTGAGAGTCCCCAGGTTCAAAGTGCCTGACGGCCAGCTCGGAGAACGGCAGGCGTATTGGTTCGAGACGGTGGATTTTGAGCGGGCAGGCTCGATGAAGTTCCAAACCCCCGCCGGTGTCACCTACGAAAAACTTGTGACAAACGCTCGGAATGAACTGCGAACCGGGAATCCCGAAGCCTACAAGTTGTTTCTCCTTTGCCTCTGCGCCGGGCTTCGCCGCGCCGAGGCGGATGTTTGCCTGTGGTCCCAACTGAATGCCGAAGACAGTTCCATTCGCATTGAAGCCAACGAATTCATCGAACCCAAACACGGTTCAGGCGGGACAGTCTATGTTGATCCCTCGCTGATGAAGGAATTGTTGAGCTTCAAAAGTGAGCAAGGGGAATCCTTTGTTGTCAATTCAACACGCAGTTGGAAACCGGTCATGTACCAACGCTATCGGTGTGAGCCGCACTGGCGAACTTTAATCGACTGGCTGGAGGACAATGGCATTTCGGCCAGGAAAAAAGTTCACGAACTGCGGAAACTCTTCGGCGACGCCATCGTCAAACAAAACGGCATTTTTGCCGGCAGCGCGCAATTGCGGCACTCGACGATTCAGATGACCGCGAGCCATTATGCTGATCCGCGCCAGCGCGCGGCGCTGCCGGTTGGCAATCTTTTTTCAGACATTATCGAAAGCAAATCACCAGAGAACCGTGATCAAAATCCCCCGTCATCCATCCAAACACAAACCGGAAAAGGGGTGAGATATACCCACTAATTTACCAAAGAAGGTTGCCGCGCTGGCCCGTGCGGCGGTTGGCGGCGCTCATTTCGCTCCGCCAACCGCCCGCACGCGCCGCGACGTTTTGGATCATGGGCGGTCCGTGCCGCTTCCCGTCGCGCTGGCGGAGACGACTATGCGTTCGTTCCGCCTGCTACGCCGTCCAGCCGCACCGACCGCCTTTGCATTTTTGATTGTGTTAAAAAAAAACAGCCCGGCTTTCTTAAAAGAAAAAGGGGTCATTTTCAGAGCTTTCCGTATGGAAACCTTCACTTTGGCTCATATATTGCGTTTGCATAACGAACCGTCTGACGATACGATACGCAAATGAAAAAAGAGCCTAAAAACTCTCAACAACTCCGCCGGATTGGCGCAGCAGAAGCTTTTATTGACGCGCGCATGGCTTTGGGTCGCGTCGCGTTTTCACTGACTGATTTGACGAAAGAAACGGGGTTATCGGCAATTGCTGCAAAGCGTCAGTTATCAAGGCTTCGTGATAAAGTGGTCAGGGTTTCTCCAAGGCAGCCGTTTTTTCTAATCGTTGGGCCGGAGCATCGCGCGATGGGCGCCCCCCCGGCAATCTGGTGGCTACAAGATTATTTTGCCTGGCTTGGCCGCCCATATTATCTGGCGCTCCAATCTGCGGCCAGTTCGTTTGGTTCAAATCCCCAAGCGTTGCAGGTGACACAAGTGATGACTGACCGGCCTTGCCGGACAATTAAGTTGGGGCGGATTCTGGTCAGGTTTTTCGTCAAGTGCGGGATTGCACAAACGCCAACGCAACAACTGGCGCAGGCAGCGTCTCCTCTTTGCATCAGCACACCGGAGGCAACGGCATTTGACCTTATCCGGTATGCGACCAGCATTGGTGGAATCGAGCGCGCGGCTGAAACCATCGGCCCGTTATTGCCAGTCTTGCGCGCCCGCGAACTCAAACGGGTGCTGGAGGCGGAAAATGAGCCAGCCATCGCCCAGCGGCTGGGTTTTGTCGTCGAAGCTGGCGGAGCGAAAAAACTGGCTCAAGTCATTTACGATTGGCTTCCCGACAAATTGGTGACAGTACCTCTGTCTCCATTAAAGGGTGAACGCAAAAACATTCCCGTTGTTGAACGCTGGCAGGTTCTCAATAATTCCGGCGAACTGAAATTATGACACCGATCACGCGCCAGGATATTTTTGCCCATCAAGTTGTTGTGCCGTGGTCGGCGCAGCATCAAGTTGAGCAGGACCTTTTGTTGTGCCGGGCAATGGTGGCGCTTTTCGATGATGCCTTTTTGGGCAGCCAAATCGCCATGCGTGGCGGCACGCTCCTGCATAAAGTTCATCTCGCGCCAGCATCCCGCTACAGTGAAGACATTGATTTGGTGGTGGTGGGAACCCGCCCGGAAGAGCATATCCGCCGGGCTGTCCGGCGGGTTTTGACGGGCGTGTTGGGAACGCCGAAGGCGTCCGTGTGGGACACCATCAAATTGGCGTTGCGAAACACCGTCAAGCCATCGCGGGTTTTGCGAATGACCTATTCAATTCCTTCGATTATCGAATCTGGCCGGATGTTGGACATCGTGGTCGAGGCGAATGTGACCGAGCGCAAGCCGCATCTTTCCGTGGTGGAAATCCCGTTTAGTTTTCCGTTCCGGGATAAATCCGTCCAAACGCAAATCAAGGGCTACGATATTCATGAGATGCTGGGCACCAAGATGCGGGCGATGTTCCAGCGCAAGCGCGGGCGGGATTTGTTCGATTTGTATTGGGCGCTGACCAAGTCCAACAGCATCGTTGATCCGTCCGCGATTATTGAATCGTTTCAGTATTACATGAAACAAGAGGGGACCAAGGCGGGCCGCGCGGAGTTTGTTGGAATTCTTGAAACGCACCTCAAAGACCGTGGATTTTGTTCAGATATGGAACCGTTGCTGCGTGGCGGAATCAATTACGACCCGCAGTCCGCTGGCCGTTATATTAAAACCAATCTGTTAAGCCTGTTGCCAGAGTGATTCGCTCACTCCCTGGGTTCTTGGGGTTGCTTGTCTGACGATTTCATTTCAGTCACGACAATATCAAGAATCACCGGCTGCCCATCCGCAATCAACGAGCGCTGGCTGCCTGGCAATTTTGTCAGGAGTGATAATTCCATCCGCTGCATTGCCGTCTCAATGCGGCGTAATGACTGGCCGCTGACCAGGATTTCGTGCGTCACGAAAACCAGCCGGAGAGTCTGGTCCGCGCCGTCGCGTTTGAGTTCGGCGAAAACGAATTCGTCATGGGGCAGCAGCATCGAATGATCCGCCGAGATTTCAACGCGAACGCCGCGTGCTTGCGGTTCATTCGCCCAACATTCGGGTGATTTTGCGCTCATATTTTTGTTTGATTTGGTGACGATGCCGGCGGGCCAGTGTAAGCCGGACAAAATTGTCGGCGGCGCGACGGCCAAACCGCATCATATAGCCGTGCAGCCGATTCCAAAGGCGGTTACTGCGACGAGGAACAAAGCCAATTGCAAATTCCATCGCCAGTGGGCGATGACCAGGGCGCATGACATTGTCGCGTAGCTGCTGCTTGTCCGGCGTGAAGATGCGGATGCCGCGCCGTCCGCGTGAAATAGTCACATACCACTGCTGTGCGTTGGTTGCCGCCCTGATGGTCGAATCGGAAAACAGAACGTGATCCACCGTCTTGCCTTGCGAGCCGTAGGACGTGACCGCATAGCCGGGCAGAAATTCGCGAAACGATTTGTCCAAGACCCGGCCATCTGACAGTTCGACCGCTCCATCGGCGCGGACTGATTTAACCGCGACAAGCTCACCATTTGTGACCCGGCCGCCAGTCGCAAGTTTGCGATTGGCCTTGAGGTGCAGCCGGTCACCTGTTGAAAGAACGATTTCACGCGTTTGGCAAACCGTAATCCGGTCCAGCAGTTTGTTCGAGACAGTGACGAACTTTCCGTCCACCTCCACGAGAACGCCCAGCTTGACGATGCCCGCCAGTTTTCCCTTCGCACCCGGTTTGGCCTCGCGGACTTTCTGGTTGAACACGACGACGGCCTCCGGCGGGTAAAACCGTTCGTCGCGTTTTTGTGCGTTGGTGAGATCGAGTTTGTCGAGCGCCTGAATCGTTGTGTCATTTGCGCCAATCAATCCTTTTGCTTTGAGCGCATTCCGCACGCGTGAATTGACGCGGTGAACCTCGGCCCAAGTCTGTGAAACAACCACCGCCGAAGCATTTTGTTCCGCGAGCCGGACATATTCACCGGCCAGTTTGTCGGCCTGTTCGCCCAGGCCGCACTCGACGACCGCGCCCATTTTATCGAGGCGTTTGAACGATTCCGCGAGCTTGCCTGCCGCTGCCGCTTCGACGGCTTTGCGATACTGCTGAATATGGGCGCGTTCTGCAGCGGTGCGGGCGAGTGACGGGTCCTGGCGGCGAATCGTGTGTAATTCAACGGGCTTGATGCCGGAATGCCGCTCAATTGCGAGCAGCGCGTCCGATGCTTCAACCGCGCCATGTTGCCGCGTGTCACCAGACAAAATCACGCGGGCATTGTGCTCGCGGGCCAGGCGCAGGAGTTCGAGCATTTGCCGGCCGCCAATTTGTCCGGCCTCGTCCACGACAATCAGCGCGCCGGAAACCATTTCGCGCTTGAGCAGAAAATTTGCGACCGTTGATGGCGACGGAAGCCCGGCCTTTTCCATGTCCACCACTTGCTGGCGCTGCGGCGCGAGAACAACCACGCGCCGTCCGGTTAGTTGAACCGCCTTGACGAGATCACGGAGAACAAAACTCTTACCTGTGCCGGCACCACCACGGAAAATTGAAATTCTGTCGGTCGAGCCGAGCAGGCTGGCAAGCGCTTTGCGCTGCTCATCATCCAATTTTGGATTCAATGGCTGCGGATTCACCACCAATGAATGACAGTCGGCGACGCCCTGTTTCGCGGTCTGAACGATTTCCCATTCGCGCAGCAGAACTTCACGCAGGGTCACTTCGCCTGGGCGCGCCTCGTCCCGGACATATCCGCGACGCCGGGTGAATTCCTTGAGATCGGAAACCGGGAAGCCTTCACCGCGCGCCCGGCCCAACGCCTCCTGCCACAACTGACATTCCAGCACGACCGAGTTTCGGTCAAACAAATGTTCCTCCGCCCATTGAACCGCTTCACCGAGATTGACTCGCTTTTCCTCCTTCGCGTCATGCTTCGGCTGCTCTGAAAGCTGGCGCAATGAAGCCCGCTCGGATTGGCTCAACTGCGCCTCCCACAGTTTCCGCAGTTCATCCCGGCCCAAATCTTTCTGTTTCCGCGTTCGCTTTTCCGTGGCGAGCTTTGCCCGGAGTTCCGCGATGTTCACGCCGCCAAGTTCCGGGTGGTCCGCCAGCAGCTTCGCCAGCGCCTTGTCAATCTCCGCATCCCGCTTGGAAAAGCGCCGGCAAATTTCCTCAGACACCCCCTCGATTTCAAAATCGCCGCGTGGCCGGTTGCGAATCCGATACCCGAAAGCCTTCAAGTCACGGGCGAATTCGTGGTAGTAAATGTTTTCTGCGAATTTCCTTGCCCGCAGCAGTTCGTAATTCTCAAGAGCTTTCCACCGATTTTCCACGGCGTCGAAAGTCGCGTTGAAAACGATGCAATGCGTGTGCAGATGCGGATCGAGCGCGCGTGAGGTGTCGTGGGTGAATTGCGCGGCAACGAAATTCCCGGTAAGCCGCTCGCTTCGCACGCCACCCACGCGAACACGAGTTGCCGCGAAAGCCTCGAAGTCCTTCAAGGCTGCCTGCACCGCCCGCGCATGAGCCTCGGAAATCCGCTCGTCATTGCCGAGAAAACCCACGAGGGAAACCGACTTTGGCGGTGAAAAAGTGAAATCATAGAAAATCCGCCGATTGGCCGTGTTTTTGTCGCTTTCAATCCTCATGGTGTTTTGGCGCTGTGTGAGCTTCTCGCCTGTGCCCGGATGCTGATTTTCGCACAACCGCAGAAAATCATCGGCGCGGACTTTCCCGGCCAATCCGAGCCGCTCCGCCCCCACGCCAACCCATTCGCCGGACACACGCTGCCCTTCGTCGTAGTAATCCCCGACGCAAAGGTGTTCC
>Ga0181526_10003543_pt1 | contig 12675 bp, 12 predicted proteins | sample PEATcosm2014_Bin_35_FD_119750 | JGI IMG/M metagenome (GOLD analysis project Ga0181526, IMG submission 119750) | Peatland microbial communities from MTU Mesocosm Facility, Houghton, MI, USA - PEATcosm2014_Bin06_30_metaG | ecosystem: Environmental > Terrestrial > Soil > Wetlands > Peat | place...
GCAAAGCCTGCACGTCCACTTTGCCGATGCGGTAGGTCTTGCGAACGTTCTCAGCTTCAATCATCCACGCCATGCGAATCTTCGATATTACACGAAATGACGCGGTAGTTATGGGTAGAGCGAGCCTTTAGGCTGTCTCCTTGGGTGGAGCACGCCTTCAAGGCGTGCAGAAAGCGCACAATCTCAGGAAGCCGGCTTTAGCCGCTGAGGTTAGATCGTGCAAAGTTACCTCAGCGGCTAAAGCCGAACCATTCCGCCGGGCAGGCATGCACGCCTGAAGGCGTGCTCCACCCGGGTAGACCTCTACTGCAATTCTAAGAAGCTCCCACGCCACTGGCTGAGCACTCCTCAACCTGTGCATTTCGATTTACAACTTAGACGTGCCCAAGACATCTTGCCAGACGAAACACGCGCAACTGGTCGCTCGCGCAGCCGACTGGCTGCGCCACAGGTATGGATGCGGCATCGTCCTCTCCGAGCAGTATTGCGCCACCGGCGAAGTTCCCGACGTGATCGGATGGAAGGCGTCCTGCCAATCCGTGCTCGTCGAGTGCAAAAACTCGCGCGGCGATTTCCTCGCCGACTCCAACAAGCCGTTTCGCCTGCATCCGGAGGATGGCCTAGGGAGCAGACGTTTGTACTGTGCGCCTGCGGGCATGATCGCACGCGAAGAGTTGCCGAAGCATTGGGGGCTGTTGGAATGTAAAGGTCGCGAGGCGGAACTTGTTGTGAAGCCCGGCAAGGTCGATCTCCGAAGTCCGATCGGAATGACGAAGGAGATGAATCTGCTGCTGGCTAGCCTGCGCCGCGTGGAAGTGCGCATCGAGCCGCAAACCATCACCGAGTTCCTGAAGTGGAAGAACCGCATGGCCGAGTACAACGGCGGAAGTCTGCCGGAAGGAATCGAGCCAGCCGAGGAAGAGCCGAATACGTACCTCGCGTTGTGATCCTCAAGGGAAACGCACCATTCGCGAGCGCCGTCGCGACTCCCTTTTGTACTGTCATCCCGACTGAGGGTTTTAGCCCGAGTGGAGGGATCTGCGGTTCCGGTGTTCCGAAGCCGAGGCGTCCTAACTTTTCACCAACTCTTCCATCTCATCCTCTCCGATCACCTCAACCCCCAACTCGCGCGCCTTGTCCAGCTTCGAGCCGGCCTCGGCGCCGGCGACCACGTAATCCGTCTTCTTGCTGACCGACCCAACTACTTTTCCGCCCGCATCCTCGATCAGCTTCCTGGCTTCATCGCGCGTGTAGCGCGGCAGCGTTCCCGTCAGCACGAATGTCTTGCCAGCAAGGGCCGTCCCGCGCTGTTTCTTCTGGCCAGTGAATCTCAGCCCAGCTTCTTCCAGGCGCTTGACCAACGCCACGTTCTTCGGCTCGTCAAAAAATTCACGAATCGCCGCCGAGACGCGCGGCCCGATCTCATTCACTTCTTGTAGCTCTTCTTCGCTGGCCTTCATCAGCGCATCCATCGAGCCGAAGGCTTCGGCCAGAAATTGCGCCGTGCGCTCACCGACAAAGCGAATCCCCAAGCCGTAGATCACGCGCTCCAGCGGTGCTTCTTTTGACTTCTTAATTTCGCTCAGGATGTTCTCGGCCGACTTCTTGCCCATCCGTTCGAGCTCGAGCAGCTTCTCTTCAGTCAGGTTGTAGATGTCAGCAACATCTTTGACCATCCCGGTCTCGACCAGCTGATTGACCAGCGCGTCGCCCATGCCCTCGATGTTCATCACACCACGCGAGGCGAAGTGCCGGATCGTCTCGCGCAGCTTGGCGGGACAGTTCGCGTTGACGCAGCGATGATCGGCTTCGCCTTCGGCGCGGACGACGTGTCCGCCGCAAACCGGACAGCGCTCCGGCATGTGGAATTTCTTGTGGCCGCGAGGCTTGTCCTCGAGCACTTTAATGACTTTGGGGATCACGTCGCCGCCGCGCTCCACTTGCACCCAATCGCCGATGCGAACGCCCAGTCGGTCGATTTCGTCCATGTTGTGCAGCGTGGCGCGGGTGACGGTGGTACCGCCGATCGGCACTGGCTTCAGCCAGGCCACGGGCGTCAACTTGCCCGTGCGGCCCACTTGCACCTGAATGTCCTCGATCTGCGTCTCAGCGGAGTGCGCAGCGTATTTGAAGGCGATGGCCCAGCGCGGCGCTTTGCCGGTGAAGCCGAGCTCCTGCTGCAGCGCGATGCGATCGACTTTTACGACGATGCCGTCGGTCTCGTAGGGAAGGCTTTCGCGCTCGGCTCCCCACTCCGAGATGAACTTCCACACCTCATCAATGCTGTGCACCAGCCGGTGATTCGGATTCACCTTGAAGCCGGCGGTTTGCAGCGCCTTGAGCGCTGCGGAATGGCGGTCGAACATGGTGTGGCCGTCGACAAGCAGACCGTAGGCGAAGAAATCCAGGCGACGCGAGGCCGTGATCCGCGGGTCGAGTTGGCGGACAGTACCGCCGGTGGCATTGCGCGGATTGGCAAATTTGGGAAGGCCCTTCTGTTCCTGCTCTTCGTTCATGCGGGTGAAAGAGGCGGTGGGAATCAGCAGTTCGCCGCGCACTTCGAACGCGGGCGGCAGGCCTGCTTCCTTCAGGTGCCTGGGCGAGATGTTCAGGGGAATGCTGCGGATGGTGCGGACGTTGGCGGTGACATCCTCGCCTTCGGTGCCGTTGCCGCGGGTGATGCCCAGCGATAGTTGTCCGGAGTCGAAGCGCAAGGCCATCGACATGCCATCGAGCTTTAACTCACAGATGTAATCGACTTTGGTCACTCCGGTGAGGTCGTGGATGCGGCGCTCCCAGTCGCGGAGTTCGGCCTCGCTGGTGGTTTTGGCGAGCGAGAGCATTGGAGTTGAATGCCGCACGCTCGCGAACTGACCGCTCACCTGTCCGCCGACGCGTTGGGTGGCAGAGTCGGGCGTAATCAGCTCGGGGTGCTTGGATTCCAGCTCGATTAGCTCGTCCATCAGGCGATCGAATTCAGCGTCGCTGATCTCGGGCGAGTCGAGCACGTAATAGCGGTGCTCGTGATAGCGAATCTTGTCGCGCAGGGCGTCGATCTTGCGCTGCAAATCCTTGGCGGCGGGCATGCAGCAATTATGCAGTAGTCAGTTGCCAGTAGTCAGTAGCCAGTACCCAGTTGTCGGTGGCCAGTTAGTGAGTGGCCGGTGCTCGCCCTGGACTGTCAAGTGATCGTCAAATCCTACCCGGCGGCGATTGCGTGACACGACCCGGACTAGGTTCGATCACGGCAAAACTAGACAACTGACAACTGGCAACTGGATACTGACTACTGGCTACTGACTCTTGAAACATCTCCTCAACAAATGGACCCTGCTGATTCTGGCGCTGCTGAAGCCGCTCGGCATCTGGGGCGTCGCCGGATTTGCCGCCGTGGATGCAGCGTTCCTTGGCATGCCGCTGGATGCCATTGTTGCGGGCTACGCCTACGCCGATCCCAAACGCTTCCTGCTGTACGCGGCTATGGCGGCGGCTGGCTCGGCGCTGGGCAGCATTGTGATCTACCTGATCGGCTACAAAGGCGGCGAGGTGCTGCTGGTCAAGCGCATCGGCGAAAAGCGCTTCAACAAGATCAAGGCCTCATTCGAGCGCCACGAGTTCTGGGCGGTCATGTTCCCTGCCATGCTGCCGCCGCCCACCCCGTTCAAGCTGTTTGTCCTGTCCGCGGGCGTAGCCGAGATGAGATTTACCCATTTCCTGGCGGCGATTTTCTTCGGCAGGCTGCTGCGCTTCTCGCTGGTCTCGCTGATCGTGATCCGCTATGGCCCGCAGATCCTCGGCTTTGTAGGCGGCATGGTGCACAACCATCTGCGATATGTAATTGCCGCGGTCGCGGCGGGAGCGTTGATTGGATGGTGGGTGTGGCGGCTGCGCAAGCAGCGCAGAGCACGACCTGTGTGATTGCCGCTCCGAAGATCTGCCCCGCGCGTTTCGCTACTCGCTCTTCGCCAGGGCTTCAGCTTAACGTTTCTGGCGAAGAGCGAAAGGCGAATCGCGAGGAGCCCTCACTTGGTGGGTGCGGCGGTTGATGGCGATGTGCTGGAATTCATTCCCTCTTGAAGTACACGGAGACTGGGGCTGAGCAAGACGAAGCCGCCGAGCGGCGCTCGGCGCGCGATTGTCATTGAAGGATAGGTGTAGCGTAGGTCCTGGAATTCCACCAGATATCCGCCTTCATTGTCTTCAAGTTTTTCCTGCCGCACAAAAGGGAATACTGCCCAAGCGAGATAGACGCGTCCTAAGTACGACTCCTTGGCCGCAAGAGAGACATCCGTCTCCGGCGGCTTGTAAAACACAATTCCCGACTCCGAATCCACCTCCGGCGCCAGCGAGTTTACCGGAGTGGTTTCGAAGAAGTCCTCGGTTTCCACCACGCCATGCCAGTGAAAAGGATTGATCATGTACGGATAGGCGGCCAGCCGCTTGGGCTCGGCGCCATGGTACAGGAAGGAGTCCATCGCGGTAAGCGCGCGGCGATGCTGGTAATCGCGAACGCCCCAGATCAGCACCACGCAGACCAGCGCGGCAATCGCTCCGACGCGGCCGCGCGGGCCTTTGCTTCGGGCCCCAATCTCCTGATTGATCAAGCCCAGCAGAGCGGGCACAGCCAGGCCTGCGATCAAGGCGAGCAGCATCAGCGGCTCGATGATGTAAACGATGTCCCAGGAATACCAGCGATAGTTGAACGGTTCGAAGAGCCGGATGCCGTATGCGGTGGTGTAGTCGAGCAGCAGATGACTGAGCGCGGCCAGCACGGCGCAGAAGTAGAGATAACCCCAGCGCAGGGGCGGCTTTGATGGAGGACCGGTCGAGTTGCCGTTTGCCGGTTGCTTGCGACTCCTGATGCGATGCACCAGATACACGAATCCGACGACCGCAGCCGCCATGAAAGGCACGCCTACGAAGCTGTGGGTGATGCCGCGATGGTGCTGCAACCCGGCAATGGAGCCTTTGATCTCCCAGAGCACATCAAGGTCAGCGGCCTCGGCCGCAAGGACCATGGTCACGGTCGCCAGCGCCGTCTTGCGATTGAAGCCCGAGCGCCCCATACATGCGCCGGTCAGAAGATGGGTAACGGGATCCAAGAAGTCCTCGAATAAAGTTCGAACGCCGAAGGGGTATTGTACGCAGGCGGCAGCTGGAAAAGCAGATCCCTCGTCGGCCTGAAGGCCTTCTCGGGATGACAAATAAATCGGCTGCTACGGCGCAGCTTAAGCTGCGCCCCTTCAAAACGGCTTGAAAGCTATTCGTGCGCTGTGTTGCCCGCGAGCAACTCTATAGAATGCGGCAAAATGTCGATGACCGCCTGCAGCGACTGTACTGCGCCGTTCGGACTGCCGGGAAGGTTCAGGATCAGCGAGCGGCCGCGCACTCCGCAGACGCCGCGGCTGAGCACCGCGAATGGGGTCTGAGCCAGCCCCGCGGCGCGAATCTTCTCCGGGATGCCGTCGACCAGTTTGGAACATACCGCGCGCGTCGCCTCGGGCGTGACGTCGCGTTCGGCGATACCGGTTCCTCCGACGGTGACAACCAGTTGCACCTGCTCGCTCCAGTGCGCCAGCGCTGCTTCAATTTTGCCTTGATCGTCGGAAACAATCTCCTGGTGAGCGACCTGGAAGCCGTGTTGACGCAGCAGCTCAGCCGTCGCCGGACCGGAGAGATCAACGCGCTCGCCTCGAGAACAGGAATCGCTGACGGTAACAACAGCGGCGGTTGGCATAAGCTGGAGGCGGTCTTGTCGACAGCAGACTTACTGCGGATCACGGTTATCTTACGCCAAACACGCTAGAATAGTTACATGGATGCAGCCGGCGATTGCGGCCATCAGGGCTGCTCACTGGGGGTCTCCATCGAACGCCGGATGGTTGTTCGACGAAAAAACTCATGTTTGAAGTTACCGTAGAAGACACCTTTTCCGCCGGTCACTACCTGCGCAATTATCGCGGCAAGTGCGAGAAGCCGCACGGGCACAACTACCGCGTCCGCGTGACCTTAAGCGGCACGGAACTGGATCAGGCCGGCCTGCTGCTGGACTTTAAGGACCTGAAGGACGTGCTGCGCCCGGTGATGAACTATCTTGACCACGAGATGATCAACGAGTTGGAGCCGTTTACCACGGTGAATCCATCGGCCGAGAATCTGGCCAAGTACTTCTACGACGAGACCAGCGCCCGGCTGAAGCAGAACACCAACGGCCGAGTGCGAGTGAAGGACGTCACCATCTGGGAAACGGACACTACGACGGCGCGATACAGCGAGTGACACGCTCTTCGCTTTTCGCCATTCGCTCTTTGCCAGAGTGATCGGAAGTGTTCCCTGGCGAAAGGCGAAAAGCGAAGAGCGAATCGCGGCACCCCATGCAGATCATCGAGATTTACAAGTCGTTGCAGGGGGAGTCGTCCTACGCTGGTCTGCCGTGCATTTTCGTACGGCTGGCCGGATGCAACCTGCGTTGCGTGTGGTGCGATAGCGAGTACACCTTCACGGGCGGAAAGCGCAAGACGCTGGACGACATCGAACAGGAAGTGCATCGCCTGTCGCCTGGCGGAGGCCTGGTCGAGATTACGGGCGGTGAGCCGTTGCTGCAGGAGCGCGAAGCGGTTCCGCTGATGGATCGCCTGCTCGGCGCCGGCTATACGGTTCTTTTGGAGACCAGCGGAGAGCGGTCCTTGGAGCGGGTTCCGCCGCGGGTCGTTAAGATTGTAGATGTGAAATGTCCGGACTCTGGCGAGGGCGGCACGTTTCGCATGGAGAACTTGCAGTGGCTTGGCCCGCGCGACGAAGTGAAGTTCGTGATCGCCAGCCGGCAGGATTACGAATTTGCCCGCGCGTTCGCCGCCGAACATGAGTTGGACTCGCAAGTGAGTTCAGTGATATTTTCGCCCGCCTTCCGCAAGGACGCCACCGGAAGCCGTGACGTGTCGCATTGTCTGGTCGATCCGCGAGAGCTTGCGGAATGGATGCTGGCCGACGGGCTGAAGACGCGTCTGGGATTGCAGATCCACAAGTTCATTTGGGAGCCGTCGCTGAAGGGGGTTTAGCCGTGCCGTTCGGCACGGCGCATTTAGCATTTAGCACTTGGCATTTGGCCCTGAGGTCAAAATATGTGCTTTGGCTAAATGCTAACTGCTAAGTGCTAAATGCCAAACGCTAGTGCCAAAATCGTTGTCTCTCTCAGCGGAGGAATGGACTCCGCCGTCTGCGCCGCGCTGGCTGTTCACAACTACGGCGCCGAACAGGTGGCCGCCTTACACATCAGTTACGGCCAGCGTACCGAAGCCCGCGAACAAACGGCGTTTCTCGCCATCTGCGAGCGTCTGGGAATTTACCGGCGTCTCATTATGCGCACACCTTTCTTTCGTCTGATTGGCGGCTCGGCACTTACCGACGAGCAGATCGCCGTGCCCGAGGCCGGTCCAGAAATTGGAGCGCACATCCCGGTAACCTACGTGCCGTTTCGCAACGCGCATTTTCTTTCCGCGGCCGTCAGCTGGGCCGAAGTGCTGGGCGCTGAACTCATCTACATAGGGGCGGTACAGCAGGACAGTTCGGGCTATCCCGATTGCCGTCCGGAGTTCTACCAGGCCTTCAACGAAGCGGTCCGCACCGGCACCAAGGAAGGCCGCATCCGGATTGAGACGCCGCTCATCGCTTTGCGAAAACATGAGATTGTGACACGTGGCCTTGAATTGGGCGCTCCCTTCGATTTAACGTGGTCTTGCTACAGCCGGGACGACCAGGCTTGTGGCAGTTGCGACAGTTGCATCTTACGGCTGCGGGCCTTTGCAGCTGCAGACGCTATCGATCCCATTTCTTATCTGTCGCAGGCTGCAGTTCAGGACTTTTCATGAAGATAAATCTCAACATCAACGCAGGAGACGGTTGCAGCAGCAGCAGCAGCAGCAGCAGCAATCATCATTCCGTCTCCGCGCTGGAGGAACCATGAAGAAATACATCAATCTTGCCGGAGTACTACTGGCAATCGGGATGAGTGCAGTCTCTCTGTGGGCACAAATCACTGGAACTATCACTGGCACTGCCACAGATCAAAACGGCAAGCCAATCGTTGGAGCTACGGTAGAGCTCTACAATCGTCAGAGCGGAACAAAGTACGTGCTGAAGACGAATTCGAAGGGCCAATACTACTCGGTTGGCATCTCCCTGGGCACCTACACCGTCACCTTGCTGCAAAATGGCAATCCCATTGACGAGCATGGCAACGCCGTGATCGAAGCGAGTGGCGAGCGCACCGTCGATTTTGACCTGGCTAAGGATACTGCGGGGAGCAGTGAGCAGCGTCAGAAGGCCGAGTCGTCCCAGAAGAGTAGTGAAAAAATAAGAACGCTGAACACCTCGCTCAAGCAGGCGAAGGAGTTGGAAGGAGCGGGCAACTACGACCAGGCTGTCACCTTGCTGCAGCAGGCCACGCAAGTCGATCCCAACCAAGACTTGGTGTGGGGTTATCTTGGGGACGCTCAGCGAGGGGCCGGCGAGCACGCGACTGACCCGGCAGCCAAGACGAAGGATTATCAAGACGCCGTAGAGTCTTATCAGAAGGCGCTCGCCATCAAGCCCACCTCCGGAGCGTACATGGCCCAGCTTGCCGACGCCTATGCCAAGTCGGGACAAACTGACAAGGCAGTGCAGCAGTACGCGGCCGCAGCTGCGGCCGATCCGCCAAATGCCGGCGCCTATTACTACAATGAGGGAGCGGTCCTCACCAACACCGGTAAGACCGACGAAGCCATCGCCGCGTTCGACAAGGCAATCGAGATCGACCCCAAGCGGGCTGCCGCATATTACTGGAAGGGCGTCGACCTGATTGGCAAGGCGACGATGAAAGACAATAAGATGGTGGCTCCTCCGGGAACGGCGGAAGCTTTCAACAAGTATCTGGAGCTGGATCCAACCGGCAAGTATGCGGATGCCGCCAAACAGATGCTGGCCTCCATCGGTGCTTCGGTTGAAACCAGCTACGGCAAATCGAAGCCCAGCAAGAAGTAGGGCAGAGCGGCGCTTAAGACCGGGGCCCCCAACACAAGCCGCTTTCGCTTGTGTTTGGTGTGGTAGGAGCCGCGTCCGTGGCGATCAAATAATTTTGGGGCTGCCAGTCGTCATTGAAAATGACGCCGCAGCCCCAGCTTAATGGCAAGTCCTTGACGCCGACCTGAAGGCTCACTCTACAAGAACAACATCAAGTCCGCTGTGGCCGGCCGCCACAGTTTCGCTCTCCCGCAGACTCCAGTAGAATTCGCTCGGGTAATCCTGGCATGGGAAGTACTGTTGTCACAAAACTGCCGTCCTTCACCGACGCCCGGCGCCTGGTGGAGGAGTATGCCTCGACTCTTTCCCCAACTGAGCCGGAGATGATGCCGCTGCTGGAGGCCGCCGGTCTGGCGCTGGCTGAGGACTTGTGTGCGGACCGCGACTTCCCGCCGTTTCCCCGCTCCACGCGCGACGGATTCGCAGTGCGCGCTGCCGATGTAGCTGTCGTTCCAGCCCGATTGCGATGCATTGGCGAGATCAAGGCCGGTGCTTCCGCAGAAGAGAGTGCGATTGACGTCAAAGCAGGAGATGCTGTCGAGATCATGACTGGCGCGCCTGTTCCCACGGGGACCGACGCCGTCGTCATGGTGGAACACACGGAGCGAAGTGGCGATGCTGTCGTGGTTCAACGCAGTGTGGCCGCAGGGGAAAATGTGGTGGCTATGGGAGCGGAAGCACGCCGTGGGGCGACCATGGTGGCTCGCGGCACGCGCGTGAGCCACGCGATTGTTGCGATATCCGCTGCTATCGGCCGGCCTGAGGTGGCCATATATCGCCGGCCGCGGGTTGCGATTCTGGCAACCGGCGACGAACTCGTCGACATCAATCTGCGGCCCTCGCCTAACGAGATCCGGAACTCTAACAGCTACTCGCTGGCGGCACAGGTGCAAGCGGCGGGCGGCGATCCCATGATTCTGCCGGTCGCGCGCGATGAGCCTGACGACCTGGAGCTGCTGTTGCGCAAAGGTCTGGAAGCGGACCTGCTGCTCATTACCGGCGGCGTTTCGATGGGGAAGTACGATTTGGTGGAGCAGGTGCTGGCATCCTTTCAGGCCCGCATTTTTTTCACTGGCGCGCAAATCCAGCCGGGAAGACCTGTAGTGTTCGGCGAGGTCAAATCCGGTGAACGAAGCACCCCGTTCTTCGGACTGCCCGGCAACCCGGTTTCAACCATGGTAACGTTCCAGCTGTTCGCCCGGCCGGTGCTCGACTCGCTTTCGGGAGCGAAGCCGCAGCCGCTGCCATTCGCGCAAGCCACTCTGAAGTCCGATTTCACCAGCCGCACCGGACTTACGCGATTTCTCCCGGCCAAACTGGAGGGCGGCAGCGAAAAGCCAGAGGTAGAGTTGGTACATTGGCAGGGGTCAGGCGATCTGATGGCGGTTTCGCGCTCGAACTGCTACATCGTGGTGCCGCCGGATCGGGAGCGGTTTGAGGCAGGCGAGGCGATTACGATCCTTCTGTTGTGATTGTGCCGAATCAGGAATGGCATATCACTTAAGTGTCGGAATTGGCCTTATTTATCACCATACTTTATGGCTATATACAAATACCACTTTAGAGTCTTTTGCGGAGTGCTCATTGCGGAGGCGGAAACGGCCCTAGGGTCGGCGACAGAGTGACAGGACGGCCTGAACCTCGTCCGGCGGATTTCATAGGCCTAGAATCGCCTCTAATCGCCGATTCCCATTTTGGAACCAATGACTTACGAAGAGTGGCGATTCCCAATTCGGCTTTGGTAAATAAAGTGGAGCGTCCTGGTTGTTGGGCATGAAAGACTCGAAGGACAAGTCGAAGAAGAAGCTTTCCCACTACGACGCTGCTGGACGCGCCTCAATGGTCGATGTCTCGGGCAAGCAGCCAACGATTCGCGAGGCAAAGGCGAGCGCTTTCGTCGCGATGAGCCGCGAGGTAATTCGGGCGCTGCCGCAAAATCCCAAGGGCGATCCGTTGGAAGTCGCTCGGGTCGCCGGAATTATGGCTGCCAAGCGCACCTCCGAACTTATCCCCATGTGCCATCCGATTCCGTTGAGCAAGATTGAGGTCGAAGCCGAAGTGCGAAGCGATGGAGTGGCTATTCGCACGCTGGTCCGCACGACGGCTGCAACCGGAGTCGAGATGGAAGCCTTAGTCGCAGCCTCCGTCGCCGCTCTCACCGTGTACGACATGTGCAAAGCGCTCGACAAGAGCATCGAGATCCGCGAAGTCGTTCTGCAAAGCAAGTCCGGCGGCAAGAGTGGCGACTACCGACGTAGTCAGTAGACAGTACACAGTTGTCAGTTGTCAGTTATCGGTAGCACTTAGCATTTAGCACTTGGCAATTAGCCAAGGCGCAATATGCGTGGCTGAAGCAGGTTTAAGTTTGAAGGCAGGGAGTAAGTGGTAGGGGCTTGGCCAAATGCTAAGTGCCAAGTGCTAAATGCCGCTATGAACTGGCTACTGACTACTGAGCTTCTGTTTCTCCTCAAACTTGCTCTTGCTCACAATCGCTCGCCCGATAGTTCCGTAACTAACCACTTCGCTTCCGTTGTGGGCGCTAACGCGGAATGTCAGGAACCGGCCCTCAATCGAATTCAGAACCGCCTCGCACTTCACCGTCGCACCAATGCCGGTGGGCGCGCGATGCACGATGTTGATGGCCGTGCCCACGCTCACCTCGTCGCCTTCGCAGAAAGGCAACAGCGCTTCAAAGCCAGCCGCCTCCATCCAGCCGATCATGTTCGGCGTTGACAGCACCGAGGGCAGCTCGGGCTTCCATGCGCTCAAGGTGTGTTGAAATTCCACGCGCCTCTCCACTTCGCCGCGCGTGCCGATGGGAACTGGTTTTGCCATGTTTTGAGAGTAATGCGCGGGCGGCAATATTGTCATCCCGTCGCGCCGGGTGTAAAACAGGGCGCCCATTGGGAGCGATGCAATACGACGGGGACGTCATATCACCACAAAAACTTGCCCCGTTTGAAGCAAGTCGGGTGTACCATACCGCTGTTCCAATTACAGGCGCAAATCTGGACATGCCTTGGGCGCAATTGCGGGTCCAGGTCAATACAGGGAGACAATCGTATGCATCGAGTCCTGTCTTTCATTCTCGTCGTAGCATCGTTAGTCATGGCGTTGCCCGTAGGCGCGCAAACCTCGCCCGCGCCGACAGGCCGCAAAAAGCGCATCGCAATTTTCGATTTTGACTATGCCACCGTGCAGACCGCGTCCGCGGCCTACTTTGGCAGCAATGTCGATATTGGCAAGGGCATCTCCGATCTGCTGGTACGCGACCTGGTGAAGGACGGCACGTATTCGGTAATCGAACGCAAGGCCATGGCAAAGATATTGGCAGAGCAGAATTTTTCCAACAGCGACCGCGCCGATCCCAACTCGGCCGCCAAGATTGGCAAACTTCTGGGGGTTGACGCCATCGTGGTGGGCAGTGTCACGCAGTTCGGCAACGATAACAAGCACACTGGCGTCGGCGGCGCCGGCGGCGGCTGGGCTGGACTGGGAGGCATGCACGTTGGCAAGAACAAGAGCAAGGCCGTAGTAGTGCTCGATGCCCGGCTGGTGAACATTGACACCGCTGAGATCCTAGGAGTTGCGACTGGCAAGGGCGAGTCCGAGCGC
>Ga0181526_10003544_pt1 | contig 12668 bp, 13 predicted proteins | sample PEATcosm2014_Bin_35_FD_119750 | JGI IMG/M metagenome (GOLD analysis project Ga0181526, IMG submission 119750) | Peatland microbial communities from MTU Mesocosm Facility, Houghton, MI, USA - PEATcosm2014_Bin06_30_metaG | ecosystem: Environmental > Terrestrial > Soil > Wetlands > Peat | place...
CGGGTTGTGCTTCGACAACACCTTCGTGATCGCCGCCGTCAGCGTCGTCTTCCCGTGATCGATGTGCCCAATCGTCCCCACATTCACGTGCGGCTTCGAACGGTCAAATTTCTCCTTCGCCATGCGACTTCAATCCTTCCCTTGTCTTTTCATCTGCTTCAGACCTGCGTCTGAAGCGTCAAACCCAAAACCATCCGCCTCAATAATAGGCGTACACCTTCAAATACCGCTGCCGCAACTCCTGCGGCACTCGCTCCACCAGCCGCAGATACCGCTCGCGCGTCAGCGCCTGATCCGAAACCGGAAGCGTCCTGTATAGCGCCGGCGCTTCCTTGCCCAAAAATCCCCGCTCCAGCACCGGGGCAAAATCGCGTATCCGCAGCTTCGCCCGCTTCACCTTGTTCAGCAGGACCTCCACATCGCGCACATCGAAGGCCTGGTCGAAAAGCGAGTGCAGCCTCGCGTACCCCTTCTCGTCCTGCACTGCAATGGCTGCCTGCTCGAACATCGTTTCCTAACCAAACCTCAAGAACTCTTCAAACTCTGGAGCGGGAGACGGGACTCGAACCCGCGACCAACAGCTTGGAAGGCTGTGACTCTACCACTGAGTTACTCCCGCCCTGCAAACTCTGGAGCTGATGACCAGGATTGAACTGGTGACCTCTCCCTTACCAAGGGAGTGCTCTACCAACTGAGCTACATCAGCCCTCTAAACTCTGCGGCCTGCTAACTGCCGCCCTTCTCCCCGCTGCGGCGAACCTTGTCTGCCTGCACCGCCAAAACCGTCCTCAATGCCAACCCACCCAGAATGATCAGAGGCACCAGCCTCAGATCCACCGGCTTCCCATAGACCATCACCTTGCCCGGGTCCATGGTGAACCAGACCAGCGCCGCCAGAACCGCATACAACAACAACGCCAGCGGGTACCGCTTCTCAAGATCGGAACCGGAGCGCTTTGCCCGATCGCGTCCTGTTTCCTCGACGGGATCGATCTTCAATTGCGCCTCGTTCTCCAACCCTGAGCGCATCGCAACTCTCAAAACCACTACCAGCTGCCAGGCCTGAAAACTGATCCCTGACACCTGTTCACTGCTTGATGGTGCACAGGGGAGGATTCGAACCTCCGTAGCTCCAAGGAGCGGCAGATTTACAGTCTGCTGCCATTAACCACTCGGCCACCTGTGCCCAAGCACCCCACAGACTAAAATCTGCCCGCAGGAACCCAGTTTTCAAAGCCCTCATCCGCCGAGAAACCCTCCCGCCGGCCTCGGCTTCAACACCTGCTAAACATCAAAATCCTGCGTCAAACCCACATCAACAACCCGGCCCGTAAGCCGCTTCAACGCGTACTGCCCCACCCGGACCACATCCGGCGTGATGGAGCATGTCACCTCAGTGGGATCGCCGCGGAGGATCAGATCCAGCGCTCAAGCTTCCGCGCCAGATCCCAAAACCTGCTGCCGTTCCGCCCCGGAGTTTCTCTTCTTCAAGTGGAGCTGGCGAAGGGATTTGAACCCCCGACCCTCTGATTACAAATCAGATGCTCTACCAGCTGAGCTACGCCAGCCCAAAGACGATTCCGACACACTCCAGAATCGCTTCGCCACCCGGAATTCTCCCCGGAAGCCGGTGATCTGCGCAGACACACTCCCGCTCCGCGCATACCACGGCACAGTTTCCAAGGTTAGCACACTGCCAGAGCCGGGGCAAACCGCACCGGTGTGTCCCATCCCCTTGCTTTTTCGACAATTTGGCTTGACTTTGGCCGACTCGCGCGTGAACCTTGCTCTCACAGTTGATTCCCTCCTTTAAGGAAGATTTTTATGAATAGAAAGCAGCTTTTCGCCGCCTGCTCGGCTGTGTTTTTGCTGGTCGCCTTGGCCCAAGCCGTCCCTTCCGGAGCCCAGGCCGCTCCGCCACCTCCACCTCCGCCTGGCGCTAGTGCCGCGCAAGGTGCGCCGGCACGCCGGCCGCGCATCGCCGTCCTCGACTTCGACTACGGCACCGTGCAGACATGGTCGTCCGCCCTCTTCGGCACCAACGTTGACGTCGGCAAGGGCATCGTCGACCTGCTCGTAACCGGCCTCGTCAAGGATGGCACCTACTCCATCATCGAGCGCAAGGCACTCGACAAGATCATGGCCGAGCAAAACTTCTCCAACTCCGACCGCGCCGATCCCTCCAGCGCCGCCAAGATCGGAAAGCTGCTCGGGGTCGATGCCATCATCGAAGGCAGCATCACCCAGTTCGGCAACGAGACCAAAAATACAGGATTGGGTGGAGCAGGAGGCGGCTTCGGCGGCTTCGGCCTGGGCGGATTCCACCACTCGAACTCCAAAGCCAACGTGGCCATTACCGCACGCATCATTAACATCGATACCGGAGAGATCATGGCCGTAGCCGATGGCAAAGGCGAGTCTTCGCGATCTTCCACGTCGCTGCTCGGCGGCGGAGGCAACTGGCACGGCTTCGGCGCGGGCGGCGCAAACTTTGGCACCAGCGATTTCCAGAACACTATCATCGGCGAAGCCACCAAGGCCGCAGTCGATCAACTCACCACGAATCTGGTTGCCGACTCTTCGAAGGTTGGCGTACGTACCGTAGTGGTTGAAGGCGTAGTCGCCGCCGTCGATGGCGGCCAGGTCATTCTCAACGTCGGTGGCAATGCCGGCGTCAAAGTGGGCGACACGCTCGAAGTCCTCCGCGTAACTCGCGAGATCAAGGACCCCACCACCGGCAATGTACTCCGCCGCCTCACCACCACGGTTGGCACAGTTCGGGCCACCGATGTCGACCCAGTCTCAGCCATCTGCACACCGGTCTCAGGTACCGACTTCAAAGCCGGCGACCGCGTCAAAACCATCATCCAATAGCCTCTCTCCTGTTCTTTCGAACGCCCGCCGCAGCTTCTGCGGCGGGCGTTTTTCTGTGGCAAGTATATGAAGTGGCCGCCGTGGCAGGTGCTTTATTGCTTATGTATTTTCTGGGATGTCCCATATGTGCCGCAGACACAGGGAAAAGACAAGCCGCGAGTGTACCTCAGATCGGCGAGCAAAGGGAATCAATGGAATGCCTCCAGGGATCAGTCGATGGAGATGGGAAAGGATTTCGAAAAAGACTGCCCCGAGGTGCGAGTAACAATCAATCAGAACGTGGCTGATTACACCGTCCTGCTGAATCATATCGAGGTCGGATTTGCGAGAGATAACCAGCTCCAGATCGCCAACAAAGATGGTGATCTTATCCAGAACCAAAGAGGGCGGGAGCATCAACGGAGGAGTAAAGAAAGCGTGCGGCATAATTCTCGCCGACTGGGCCAAGAAATAGTGGATACTGGGCCCGCGTCGTAGATAGTAGGAGCAAAGGCCAGCGAAGAGTCTTCGATTCGCCTACCGGCCGGAACCCCGTCCGCTATGCTTGTAGGGAGGGCTTGCCCGCATTTGGACAAGCCCTCCCTACCCATGCATAGACGCACGCGTCGCACGCTGTTGATCGTTGCCGGAGTCATCCTTCTTCTCGTGCTGGCCGTCTATCTGCGCTCCAAAGCCCCGCCCGAAGCCGCCCGTCTTCTGCCTGAATCCGATGGCATCCTCTACGTCAACTTCACCCCGTTCCGCGCCTTCTTTCACAGACAGCTCAAACCGCCCGAACGCGTGCCCGAGTACCAGCAGTTTGTCGACGCCACCGGCATCGATTGGGAACGCGATCTCGATCAGGCTGCCATCGCCTTGCATCGCATGCCCAATCCCAACGGGCCCAATGGTCCGGTCGCCTACTCGCTCGTCCTCGTCGGCAAACTCACCGGCACGCGCCTGAACACCTGGCTCGATGCCCACGCCGCCACGCGCGAGGTCTACGTAGGCCACACCATCTATAGCGTCCCTTCAGACGGCCGAACCGTCCGCGTCTGTCAGATCGGCTACGACATGCTCGCGGTCAGCAACACGCCTACCCCCGAGCAAATCCACTCCATCATCGACCGCCATCGCACCGCCGCGCTGCCCTTTGCCGGCTCCTCCCTTCTGGCCCATCACTACCACGAAGTGCCGCTGCTCTCCCTTGCCTGGGGCGTCGGCCAAATCGGCCTTCCCTTCTCCGAGAGCGGCCAGATCAGCATCCTAGGCCTTTCCCTTCCGCTTCAGGATGGCGCCACCATCGTCGCCAGCATCGCGCCAACTCTCCCCCTTGCCGGTGGCCTGCGCCTGCGCGCCGAGGAAATCTCCCCGAACGAGCAGGAAGCCGAGAGCCAGGCGGCCTCTCTGAATCTGCTCCTCTCGATGGCCCGCACCGTCACCGCCCCGCTCGGCAACAATCCCGCCAACAACGGCTTCCGCGAACTCCTCAAGACAGCGCAGATCGCGCAAAAGCGCGACCGCGTCGTAGTGACCGCAACATTGACGCCGTCGGTTCTCAACCGAATCGCAGCCAGTGCGAACGCGCAGACCGAAGCGGCTCAATCCCCCACCCAATAGCAGCTTTCTATTCCCTGTTCTCTATTCCCTGTTCTCTATTCCCTGTTCTCTATTCCCTATTCCCTATTCCCTGTCTTCTTCAACTCCGCGCAAACTCGAACACAATTCCTTTCCCTGCAGAATCAAGCCGAATCGCTGCAAATCGCGTCTCACGTCTAGCCCAAGCTCCACCCGATCCGTGTAAAGTTGTATCGCTGATGGCTCTCTTCCTCTTCTTGCTACCAACATTCACCTTGAGAGGTCTCATGAGTTTTTCCCGCTGCCTGCGCCCCTCGCTCGCCGCTGCTCTTCTTCTGCCTTGCATCTCGGCCTTCGGCGCCGACTCTGCCAATCACCCCGTCCTCACCGGCCAATCCGCCTTCACCGACGCGCTTCACGAGGCTCCCGGCACCCGCCGTCATGTCACCGTCGCTGACCTTCCCCAGCCCAAGCCCGAAGAGTCGGTCGACAACGGCCCCTCCGTCGTCGCACGTCCTGCCAACGCCTGGCCTATCGCGCCCCAGGGCTTCAAGGTCGACATGTATACCACAGGCCTCGATAACCCGCGTCTGCTGCGCTTCGCGCCCAACGGCGATCTCTTCCTCGCGGAAAGCCAGACCGGCAAGATCAAGCTCTTTCGCGGCGTCGGTCCCGACGGCAAGCCGAAAGAGACTTCCGTCTTCGCTGAGGGACTCAATCTCCCCTTCGGCATCGCCTTCTATCCCGGCGGTCCCAACCCGCAGTGGATCTACGTCGGCAACACCGACGGCATTGTGCGTATCCCGTACAAGAACGGCGACCTCAAAGCCAGCGCCGCACCGCAGCAGATCGCCGCGCTCCCCGGCGGCGGCCGCCTTCGTGGTGGAGGCCACTGGACGCGCGACCTCGCCTTCTCCAAAGACGGAACCAAACTCTTCGCCTCTGTCGGTTCGCTCTCCAACGTCGACGATGCCGACACGCATCCCGGCGAATTTCACCGCGCCGACGTGCTCGAGTTCACACCCGAAGGCAAGTTCATCAAGGTTTACGCCTGGGGCATTCGCAACTGCGTTGGCGAGGCCATCAATCCCATCACCGGCGAGCTCTGGTGCTCCACCAACGAGCGCGACGGCCTCGGCAACAACCTCGTGCCCGACTACGTCACCCATGTGCAGGAAGGCGGCTTCTACGGCTGGCCCTGGTACTACATGGGCGGACATCAGGATCCGCGCCATGTCGGCAAACATCCTGAGCTGCAGTCGAAGGTGCTCACCCCCGACATTCTCGTCAACCCGCACTTCGCTTCGCTCGAGATGATGTTCTACACCGGCTCCCAGTTCCCCTCCGAGTTCAAGGGCGACGGCTTCGCCTGCGAGCACGGCTCGTGGAACCGCGCCCAGCGCTCCGGCTACGAATGCATTCGTCTGCCCATGCGCAACGGCCACGCCACCGGCGAGTACGAAGACTTCTTAGCAGGATTTGTCACGCCCGATGGCTCCGTCTGGGGTCGCCCCGTCGGCATCGCTCAGGCTCCCGATGGCTCACTCTTCGTCTCCGACGACGGTTCCCGCACCATCTGGCACGTGTCTTATACAGGCAAATAGGAACAGCTCGCGTCGCATTAGTCCGCACGGCACCGGGTGCCTCGGCTCTCGGGGTCCCCACGGACAGGTCTTCGTCCGTGGGGTGAGGATTCCGAGACCCGGGAAAGCGACTAGGAGTGCATCATCCTCGGCACAGCCCGCACCAGATCGAAGACAAACAGCGCCTGGCCCAGCAGGAATGACAAAGGCCCGCCAGCCAGCCCCAAAAAGGCAAGCCACAGAACGCCCCGCGATGATTCTGCGCCGGAACGTGCGGCGGCCATCCCTCCCCAGCCCAGCGCAACAAAACCAACAGCGTACAACGCCACCCCCGCAGCGCTCAGCCAGAAATGCCACGGAGCCAGTGTCCTCGAAATCGGGATGGATCCAATCGCGTAGAAGCACGCAAAGCCGCCAAACAGGGATCGGAGCGCGTAGCAGGGAGTCTGTAAGGTGAGACCGCGGTGCACATGCGAACCAGGCCATGGGACAACCATCGCTACATTCGGGACAAATCGAGTCACCGCCAATCCCAGAACGAGTAGTACCAAGCTGGAAACCGCGAAGAGAGTGACTGTCCGTGGCATTAAATCGCCCTCCCGTATGGACTACCGCAGCGAAAGCACCAGAAAATCGCCGGGGGCGGCCATTCCTTGCGAAACATTATGCGCCTCGCGCGCACAATGGAAGTATGGAATCGGGTGAGTGTCGTGCGAGCAATCTGTCAGGCCTGTCCGCGATCCATACCGGGGCTACCCCCCTCCCCCCTCCTCATACCACCCCCTCCCTGCGCCCGCGAGGGCTCAATTCACGAACCGCAGTGCGGAGATCCGGCTGGCAGATTGCGAAGAATCTCGAGGCAATGTGAAGCGGCCCTGACAAGGAGTCTCTCGTCAGGGCCAAATGTTCAAACGAAGTTCCTCGCGCGTGCAAGATTCTCGGTGAGACCCGCGAAGCCCTTGCCTGAACAGCTTGCCCTGAGCGAACTCGAAGGGGCTAGTCCGGCGCGGAGCGTCAGTTGGCCGCACCGCAGTCAGTGCTCGCTTTGTCGGGGACGCCCGGCGCGAAGCGCAGTTGGCCGCACCGCAGGTGCCTGAATGCGAGCCGCAAACAGATCGTCGATCTTCTTCTGCTGCGCCTTGACTTCCTCGAGCTCGTACTCAGTCCGTTGCTGCTTTCGGAAATCTGTCAGCATCTGCCGGCCATTATGCGCGACCTGATAGATCGCTCTCTGCTGATCGCGCTGCGCTTGCACAACCTTGAGCTTCTCGATCGATTGCTGCCTCGCTTCAAAAGCAGCATTGATCTCAGCGTCCATGCCTTGCAGCAAGTACGCTTGCATCGGCTTCTTGAGAGCCTCGTCACGTTGGCGATTGGCTGCAGCCAGCTCTTGGGTCAACTCTTCGATTCTGCGTTTCACGTATGCGACTTCGAACTCTGCCCGCTGCAGCGCCAGCTCTTCCCGCCGTTCGATGCTCTCACGGACACGAAGGACTTGTTCGAGGGTAAATCGAAATGCCACGGTGAGGTCGCCTCATCAACCGGGTAGCGCGAGCAACCGGTCCGCAGCACTTTCGAATGTGCAGAGATCGTCTGGTGTCTGCCGAAGGAAGGCGTTGATCGCAGGCAGATTCTCAACGGCGTTATCGAGAATCGGATCGGAGCCTTTTTGGTACGCGCCGATTCGAATCAGGTCTTCCGATCGTTGATAGGCAGCCATCATCATGCGCAGCGCATTGGCCTTGGACAGATGCTTCTCCGTCACCATGCTCGACATGAGCCGGCTCAAACTGTCGAGGATCGAGATCGGCGGGTAGTGGCTGCGGAAAGCCAGGTTGCGATCCAGCACCACATGTCCGTCGAGCAGCGACCGCACTGTATCAACCACGGGATCCTGCTGGTCGTCGCCCTCCATCAGGACTGTATAGAACGCAGTGATGCTGCCTTGCGCGAAGTTGCCGGCGCGCTCGACCAGTCGGGCCAGCATGTTCAGCACCGACGGCGTGTATCCCTTAGCAGTCGGCGGTTCTCCCGCGGCCAGACCGATCTCGCGCTGGGCCATCGCAAAACGCGTCAGCGAATCGACGACGAGCAAAACATTTTTCCCTTGACTGGCGAAGTGTTCAGCTACCGCCGTCGCTCCGAGCGCGGCGCGAATGCGCAGCACCGGCGATTGATCGGAGGTCGAAACAACCACGACGGAGCGGCTCAATCCCTCTTCGCCAAGCACCTCGAGAAACTCGCCGACTTCGCGGCCGCGTTCGCCGACCAGAGCCAGCACCGTCATGTCGGCTGCTGTGCCGCGTGCCATCATGCCTATCAGCGTGCTCTTGCCCACGCCGCTGCCGCCGAAGATGCCGACACGTTGGCCACGTCCACAAGTCAGGAACCCATCGATCGCGCGAATCCCACAGCTCAATGGCTCGCGGATAGGAACACGATCCAGAGGCAGCGGCGCCGACCCGTCCAGGGTCACGGAATGGACGGCCCGATAGTCACCCAACGCGTCCAGCGGGTTTCCCGCTGTATCGATAACGCGGCCCAACATACCGGGACCGACACGAATCGAGGGGCGCGCACCCCATGTCACCAGCTTGTCACCGAAGCGAATGCCCTGAGGATGATCGGCGGCCATCGATAACATCGTTGAGCCGCGAAAGCCAATGATCTCGCCCGAATAGCACTTGCCTCCGGGGCCAATGAACTGGCACGACTCACCCACCGAACAGAATGGACCCTCCGACTCGATCAGATTGCCCACCACCTGCGTGATGCGGCCGCTCCAACGCAGAGTCGATCCCGTGCGCAGGTAGTGCGTGTAGGGAGCCAGCAATTCGCGGCTCATTTAGTTCCTGGCCTCAGCGCCATCAGATCGAAGAATCCCTGCTCGACTTCCTTGAGCTGCGAATCGAGCCCGAAGTTGGCCGTGCCGAGTTCCGTCTCAAGCAGGCAATCCTGATCGCTGAGCTGTGGGTCTTCGGTCACTTCTACATGCTGCATGCTCGGAATGGCGGCAAAGTATTGTTTCCAGCTCACGCCCTTTCCGGGACTCACGCGTATCGTTACGCTTGATCCTTCGCGCATTCTCTCCACGGCGAGGCGGACAAGCGCAGCCAGCAACATGGGATCGACCTGCGCTTCGCGGTGCAGAATCTTGGCGGCGATAGAGAGCGCAAGTTGCACGATCTCCATCTCCACCTGCGCATAGTAATGACTGCGTTGCTCCTCGAAACCTGCGAGCATTGCAGCGAGGGGCTCACGCAAGGCGGTCAGTTTTTGTTCGTACTCCTTACGCAGGCTCTGCTCCACTTCGTGTGCCGCTTCTGCCCTTTCGTGCGCAATGAGCGCGGCGAGCTCCTCCGCCGCGGTCGGCTGTGGGCTTGCACTCTTCATGACTGCATCGTCGACCGGGATAGGATCGGGATGCGCCACGCCGTCGCGCATCTTGCGGGCAGACATATCGCGATACTGCAAGGCCGAAACCGGAACCGGCAATCCGCTGGCAAACTCTGGGCTAGAGGACATACTCGTCTTCTCCCTCACTCTTGAGGACGATCTTCCCTTCCGATTCAAGCTTACGTGCAATGGCAACAATCTCACTTTGCGCCTTGGCAACGTCTTTCCCGCGGACTGGACCCATCATCTCGGAGTCTTCCTTCATCATCTCCACAGCACGCGAAGACATGGTGCGGAATATGTGGCTACGCAGATCCTCGCTTGCACCTTTCAGAGCGACCATCAGGGTCTTCTTGTCCACCATATTCATGAGCTCGCGCATATCCGATTCCGGAACCTCAAGGAAGTTCTCAAAGGTAAACATGAGATCGCGAATGCTGATGGCCAGCTTCGGATCATCGGATTCGATGGTTTGAAGAATCTCGCGCGCAGCCGATGGCTCGAGGCGATTCATCAGGTCAGCCAGATTCTTGACTCCACCGTCCGCTTTCTTGGTCTGATCGAATGCGGCTCCGAATCGGCGATTCAGAACGCGCGAAGCCTTGGCCGCCGCATCGGGCGAGAACTGGCCAATCGTCGCCATCCGCCGTATGCAGTCGACGCGCGTATCCGGATCGAGCTTCATTAACAATGCTGAGGCCTGTTTTGGATCGAGGTGGCCAAGGATGAGGGCCTTGGTCTGCGCATGTTCGCCGGCAAGGAATCTAGCCAACTGCGTCGGTTCGGTCTTTTTCAGCGCATCAAACTGGATCGTAGCGTTCTCTTCCGGATGTGAAAGACGCTGCACCATGGTCTTAGCGCTGTTTTCACCAAAGGCCTTGACCAGAAGACGAGTGGCAACGTCGCGTCCGCCAGACGAGAGGAATTCGCTGGTCAGCATCATCTGGTGGTATTCCTCGAGGACTTGCAGCGTCGTCTCCACCGGAACCCGCGTCAGGCTGGCAACCTCACGCGTAAGGCGGTCGACGTCTTCGCCACTGAGGTTGCGCAGGATCGGCGCTGCTTCTTCCTCGCCAAGAAATGACAGCAGGATCGCCGCCTTGCGCGCACCGCTCGGAGCACGTTCCACTGGACTCATTAGTCCTCCTCCCGCAGCCAGGCCTGCATGGCACGTGCTGTATCCACTGGTTTCTGCCTTACGAGTTCAAAGGTTTGCGCTTTCAGCTGCGCGGCGCGCATATTGCCGGATCCTAACTCGGGTGGCGTTGCGGCAACTGCCAATGGCTGCACCTGCGCAGCGGCGAGAGCTGCCTGCCCTCCGGCTCCGGCTGTGAGCTGCGCCGGACTCAGCGCATGCTTCTGGACCGGGCGAATCACAAAGAAATAGGTCAGTACAAAGAGGATGAGCAGCGAAACCGGTCGCAAAAGTCCCGAGTAATCGGCGACCGTCTTTTGCACCTGTGTTGTCCATCCGGCTGCGGGCAGGTCGGTGTCGGCTGTGTTGCCATCGAAAGACATGTTCTGCACGCTGATGGTGTCACCGCGCTTGGCATCGAAACCAATAGCCGCTTCGGCGAGCTCGCGAATCTTGTTCAGTTCGTCCTGCGATCTCTTTTGTCGCGTGTAGGTGGTCTTGCCCTTCTGCACGTTCTTCACCAGCACGTCGTCGACAAGCAGCGCCGCGGTAATACGCTGGACACGGCCACCCGGCGAGATCGTGTGGATCACCGTTTTGTTGACGCCGAACTGCGAGCTTTCCGACTTCGACGCCTGTGTGGAGCCCTGTGTGACCGTTGTGGCTGTGCTCGGTTTCGTTTTGCTTGCGGTCGGGACATTGCTCGCCGTTCCCGGAACGCCGACCGGCACAGCTCCGCCGGAGGCTTGGTCCTCGGTCTTCTGCTCGCTCAGCAGTGCGCTCACGGAAGGGTCGTACTTTTCCTGGCTCTCTTCCATAGACCCCTGATCGTAATCGACGTTGACGCTGGCACGAATCGCATTGGTGCCCACGACCGGCTCAAGTGTATTGATGATGCGCTGAGTCAATCGCGCCTCTTCGTCTTCGTTGCTCCCGGCGCCCTCGTGCCCAGGACCCAACGACATGTCGGTATCTGCATCGATGATCGAGACGTCTTCCGGCTTGAGTTGGTCGACAGCGCCTGCAACAAGGCGCGAGATGCCGACCGCTGAATCCTTTGAAAGGCTGCCGCGTTTGAGCTTGAGAATGACGCTGGCTTTCGCTCCACGCTGGCGATCGATAAAGACAGAGTCGGAGGGCATGACGAGATGCACGCGCGCCCGGTCGACGTTCGCCAGTGTCTGAATTGTTCTCTCGAGTTCCCCTTCGAGCGCTCGCTGATACGCGACTTTCTCGTCGAACTCGGTCTGGCCCCAGGTCATCTTGTCGAACAGCTCAAATCCCATACGGCCGCTGTGTGGCTCGCCTTGCGCCGCCGTCTGCATGCGGGCAGCATCGAGCTTGTCGGCGGGAACACTGACCGTCTTTCCGTCGGGGCTGATCTGATGAGGGATATTCTGCGCTGCGAGCTGCGTCGCCAGCGACTGCGCGTCTGCGGGATCGAGGTCCTTGTAGAGAGGCTTGTAATCAGGCGTGCCGATGAGCCGTACAAACAAAGTCAGCAGTACAGCAGTAGCGGCGGCTCCTCCCGCGAGGAGCGCCTTCTGCTGACCGGTGCGGCTGGCCCAGAATTGCTTCACCTGTTCAACTACATTCGTCATGCCTGGCATGGGGGCCTAATCCTAGAACTGCATCTTCTCGATGTCCTGGTACGCGTTGACGATCTTGTTACGCACCTGCATCATCAGCTGAAACGAGACGTCCGCCTTTTCGACCGCGATCATCACGTTGTTGATGTCTCCTCCTCCGCCTTGCACCAGGTTGCTTACCTGAGCCGCCGCGGAGTCGTTGAGCTGATCGACGCCGTGGACTGCGCTCGACAGAACAGACGCAAAGCTTTCTCCCGCCGAACTGCCTGCATTGTCGAGCGAGGGAAGTTGGGGGACCTGAAAGTTCGGAATGGTATTGAGGGATACGTTGCTCATCGATTGACTCCGTTGTTTTACGAGGACTTCAAGATATCGATGGACTGCTGGATCATCTGCTTGGCCGAGTTCACAGCCGAAGCGTTCATCTGGTAAGCGCGCACTGCGCCCATGAGGTCTACCATCTCCGTGATCGGATTGATCGCCGGATACTCGACCATGCCGTTCTTATCGGCGTCGGGGTTGCCCGGCTCGTAG
>Ga0181526_10003546_pt1 | contig 12663 bp, 13 predicted proteins | sample PEATcosm2014_Bin_35_FD_119750 | JGI IMG/M metagenome (GOLD analysis project Ga0181526, IMG submission 119750) | Peatland microbial communities from MTU Mesocosm Facility, Houghton, MI, USA - PEATcosm2014_Bin06_30_metaG | ecosystem: Environmental > Terrestrial > Soil > Wetlands > Peat | place...
CCTTTGGGGTTGTGCTCCCAAGCCGGCTTTCAATTATTCAGACAGCATTTCCGCGGTTAAGTTGCGGTCTCTTCAAAAAGAATCGCTCGAAACGGGTGAAATGGCAAGGTTGCCGTGGAGAGAGGGAACCGCGCCGTTGGGCTGGTCAACTCGCGGTTGCTAGCTCCTTGTGCCGGATTGTTTCTGGAAAGGAGGGATATGCCTTGGTCAAGTCAAGGCATATCTACAGGTTAGGTCTCTCAATGACGTGCCGTTTGGAAGCTAAGGTCAAGCCAGCCCAGGGCGCGGCCCGCTGAGCAAACGCAGGACGCTCTCTTCGATCAGGCGGCAAGCTGCGGGAAGAGCGGCGGTCGCAGCCTCGCTGAATACTTCGCCCAGCTCCGTCGATCCGGCGCCAATGGTCAGCAGCAGGGCATTTGAGGGTTGGGCGTTGTAGAGGTCGCGGACCAAGGCAAGCAGCTCGGCCGGTCCCATATGATGCGTGACCAGCCCCTCGACGCTTGCGGCCGGCTTCACGGGCAAAATGGCGACCACACCCGGCGCGGAATCGATGGAGCAGTCTAAAAACAGGACGGATTGGGCGCGAGCGATCTCCTCGGCCATCTCAAGCGTCCACTGCTGCCGGATCACGACGCGCACCCCGGCTTCTGCGGAGAATCGGCTCTCCGCCCACTCGGCGAGCCACGGCCCTGCGCCATCGTCTGCCCGCAGCGTGTTGCCGCAGGCGAGGATGAGGCATTGGGTTAAATTCAAATGCGGCATCGCACGGTCAGACTATCGCTACGTAAGCAATGTAGCCAATAAAGACGAGGGAGACGAACAGACCGGTTGCCATTGCCAGGTTTTGCTTCTGGCCTCTGTGCTTGTCCGTCAAGTGTCGGATACCAGCGATCCCGAAAAATAGGGCCGCGATGATTGCAACTGGGAGAATAAAGCTGGATTGCACGATGGACAAGACTCCAACGGTTCCAGTTGCAAAATTCGCAATTCCCAATTCCCGCACGAAGGGCAATGAGTCCTCGCTCCGCATGCCGAAAATCTCTTCCACCGTAAACCGAGGTTGGAAGAACTGCCGCAAACCGGCGCCAGAAAGCCTGATTCCGGCACTCCAAAAGACGAACCACTTGCCAACCAGCAACATCGGTGGCGCGGGTGAATGGAGGACGTAGCGTTCGATGCCAATCGAAAGGATAGGCAACAGAACCATCGACAAAAGTACACTCACCGCATACATGGAGTGGACCCTTCTGATTTCCGAACACCCTCGCGTGCCTGAGCGAGCGCGGAAAAGCACGGCGAATCGTGGCCTGGCGCGTCAGGCGCGTACCACCCGGTCAACGACCTTGCCATCGGCCGAAACCAGCGAGACAACCAGCGGCATCTGGCCGAAGGCGTGCGTGGAGCAGCTCAGGCACGGATCGAAGGTGCGAATCACGGCCTCGATGCGGTTGAGCGCGCCCTGAGTAAACTTTCCGTCCTTGACGTAAGCGCGGGCCGACTGCGCAACACCCCTGTTCATGGCGCTGTTGTTATGGCCGGTGGCTACTACCAGGTTGGCCCAGGTGATCAGGCCGTTCTCGTCCACCTTGTAGTGATGATTCAGCGTGCCGCGCGGGGCCTCGATCTGGCCGGCGCCTTCCAGCCGGTTCACCCCCGCGGTGGCGCGCACCTGCTTGTCGAGGATGCGCGGGTCGGCGAGGATCCGCTCGATATTCTCGATGCCGTAGAGAGCCTCGATCAGGCGCGCGTGATGATAGTGGAAGGAGCTTTCTACCAGGCCCTTGGAGAGCTGCTTGAACTCCGCCAGCTCCTTGTCCGCCTGCGGCCTGCCCATGGATTTGACGATATTGAGCCGGGCCAGAGGACCGACGCGATAGCTGCCCTGGGGATAGCCAAACTGCTTCAGATAGGTGAACTTGGTGTAGCTGTAAGGCTCCACTGCCTCGCCGATTAGATCGCTGAATCCGGCCGCGGTGATGCCGTCGGCCAGGATCGCGCCTTGGGGGTCGATCACGCGCAGCGCGCCGTCGGTGAACTCGATCGACTCGTCCTCGTTGATCAGGCCCATGTAGTTCGACGGGAAGTTGGCGAAGACCTCGATCTCCTGCTTGAAGCTGCCGGCAATCTGCTTGTAGGCGGCGATCGCCATACTCAGGTTGGCGTAGGCTTCGGGCAGCATGGCGAGAATCTCATCGCGCTTGGCAATGGTCAGCGGCTCAGTGACGCCGCCGGGAACAACCCAGCCGGTATGGATGCGCTTGCCGGAGAGCAGCTCGATGGTGTGCTGGCCGAAGCGGCGCAGCGCCACGCCGGCGCGGCCCAGCTCAGGATTGGCGGCAAGAACGCCAAAGACGTGGCGGGACTGGGGATCGGAGTCCATGCCCAGCAGCAGGTCAGGCGAGGCGAGATAGAAGAAGCTGAGCGCATGGGACTGCACCAACTGGGCCATATTCAACAGCCGTCGCAGTTGCGCGGCGGGATGAGGAATACGCACCGACATGATCGCTTCGCAGGCCTTGGCCGAGGCCAGCAGGTGCGAGACCGGGCAAATTCCGCAGATGCGCGCCATCAGGCTGGGCATCTCATAGAACGGCCGGCCCTGGCTGAAGCGCTCAAAGCCGCGCACTTGCGTGACATGAAAGTGCGCGTCCTCCACTTCGCCCTGCGCGTTGAGTTGGATGGTGATCTTGCCGTGGCCTTCAAGCCGCGTTACGGGATCGATGGTGATCGTCTGGGTCATAGAAAGCTCCGAGTTTCTTCAACAAGCGCGGGCGCGGACGCCCGCGAAACAGCCGGTCTGGAGACCGGCGCTACATCAGGCTCCAAAACGGGTGAGGGCCGAAATATCCAGCGGTTCCCCGGTAACCAGCGCGATCAGCGCTGTGTGAAAGGTGTCGGCCGAGGGCGGGCATCCGGGCAGGAAGACGTCCACCTTGACGAACTCGTGGATGGGACGCACGATGCGGAGCAACTGGGGCACGACGACGCAGGGAATCTGCTGCTGCGCGCTGGCGTTCTCAATGTAGGCGCGGTCGAGGATGGCCTCCGGGCCGATGGGGTTGCGCATCGCGGGCACATTGCCGGTTATGGCGCAGTCGCCCATTGCAATCAGGAGCTTCGTATGGGCGCGAATCTTCTTGATCTTCTTCTCGTCGTCCACCGAGGCTACCGCGCCCTCAACCAGCGCGATATCCACCTCGTCGGGGAATTCTTTGGCATCTACGATGGGGCTGTAGACCACATCGACGAGCTGGGCCAGCTCGATGAGCCGTTCATCCATGTCCAGAAACGACATGTGGCAGCCGGAACAACCGTCCAGCCAGACTGTCGCCAGTTTCAGTTTGCTCATTGCGCTCCCCTCATCAGGTTCAGGTAAGGAAGGAAATCGGGATACTTGGGGTGATCGGAGCCGACCTTGCTCTTGTCGAAGAGGGCTCCGGTGGGGCACACCTGCACGCATTTTCCACAGCGGGTGCAACTGGAGCTTCCCCACTCGTCGCGCAGATCGGTGATGACGATGGAGTCGATGCCGCGGTTGGCCACATCCCACACGTGCGCGCCTTCAATCTCGGCGCAAACCCGCACGCAACGGGTGCACAGGATGCAGCGGTTGTGGTCCACGGTGAAGCGATCGAGCGAGGCATCGACGCCCAGCGCCGGGTTGCGATAGGGCAGCCGCACATGCGTCAGGCCCTGTTCCTGCGCCATCGCCTGCAATTCGCAGTGGCCGTTGGCCACGCAGACCGAGCAGACGTGGTTGCGCTCGGCAAAGAGCAGCTCGAGAATCGTGCGGCGGTGCTTTTGGAGGCGCTCCGTGTTGGTGCTCACTTCCATGCCTTCAAAAACGGAGGCCACGCAGGCGGGCAGCAGTTTGTTGCTGCCCTTGATCTCCACCAGGCACAGGCGGCATGCGCCCACATCGCTCAGGCCCTCCATGTGGCAGAGGGTGGGAATGTAGATGTCGTTCTCCTGCGCCACTTCCAGGATGGTCTGCCCAGATCGCGCGCTGACCTCCTGACCGTCGATTTGCAGTGTTTTTACGCCCATGCTCTCGTTCATGCCACCACCTCCACGGGCGCTTCCATGTTGCAGACCCCGGCCGGACAGCGCTTATGCACAATATGCTCGATGTACTCGTTCCTGAAGTACTTGAGCGTACTCAGCACAGGATTGGGCGCCGTCATGCCCAGTCCGCATAGGCTGGCCTCTTTGATTGTCTCGCACAGGCCTTCCAGCAGCTCCAGATCGTCCATGGTTCCCGTGCCGGTGCAGAATCGCGTCAGCAGCGTGAACATCTGCGCCGTGCCCGCCCGGCAGGGAACGCACTTGCCGCAGGACTCGGTCATGCAGAACTCGACGAAGAAGCGCGCCACGTTCACCATGCAGGAGGTGTCGTCCATGACGATCATGCCGCCCGAGCCCATGATGGAGCCCAGCCGGACCAATGCATCGTAGCTGACGCCTACGTCCAGCATCTCGGCGGGAATGCAGCCCCCCGAGGGACCGCCGGTCTGCACCGCCTTGAAGGTGTGCCCGTCCGGCACGCCGCCACCGATCACCTCGATGATCTCTCGCAGCTTGATGCCCATCGGCACCTCGACCAGGCCGGTGTTGGCGATCTTGCCCGTCAGCGCAAAGACCTTGGTGCCCTTGCTTCTCTCCGAGCCCATGTTGGCAAACCACTTGCCGCCGTTGCGGACGATGGGCGCGATGTTAGCGAAGGTCTCAACGTTATTGATGAGCGTGGGTTTCCCGAACAAGCCGCTTACCGCCGGGTATGGCGGCCGCGGCTTGGGTGTGCCCCGCCGGCCCTCGATGGAGGCGATCAGCGCCGTCTCCTCGCCGCAGACAAAGGCTCCCGCGCCCAGCCGAATCTCCACATCGAAGTTGAATGGCGTGTTGCAGATGCCGTTGCCCAGCAAGCCCCTGCGCCGGGCGTCGCGCAGCGCCGTCGTCAGCCGCGAGACGGCCACCGGATACTCGGCCCGCACATAGATATAGCCTTTACTGGCTCCCACGGCGTAGGCCGCAATGGCCATGCCTTCGATGACGCGGTGCGGGTCGCCCTCCATCACGCTGCGATCCATGAACGCGCCGGGATCGCCCTCGTCGCCGTTGCATACCACGTACTTCAGGTCGCCCAAGGCCTTGGCTACTGTTCCCCACTTCAGGCCGGTGGGATAGCCGCCTCCGCCCCGACCCCGAAGGCCGCTTTCGCTGATGCGATGGATCACGCCGTTGGGCGTCATCTCGGTAAGCACCGTAAGCAGGGCCTTGTAGCCGTCGCGCATAATGTAGTCGTCGATCTTCTCTGGATCGATGTAGCCGGCATTCTCTAAAACTACTCGCACCTGCTTGTCGAAGTGCTCGTTCAAGTCGCACTGGAGCTCGGGCACCGGTTCGCCGCCCAGGCTGGTGACAATCGCCTCGGCGTGGCTGGCATTTACGTGGTGATAGAGAGTCTCCTCGGGATCGACGCGCACCAGCGGCCCGCTGGAACAGGGCCCCATGCACCCGGTGCGCCGGACGAGCACGCTCTTGCCGGAAGCTTCGGCCGCCTTCAGCAGAGCATCCCGCAAGTGCCCCGCTCCCTGGCTCATGCAAGCCAGATCCATGCAGACGTTTACTTCAAAATCGTACTTGTCGTTCTCCTGGCACGCGCTCTTGGCTATCTGTTCGAGCTCTTCGATCGTCATTCCACCGCCCACCTTTCCAGTTGCTCGAGCATCTGCTCCGCGGTCACCTCTCCGGCCACCTCGCCATCGCACAGCACCACCGGCGCGCGGCTGCAAGCGCCCACGCAGCGGGCCTTCATCAGGCTGATCCCGCCGTCCTTGGTGGTCTGCCCCTGCGAGATTCCCAGGTGCTTTTCGGCCGCGGCCGCCAGCTTGTCGGCGCCCTTGATATAGCAGGCCGTGCCGGCGCAGATGGTCATGGTGTGCTTGCCCGGCGGCTTCAGGCTGAAGTAGTGATAGAAGGTCACCACGCCATAGGCCTGGCTCAACGGCACGCGCAGGGAGCGGGCGACAAATCGGATCGCATCGTCGTCAAGGTAACCGAACGAGGACTGCACGGTATGCAGCGTCTCAATCAGCGCGTGGCGGGCAAACCCATTCTTGCGCATGGTGCCGTTCACAATCTTCCATCGTTTGTCGTCGCTGGGCAGCGGCGGGGGTGTGAATACTGGCACAATTCCTCCGTTGGCGGATCAAAACGCACCGCCGTCGGGCAGCCGCGCCTTGCTCCTTGTCTGTCCTTGTTGTACCTTCCAAGGCCGGTTTTTCTTCGTGATAGTGGTCACTGGTATGGGAGGCGATCGCAATTTGCGGCACCGGCCTCCCGTCTGCACGGTCTTGAGAAACCGCCGGCGGCACTCGTTTCCCCTGCCGCCATTCTCCACGCCTGTAGAATGTGCAAAGGGCATCGCCAGTTGCAAACCATGACCTACTTCGACCAAGTCTCCGAAGCCGCCGACCTGCTGCGCAACAGGCTCGGCTCGCTCAGCCCGCGCATCGCTATCGTCCTCGGCTCCGGTCTGGGCGCGGTGGCGGATGCGGTCGCCGAGCCGCTGATCGTTCCCTACGCCGAGATTCCGCATCTTCCACGATCCACCGTTGAGGGGCACTGGGGACGGGTGGTGGCAGGGCTGCTTGGCGGCGCGCCGGTCCTCATTCTCCAAGGCCGCATCCACTTTTATGAGGGATACACCCCGCAGCAGGTTACCTTCCCGCTGCGAGTTCTCGGCCTGCTGGGCATTCGCGCCGTCATTCTTACCAACGCCGCCGGAGGTATCGGGGAGGACTACCGCGCAGGCCAGCTTGTGGCCCTCGCCGACCACATCGATTTCATGGGCTTCAATCCGCTCGCCGGTCCCAATGAACCGCGCTTCGCCGTCCGCCCCGATGCCGGACTGCGATTCACAGACATGACCGAGGCATACTCCAGGCGCCTCCGCGCTCTGGCGAAAGAAGCCGCATCGGCAGAAGGATTTGCGCTCGAAGAGGGCGTGTATATTGCCGTCCCCGGTCCCAGCTTCGAGACGCCGGCCGAAATCCGCGCCTTCCGGTCGCTTGGAGCCACACTGGTGGGCATGTCCACCGTGCCCGAGACCATCGTTGCCCGCCACATGGGCATCGAGGTTCTGGGCCTCTCCTGCGTGACCAATCTCGCCGCCGGCCTGGGCTCGACCCCTCTCAGCCACGAGGAGGTCATGGAGACCGGCCGCCTGGTGGAGCGCCACCTCGCCGGCCTCTTCGAGCGGCTGATTCCAGCAATTGCCGCTCTGCTGGAGCCTCAGCTTTGAGCTGAGCGGAAGCAGGCGACTCCGCTCCGCCCGGTGCCGCGCCTACAGTCCCAGATGGATAGCATTGCGCCTTCCCCTTCCATCTTTGGTTCATTCACCGGAAATTAATTGCGTAATTCTCCGCGCCTTCGCGTCTATACCGGTAGTGTGAGAAAAATGGTCCACAGATTCGTTGACTCGATCGTGCGCAACGTCGGCCTCTGGCTGAGCCAGGGAATCTCTGTGCGCCGACTGGCCCTCACTCTTGCGCTCGGACTCGCTGTAGGCTGCATTCCAGTCGTGGGCATTCCCACTGTGCTGTGCGCCGCGCTGGCCCTGGCGCTGCGGCTGAATCTGCCCGCCATTCAGGCGGCAAACTACATCGCCATGCCCATGCAACTGGCACTCATTGTGCCCTTTGTGCGCCTGGGCGGCTGGCTCCTCGACGCCGGCCCCAACCAGGCCCCCAAGGCAGGCACTCTGCTCCACGCTGCGCCTCTCAATCTGCTTTCGCAGTTGGGTGGGCTGGCTGGCCGCGCCATGCTGGCATGGCTGCTGATCGCCGTCCCAGCGGTCGCGCTGCTTACCCTAACCTTCACCGTGCTGCTGCGGCGGGTTCCGGCTCATGCAGAGGCTGAGGCCGGCCACTAGTGCTGTGCCTATGAGATTTCATAATCCAAGCAGAAGGCATGGGTGCCCCAGGTCCCTCGCATTTGGGGACCTGGGAAAGCACGAAATCATCAAAGCACGGTACTAGACCCCTTGGTGCGGTTGCTTCAAACCCCGGCTTCTTTATTCGTACAGCTTTGCAACCAGATCGCGGTAGACTGCGAAATATGAGCCCCGCCAAAAGCAAAAAGCAAAGGGCCGTCAACAAGTCCGCCAGCGCAAAGGCCACTGGACGCGCCGCAAATCGCGACTTGGCGCCGGAATGCATAGAAGCGATTCTCAAGGCCCTGGACGAAGCCTATCCCCACGCCGAGTGCGCCCTCGCGCATCGCTCTCCGTGGGAACTGCTGGTGGCCACCATTCTCTCCGCTCAGTGCACCGACGTTCGGGTCAATATGGTGACGCCGGAGTTGTTCCGGCGCTTTCCCACCCCGGCGGCAATGGCCAAAGCGAGCTTGCCGGAGCTCGAAGCCCTGATCCGCACCACCGGGTTCTTCCGCAACAAGGCCAAGTCCATCCAGGGCGCGGCCATCAAGATTGTCGCCGAGTTCGGCGGGCGGGTTCCCGAGACCCTCGCCGAGTTGATCACCATCCCCGGCGCGGCCCGCAAAACCGCCAGTGTCGTCCTCGGCGTCTGCTTCGGCAAGGCTGAAGGAGTGGTGGTGGATACGCACGTCTTCCGCATCGTCCGCCGCCTGAGCCTAGCCAAGGGCGACACACCCGAAAAGGTCGAGCAGGAGCTGATGCGGGTCTTACCAAAGGAGCGGTGGATCGATTTCTCCCACCAGATCATCCATCATGGCCGCCAGGTCTGCGTAGCCCGCAAACCCAAATGCGACCGCTGCAACCTGGAGCAGCTCTGCCACTCCGAGGACAAGACCTGGCAGTCGTAAAAGGACAGCGGGATTAGCGTTATGAGCGGATTTTGCGGTTCATGCGCGCAGGAGGCGAACGACTGCGGCGATCAGCCCCGGAATATCGTGCGGGTTCGCTTCAGCCACAGGTTCCCAACCCAGATCCCGTAGCGTCTGGCTGGTGATCGGCCCTATCGAAACCGCCAGAACTCCCGCAAGCGGCCACGCGATTCCGGCCTGACAGGCCGCCTCGGCCAAATGGGTAACGCTCGACGAGCTGGTGAAGGTCGCCGCGTCGATTCCCTCCGCCAAGGCCAAGCGAAGCTGTTCCGGCGCGCGCTCGGGCAGGACGTTTCGATAGGCGTCCACCACATCTACCTCGGCGCCCGCTGCGCGCAACGCGTCGGGAATTATATCCCGTGCAGCCGCCGCGCGAGGCAAAAGCACGCGCTTACCGCGAACCCTTTCACCAAGCGCCGAAACCAGTCCCTCGGCGACTTGGGCCTCAGGCACAACGGCCACGTGAAATCCGAAATGTCGCGCCGCCTCAGCCGTTGCCCGGCCGACAGCGGCGACGTTCAACCCCTTTGCTTTGGCCGGATTCACACCAAGACGCGCGCAGCGGCAACACAGCGCATCCAGCGTGTTCGTGCTGGTCAGAACAAGCCAGTCATACCGATCCAGGCGCTTCAGAGCGTCATCGAGCGGCGCATAAGACTCCGGTGGAATGATCTCCAGTACCGGAACCTCAACCACGGTTGCGCCCAGAGCATACAGGCCGTCGCTGAGCTTGCCGGCCTGACGCAGCGCGCGGGTCACCAAAACCCGCCGGCCTGCCAACGGAAGCGGCGTCACCGCGAGACCCCTCCAGATGCGTCAAGTAGCGGCCCCGCGCCAGCTTCGATGAGCATTCCGGCAACCCTCTCGCCCAGAGTGAATGCGTTACTTTCGCTTTCTGCTGCATAGTACAGAATCCGCACGCACTTGCCTGTCTCAGGATTGGCGACCACCGCGTGAATCTCAATCCGGCGGTCTTCCCCGTCGGCTTGCTCTGGCTGAGGGCACGGCCGGCAATGAATGCCGATGGGAACCTGGCAGCCGCCGCCCAGCGCGGCCAAAGCCGCTCGTTCCACGGTCACGGCAAAGCGGGTAGCCGGGTCGTCGAGGAACGCCACTGCCTCGATCGTCGCCGCATCGCCCTTCCGGGTCTCGATCCCCAGCGCTCCCTGCCCGGCAGCGGGGCAAAAGTCCTTGGGCTCCAACCGCTCCCGCACCCACTCCGTCTTCTCCAGGCGATCCAGGCCGGCGGCAGCCAGCAGGACTGCGTCCACCTGGCCCTCGGCAAGCTTGCGCAGGCGCGTGTCCACATTGCCGCGGAACTCGACGGCCTCGATGTCTGGCCGCAGCGCCTTCAACTGCGCGCGCCGCCGCTGGCTGCTGGTGCCCACGCGCGCGCCTTGCGGCAACGCCGCCAGACTCCCATACTTCACCGAGACAAACACGTCCCTCGGATCGACGCGCGGAGGGGTGGCCGCCAGCGTAAACGGCTCGGGCAGTTCGGTAGGCAGATCCTTGAGCGAATGCACGGCCAGATCCACGCGGCCCTCTGCCAGCGCCTCCTCGATTTCCTTGGTAAACATGCCTTTCGACCCCACCTGGGCGAAGGTGACCTCCTGAAACCGGTCGCCGGTAGTCTTGACGATCTCGATCTCGACCGAGTGGCCCTGGCTGCGGAGCAAACCGGCGATGTGGTTGGCCTGCCACAGGGCAAGTTGCGAGCCGCGGCTTCCAATGCGCAGCTTCATCGCCTGCTCTCCACGCCGGCGTCGGCTCCATTAATTTCCTGGGATTCAGCCTTCCCTGTTTCAGAGCCATTTGAACTGCCTGCGTCCGCCGAAGCCTCTGGTTCCGTTTCACGGATTGCCGCAGAGACCGACCAAGCCTCACAGAGGGCATCGAGGCGTGTGGAATCGTTCTCCCGCGCGGCTTGCTTCAGGGCCTGCATGGGCGGGTGGAGAAACTTGTTCATCAATCCGCGGGTGAGCGCCTCAACAGCGGCCACCTGCTCGGCGCTGAGCGAAGCCAGGCGAGCCTGCACGCGGCGGAGCTCGGATTGGCGAATCTCTTCGCCCTGGCGCTGCAAGGCCACAATCGCTGGAGCTACATTTACGGTCCGCTGGCGCTGGTGGAAGCGTTCCACCTCGGCGGCAATCAGGGTCTCGGCGTCGCTTGCCTCGCGGCTGCGTTCGGCCATGTGGGAGGCGGCCACAGCCTGCAGGTCATCGATGTCGTAAACAAAGATGCCTTCCAGCTTGCCCATCGCCGGGTCCACGTCGCGGGGCACGGCAATGTCAATGAAAAACATGGGCCGGTTACGGCGGCGATGGAGAAACGCCTGCCCATGCTCGCGGCGGAAGATGGGGTGGGGCGCGCCGGTCGAGCTGATCACGATATCGGCCTCGCTGGCCGCATCGTACAACTTTTCGAAGGGAATGACCCGGCCACTGAACTCCTCGGCCATGCGGCGGGCGCGCTCCTGCGTGCGGTTGCTCACCAGGATGGCCCCGGCTCCCTGATGGACGAGGTGTCGCGCGGCCAGTTCGCTCATCTTGCCCGCGCCCACCAGAAAGACCGTGCGCCCAGCCAGCGATCCAAAGATCTTGCGGGCCATATCCACGGCCACTGAAGCGATGGAGACGGAGCTGGAGCCGATCTCGGTCTCGGAGCGGACCTTCTTGGCGGCCGCAAAGGCGCTCTGCAACAGGTGTTCCAGTTGGCCGGCCACGGTGCCCGAGGCTCGCGCCACGGCGAAGGCCTCTTTTACCTGGCCCAGTATCTGCGGTTCTCCCACCACCATCGAGTCAAGGCTGGCGGCCACGCGGAAGAGATGACGCACCGCATCCTGCCCGTACTGCGCATAAATGTGCGGCGCAATCAGCTCCGGGTTCAGCCCGAAGTGCCTGTGCAAAAAGCCGGCCAGATCGGTATCCGGCGAATCGACCGCAGCCAAAAGCTCGACGCGGTTGCAGGTGGAGACGATCATGCACTCCAGCACTCCAGGCACGGCGGCCAGGGCGCGGGTAGTCTCAGGCAGCTCCTCGCGGCTGATGGCGATGCGCTCGCGCAGTTCAATGGGCGCGGTCTTGTGGTTGACTCCAATGAGCGCCAGCGTCATGGGGCACCGAACCTGTGGACGTGGCTGAAGAGGTTGGCAAACCAGACGGCGGCCACCACCACAAAGACAGCGCCGGAGAGATACGCCGCCTTGCGGCCGCGCAGGCCCGCGCTGCGCCGGACCAGCAGCAGCACAACATACACAACCCAGCTGACAAAGGCCGCAATGATCTTGGGATCGAGAAAGTACGACGCGCCGAGCGGCGTCTCCTGGGCCAGCACGGAACCGATGACCAGGCCGACGGTCATGCAGGGAAAGCCGAATTCCAGCGTGGCGTGAGCAATGCGCTCCAGGGTATCGAGGGGCGGCAGCCACTCGAAGGGCGCCCACCAGGAGTCCTCGCCGGGCCTGGGCTTGCTCTTGATGCGGCGCTCCTGGATGAGGTAGAGCACCGAGGCCAGCAGGCTGAAGCAGAGAGCGGCATAAGCCACCAATAAAGCGGCAATATGGGCCACCAGCCAACTGGTGCGCACGCCCTGCGAGGGAAACATAAAGCGATCCGGCCCCAGCGCAGGCACAAAAACCAGAAAGAAAGTAGCCGGCAAGGCAAAGATGCCCAGCGATACGGCGTCGTAAATCCACCAAACCAGGAAGAAAAGACCAGCCACTGCCAGGCCGAGCAGCGACTCCACCTCGCGCACGCCCACGGGCACCCAGCTATGCGCCTGCACCAGCATCTCGAC
>Ga0181526_10003547_pt1 | contig 12663 bp, 12 predicted proteins | sample PEATcosm2014_Bin_35_FD_119750 | JGI IMG/M metagenome (GOLD analysis project Ga0181526, IMG submission 119750) | Peatland microbial communities from MTU Mesocosm Facility, Houghton, MI, USA - PEATcosm2014_Bin06_30_metaG | ecosystem: Environmental > Terrestrial > Soil > Wetlands > Peat | place...
CCTCCACCGACAGCCTCAGTTCCACATCCATGGGAACGTCGCCAAATAGTTGGCCTTCCATTCTGATGAAGCAGATCTTGTTGTCGTTCTGCCAGGGAACGTAGTCGCTGGGGCCGACGTGAATGTTGTCGTCCTCGAGGCGTTTGGCGGCGACCGCCTGTACCGCCTCGGTCTTGGATGTCTTCTTGAACACGAGGCGGCTCGGGTTCTTCATGTTGAGAAAATCCGTGTTGCCGCCAGTGTTGAGCTGATACGTCCGCAGCACCTTGACGCCACGTTTTGCGAACAGGTCTGTCAGGACCCGATGGACGATCGTGGCGCCCAGTTGGGATTTGATGTCATCGCCGATAATCGGCAGGCCCCGTGCCCTGAAGCGCTCGGCGAATTCCTTGTCGCTGGCGATGAAGACTGGCATGTTGTTGATCAGGGCGACACCGGCTTCCAGCGCGCACTCCGCATAGAAGCGCGCCGCCACTTCCGAGCCTACCGGCATATAACTCACCAGGATCTCCGCGCCGCTGCGCTTCAGTTCCCGCACGATCTGTTCCCTGGTGGATTCGGGCGCAGGGGAGCGAACGAATGTGCGGTCCTCGGTAACGGCCAGCATGTGTTCGGAGATGCCGTCCAGGACTTGCCCCATGCGCACGATGACACCGCTATCCGGAATGTCCTTCTGGAACACCTTCGTGCAGTTCGGTTTGGCGAAGATGGCCTGATTGACGTCCACGCCGACCTTGCGGGCATCGATATCGAATGCCGCAACGACATCAATGTCGCAGGGCAGATACTCGCCGATCTGGGTGTGCATCAAGCCAGTCACACCCTGGCGGCAACGCTCCCGCGTGTAGTAGTGGATTCCTTGAATCAGCGAGCTTGCGCAGTTACCCACGCCAGCGATGGCGATTCGAATAGCGTTTCTGTTGTTCATAGTGGCGCCTGTGGTGCGAGTGTGATGGGGGGAGAAGCAAGCATCTTGCCGAATACCCGATAAGTCTTGTAGGCCCGTGCGCCGAGCCGTTCGAGTATATGGCGCATCGGGAAATTGTCCTCCAAGATCCAGGACAGCTCGATGTGATGAAAATCAAAGGCGGCAACCCCTGGCCGAAGGCATCCGATCAGCTGCAGGGGGATGGCGCTGCCGGTCAATGTCCCCGCCAGGCTCCGCCGCACGCCCATGAGAGGCACGCGGGCTGTTTTCACCCGGTGCGTCTTGAGACGCCACAGCAGCTTCGCCCAGCCGAATGGAAAGAGCTTTCCGCCGAGGTCGCGGACCGCCTCATTGAGGTTCGGCAGAGTGACGATGAAAGCGACGGCCCGACCGTCCGCTTCGGCAAACCAGACCAGCCGATCATCCAGCAGCATCCGCATCTGTTTGGCCATCGCCGCAGCTTCCGGCTCAGTGAGCGGCACGAACCCCCAGTTGCCGCTCCAGGCGTCATTGTAGATATCGACCATCCTGCGTATCTCGTTCGGGTAATCCTTGAAGTTGAGGCGGCGCATCGTGATCGATGCAGGGAGCGGGCGATCGAGCAGCCTGCGACTCGAGCTCGAGAACGGAGTCTGCGTGTCGAGCAGATAGGCATAGACGTCTTTTTCCTTCCGATATCCCAGGGCCCCGAGCCGCGCTGCGGCATAGACGGGGTCGTGCCCCATGAGAAGCATAGGCGGCGTGTCGAAACCATCCACCAGCAGGCCGGTCTCCTCGTTGATGCACAATGTGAAGGGGCCCTGGACATGTGTCACGCCGCGGCTCTTGAGAAAATCCTCCGCAGTCCCCAAAAGAGCGGCGAACACCTCGGGCTCGTCTTCGGCGCTGAGACAGCCGAAATGACCGATGCGTCGCTCGTCGCCCCGCTGGGCGCAGAATTGCTGGGCCAGGGGATCGATCTGTGCAGTGATTCGTCCGACATCCCGGCCGTTGCGTCGCGCCAGCCAGAAGCGAACTTCCGCACGGCGCAGAAACGGATTGGTTTTTGGCGAGAAGGCTTCCTCGCGCTCCATCAGCAAGGGAGGAGTCCAGGCTTTGTCGTGCTCATGAACGGCGAAGGGGACGCGGATGAAACGCTGGAGCAGCACCTTATCGGTTACTGGAACGATCTCAATCGTCATAGAGCGGCTCGGGTCAGCAGTACCGGACTCTTGGCGGCCGGTTGCGCCTCGAGAACGCGAAGCTCGCGTCCGACAGCCACCATCGTTGCGATGGCTCGATCGATCTGTGCCTCGGTATGGGCGGCGCTGACGCTGCAGCGCAGCATTGAGACGCTTCCAGGCGTGGCCGGTGGCAACGCCAGGTTGGCATACACGCCCCGGTCGAGGAGCCTATTCCAGAACTGCACGGCCGACTCCCTATCCGGCAGCTTCAGTGCGACGATCGGGTTGGGCTCCGGCCCGACCTCGAAGCCGGCCTGAGCGAGCCCGAAATAGAGCCTGCTGCTGTTGGAACGGACTCGCGCGCCAAGGGACTGATCGCTCGATATCCGGGCAAGGGCAGCCATCACGGACCCGACGATGGCAGGCGGGAGAGAGGCTGTGAACATGTAGGGACGGCAGACGACACGCAACAGATCGAAATCCGGCAAGTCGGATACCGCGAAGCCGCCTATCGCCCCGAGACTCTTGCTGAAAGTGCCGACGACAAAATCAACATCGCTCTCGACACCCGCATCTTCGCACACGCCGCGGCCGTTCTTGCCTCGAATCCCAAGCGAGTGAGCCTCATCGACTATGAGAGTCGCACCCATCTCGCGTTTGACCGCGGCGATCTCGCGCAGTCGAGCACTATCGCCGAGCATGCTGTAAATGCCCTCGATCACGACGATGCGGTTGCCCGGGCGGCCCTCGAGACGGCGGAGTCGGTGCGCAAGGTCGTCTGGATCGTTGTGACGAAAGCGGATCACTTCCGCGTTGCTGAGTTTGCACGCGTCATAGATCGACGCGTGGCTGTCTGCATCGACGAGTAAATGGTCCTCGCGTCCTGCGAGAGTTGAAATCAGGCCAAGATTGGCCTGATATCCGGTCGTGAAGATCATGGCGGAGCGCTTGCCGTAGAACTCAGCCATCCGCCGTTCGAGCAGGGCGTGGTCGCCGTAGGTTCCGTTGGCTATGCGGGAGCCGGTAGTGCCGGTGCCAGCCTCCTGCACCGATCGCACGCTCGCTTCGATGCACCCTGGGTCGAATGTCAGGCCGAGGTAGTTGTTGGTTCCAAAGAGCAGGCGGGGCTGACCTTCCAGCAAGGCTTCCGTCGCAGACAGAATTCTCTCGAAACGCACATCGAACGGATTGCGGCCGTGCGCCGCCAACGAATCGATGCCCGCGCGTACGGCGTCGAACTTGGAAAACAGCGCCATCAGTTTGAAGCTCGCGTCAACGTCTCTATGGCGCGGCTCAAATCGGCGATGGTCTGGACCTCCGCGACTTGATCGAGCGGAATCGAAATGTCGAAACGGTCCTCGATCTCCATGATGAAATCGAGGATCGCCACGGAGTCCAGCCCCAGGCCTCCCGCAATCTGCGTTCCGGGAGCAACCGTGACACCAACGGGAACCCTGCGGGCGAGCAGCGCTAGGATTTCCCCCTCGATGTGGCTGGCGTTGTTGGTCACGTCAGTGCCTCCTCACGAGTGGGCGGGCCGCAAGCCAGCGCCGCTCCCGGTACCAGCACACGGTGTCGCGGAAACCCTCTGCCAGACCGATAGAGGGGCGCCAAAGACTGCGCGGTGGCTGGCGCTCGGCCTTGGAGCCCCAGTCAGCATGCAGAAACTCGCGGGCTTTTTCCGGAGTGAACATGGGCGTGCGACGCAGAACCTTGGCAGCAGCCAGGCTGACCGCGGCGGCGGCACGGACAGCCGGTTCCGGCAAACGGATCACGAGAGCCTTGGAGTCCATGGCTGTTTCGGCGGTCCCTACAATCTCATCCCAGGAATACCCCTGGGTGCGCTCATCCGTCAGCTCGAAAACGGAGCCAGCAGGGCCGTCCTCACAAAGCGTGGCAATGGCGACCGCCGCATCGGCTGCGTGGATTATAGCGACCCTCCCGTGGGAGATCCGCGGCCGAAGAAAAATGTGGTTATCGATGGCCCGGAAGATCAACAGTGTCTCTCGATCCCAGGGTCCGTAGATGGCACACGGCCTGACAATCGTCCATTCGCAACGGGGGCTCAGGGCGCCCATCAAGAGATCTTCTCCCGCGCGTTTCGTTCGCGCGTAGGTCGATAATCGTGGCTCGCGAGCGGCCAGTGTCGAAACCAGGAGAACCCGCGCCGCGACCCCGCGTTCCTCGATCGCGCGCACCAGGTTGGCGGTACCGTGGATATTCACTGCCTCGAATGCCGCAGCGTTTGCGGCCTTGATCAGACCCGCTGCATGAACGATCGCATCCGCCCCGTCCACGAGTGTGCGCAGGGCATGCTCGTTGGACAGATCACCGCACACGACGTCCAGCTGCAGGCCTTCGAGTTGGAGATGATCGACGGGTCGCCGTGCGAGAATCCTGACTCGCCAGCCCCTGGTCGCGAATTCCCTCACAATATAGCGCCCCAAAAATCCCGTGGCGCCCGTGATCGCGACCAACCGGCTCACAATGCAGGGGGCACCCGAATGCCCGGAATGGAATCCGACCCCAGGGTTACCGAAGTGAGGAGCGGCTGCGGTTCTCCGAGCAGGGAGGCCAGATACATCTGGCGAGCTCGCATGCGGCTCAACTTGCCGGAGGACGTTCGCGGCAAAGCGTTGTGCGAGACGAGCACCACCTCACACTTGAGGCCGGCTGTGGACAGGAGCACTTCGGCAACTCCACTGCACAATGCTTCGCGCGACGCGGCATCGGACGTGCGGCATTGGACCAGGAGCACCACGCGCTCGGCTTCCTGCTCATCCACCGAAAAAGCCACGACGTCTCCCTGGCGCACTTCGTCCATACGTTGCTCGACTGCCAACTCGAGATCTTCCGGCCACACGTTCCGGCCATTGACGAGGATGAGATCCTTGCTGCGCCCTGCCACGACGAGAGACTTGCCCACCAGATAACCGAGATCGCCCGTGTCAAGCCAACCGTCGGATGAGAGCACACGGGCGGTTTCCTCGCGGCGCCCGAAGTACTCAGTCATCACACTCGGACCGCGAACCAGGATGCGTCCAACCTCGCGCTCCTGGAGAATATTACCCGCCGAATCGCGAATCTCTAACTCGTGGCCGGGCAACGGCTCACCACACAACACCAGCTCACGCACATTGTCGCCATCCGCTGGTGTGGCACGACCCTCTCGTCGCAAGCGACCCAGATCGACTCGATCAACCTCCAGCCCGCGACCAAGGGGCGCAATACTGATGCCGAGCGTCGCTTCAGCCATGCCATAGCTCGCCACAAATGCCTCTTTGCGAAAGCCGCAGCTGCCGAAGGTTGCAGCGAACCGCGACAGGATTCCGGGGCGAATCACGTCGCCGCCTATGCCGGCCGCGCGCCATTTCGAAAGATCGAGGTGGCTGAGGTCAGCATTCATCGCACGCCGGGCACAGAGGTCGTAGCCGAACGAGGGGCTATAGGAAAGCGTGCTGCCGTTGAGGGAGATGAGGGTCGGCCAAATCAGCGGCCGGCGGGCGAACCCGTCGGGCGCCAGGTAGTCCGTAGACAACTGGGTCGTCAGAGGCGCGAGCAGGAATCCGACGAGACCCATATCGTGATAGAACGGTAGCCAGGAGGTGCAGCGGTCACCTTCCCTGACTTTCAGCCCATCGCGTACGATACCTCCCGCATTTGCAAGCAACGCTCGGTGAGTTACGGACACTCCCGTGGGAGATCGCGTGCTGCCGGACGAGAATTGCAAATAGCACACATCGTCCGGCTTTACCGATGGAAGATCTGCACCGTTTTCCGGTATCCGCTCCAACTCCTCGAATGTCCCCACCAGGCCAACTGCCAGGCCCGCTGACGCCTGGCGGACGGAGTCGAGGAAGACCGCCGGAGCGAGCACCGCGCTGGGTCCAGCGCTGGCCAGCATGGGCTGAATATGATCGATATAGTTGAGCCGTCCTGCGAATGCCGCGGGTGCCGGTAAAGGCACTGGAATGAGAGCTGCGTATTGGCTGGCGAAGAAGGCGCGCACGAAGTCGGCGCTCGTTTCGGCGACAATCGCTACTCGCTCGCCCGGGCGCAGGCCGGCACACAGCATCCGGCGTGCAAGCGTTTCAGCCTGATCCCGGAGGTCCCTGTAGGCCAGTACATCGATGAGCTCGCCGCGGCCGGAATAAAAGTTGAAACCGGCACGACTCCGTGCCGCATACTCCAGCGCTTCCTTCAATGTCGAAAATTCCGCCAAACGAAGTCGGCAACCGCCTACCTCCGTCGGCCGCAACTCTGACGTCACCCTGATAGTCCTCCGCTAGCCACCCCTCGGGGCGGATTGAAGCGCGCCCTTGGATGGTCTTTGGTCCAATTGTCGTTCTAAGTTGACTCAGTGGCGAAGCAGCAAGCTGTGCACACAAACTGGCCGATTAGTCCATCGCGATCCTCCTTGGCACCAATGACACTTTGTTACCCGCCCGCTGTCAATGGTCCCGAGCTGCCCGCGCGACCCGCAACTTGCCGACGCCCTGATTTCGGGTCAATCTGTGGCTCCTTGAAGATCCTGTTTACTTTTGAAAATCCTCTGCCGAATACCCAGGCGGATGCCGAGGTTTTTGTGGCCACGGCGAGACACCTGGCCGCCTTTACTTCCCGTGCATGGCTGCATGTTCCGGCTTCGGATGAGGCCAACCGTGCAGCTGCAGCCGCCCTGGCGGGCATGCCGGTGGCCCGCGCTCTGGCACCCCTTCGACCCGCTGTGCTGAGGCATTTGTGCTGTGGCCTGACCCTCCCGTTTCGGCGGGAGTTTCGGCAGGCGGATCTAGTGTACACGCGCAATCTGTGGATCTCTTGGATCGCTGTGCTCTTCGGACAACGGGTTATGTTCGACCACTACCGGCCGTGGCCCGACCAGATTCCGCCGTTGCGTCCCTGGATCCGCCGGATCTTTTGCCATAGACGCTTTCTGGGCAGCATCACTCATTCCGAGTACACCCGGGGAAAATATCTCGAGTTGCAGATCCCGGCCGAGAAACTGCATTGCGTCCACACCGGCTTCGATCCACAGCGCCTGGGGGCACACGTACCCTTGGAAGTGTCGAAGCAACAGATTGGTGTCGAAGAGGGTGTCAGGACGGTCGTCTATACGGGGCGCATCAATCATAAAAAAGGGCTGGAACGGGTGCTGGAGGCGGCAAAGCGGCTTCCAGACCATCTTTTCATTCTGGTGGGTGCATCCGGTTCCAGCACCATAGAAGCCGCTGCGAAAGGCATCCGAAATGTCCGGATCGTGCCTTGGCAGCAGCCCGAAATGCTGGCACGCTACATTTTCGCCGCGGATGTACTGTTGATTCCGCCATCGGCGAAGCCGCTCGCTGAGTTCGGCTCCACGGTGATCCCGTTGAAGCTCTACCTCTACATGGGCTCCGGCCGGCCGATCCTCGCCGGCAACACGCCCGATGTGCGGGAGATCCTGGAGCACGGCAGAAACGCGCTTCTCAGCCGGGCGGATTGCCTGGATGCTTTCGTTGCCGGAATCCTCGCGTTGACCGGCGATGAATCGCTTGGACGACGGTTGGGCGCGGCCTCGCTTGCGGACAGCCGTCAATTCACCTGGGGTGCGCGTGCCGGCAAGATTGCCGCGATTTTGGCAACGCGATTGGCGTCGGCACCGACCCCGTGCGGTGCCTGGGGCCGTGCGCAATCCCGCGCTTGGATCCGGCAATCGCTTCGCTGGGCTATCCATCTGATACGCACGCGGTCCTGGGTACTTCCTCCAACAGCCGCCGTCGCTCCAAGGGCCCACCGGGATGGGGCGAACTGACGAACCGACACACCCGTGGCGTGTGCTGTCCGCTGGAAAAATGGAGGCCCGGGGGGGTGCGATTTCTATTAACGTTCTGCGTTGCTGCGATGGCAGCGTTCGGTTCATATGCGTTCCCGAAAGATGCCACTGACACCCAACACAAACTCACTGTGGTCAAGACGATCGCCCGCCAGGAAGGCGACGCGCGCTTCGCCTTCGCCTCGATTGACGGAGTCGCGCGGCGTCTTTACGTCGGCCGCGGCTTCGGTGTCACGGCCATTGACCTCGATAGCGAGCATGTGACCCGACAGCTGGTAGCGGGCGATCATGTGCATGCAGTGATCCCGCTGCCGGGTGGACGGGCGCTCAGCACCAATGGCGATGCCAACACCGCGACGCTGTTCGACGCCAGCTCTGGCGAGGTGATTGCGCAGCTGGATACCGGGAAGGATCCGGATGCCGCTACCTTCGATTCCAGCAGCGGTCTCGTATTCGTTATGGACCACCAGGAGGGCGATATTACGCTCATCGATCCTGGCGGTGCCAAGGTGGTCGCACGGCTGCCGATCGGGGGTGCGTTGGAGTCCGCCGTGGCGGATGGCCACGGCCACTTGTTTGTCAATGTCCGGGACCAGAACAAAATGGCGGTCGTCGATACCATCGCTCGTAAGTTGCTGCGCCGTTATGATTTACCCGGCTGCGAGGGCCCCACGGCCGGAGGTGCCGATCTCGAATCTGGAATATTGGTTGTGGCCTGCGCCAACCGTACGGCCCTGGGTCTTCGTGCCTCCGACGGAACGATCGTCGCGCGGCTCAAAATCGACCGCAAGGCCGATGCAGTGATGTTCGATGCGGTCCGGAGAACTTTTTATATTCCGTGTGGGCGTGACGGAACACTCATCGTGATATCTGAATCCAACGAGGGCACCCTCGCTCTTCAGTCGAGCGTTGCGACGGCGGTGGGTGCCCACACCGGTGCGTTGGATTCCAAAACCGGACGCCTCTACCTGCCCACAGCCGACTTCCATCTGACACTCGGTGGAATTGCGCCGACCGATGGCACTTTTCGAATCCTCGTACTCGGCTTCGAGCCCTGAGGTGCCCCGCTGGCGGGCGATTGCATCGGACCCGGCCTCTGGTTGGCCACGGCCGCTCGAACCCAGGGGTTTACGCTACCCTTCTGTGCCTCGCAGCGCGTATAGCGCGCGGAATCCTGCTGCTCACGGCGCTGAGGATCGCGGCAAGGTTATCCATGCTCGGGTTGCCCCTCGGCGAGAGCATACGGTGCAGGCTCTTGCTCGGAACATCCGTTAGTTTCGCGAGTTGCTCGAATCCCAACGTTGCATTGACAAGATCGCGCAGGATCAGCCGTGCAGTCTCGGCTTCTCCGCTCATGAGCTCATGAGCAGCGTCGTCGTTTCATCAAGAAGCTCCTTCGCAAATGCCGGGTCACGATCGACTCGAGCGACAACCGTCTTTTTGAAATCTCGGGTTAGTGCCATTGTGCTTACCTCGTCGGTCGCACGATCAGATCCTCGCCGCCAACGGGCAGTTCAGGCCAGGCGAACGCTACATCGCCCACGCTCACCCCACAGCCGGATAGACGCTCGACACGCCGGCGCCATTGCACCGCTGTCAACAAGCGCGCCGAGCCTTCAACTCTGAATGTGAAGAGGGCATGAAACCCAGCACCAGCGAAGCAACCTCATCGGCAGCCGTATCCAGAGCAAAATGACCGCCGTCAACAACGTGAACCTCGGCTTTCGGAACATCTTTGCGATAGCTTTCCGGCTCGCTGGGGTCGAAAGACATTTCGTATTTTCCCCAGATCACGAGCAGGCGAGGCTGCCTTTCGCGCATCCAGTTCTGCCACTTCGGATATGAGTCGACGTTAGTCCGGTAGTCGTAGAAAAGATCGCTTTGGATCGCGGCCTGACCGGGCCGATTGAGAAAATAGAACTCGTCGGTCCAGAGGTCTGGATCGTGGCGTTCGATATCAGGGTCGTTTCCCACATGACGCGCGCGCGCGGCCTCGAGCGACAGGAGATCCCTGCGCAGTGCGCTCTCGTTGGCGGCGCGATCGCTCCAGAAGGCGCGGCGCGTTTTCCAATTGGCTCCCAGGCCTTCGTTGTGGGCGACGGCGTCCTGAACGATAAGAGCTTCGATCCGCTCTGGATGTGCCAATGCCATTCGAAAGCCGACCGGGCCACCATAATCCTGCATATAGAGGGTGTAGCGAGGCAGCCCCATCGCCTCGGTGAAGCGGTTCATGATCGCCGCGTAGTGATCGAAGGTGTATGCGAAGTTCTTCGCGTCCGGCCAGTCACTGTGCCCGAAACCGGGATAATCCGGCGCTAGCAGATGGTAATGATCGGATAGCCTTGCAAAAAGCGGCTCGAACATTCGCGATGACGAAGGAAGTCCGTGCAACATAAGCAGTGCCGGTGCGTCCTTCGTCCCAGCCTCGCGATAGAAGATCGACAAACCGTCGATGTCTACAGTTCGATACGACGTAGGATGCTTCACGCCTCCGGGCGCGATATTAGAAGGCATGCTCACATCCCCTTATGCCGCTTGAACCGACTTCTTCCTCTGATAGAGCGCCTGTTGCAAGAGTTTCAGAAGCGCTTGATCAGAGAACGGGTTCTGACCTGAGATCAACTCGCGATCTTGGATGACATAGCTCGTCCATGGGGCGAGCACATGTACGTCACCGCCCGCAGTTTTCAAGGCAAAGTCCGGGTAGAAGAGCACCTTGCCCTCAATCTCGAGCGGTTCCCGCTGCTGCTCCTCCGCGGTCGAAAAGATGGTCATCTTGTATCCGGCGTAGATCCAGCCTTGAGCCTTGGCGTGGGCTCCGGCGACGTCGCCCGCCGCCAGCGCGGCGACAAACTCTTTCGAGTTCGGCAGCGCCGAGAGCAGTGAGATCGGGCCATGGCAGAGTACGGCCGTGGGCTTGGCCGTTTTATGAAAGTGTCTCATCACGGTGCCCGCGTCGGGATCATCGAGCAGATCGATCATCGGACCGTGGCCGCCGGGGACGAAGACAGCGTCATATTGATCCAGGCCCGAGGCGACCACATCCGAAATTCGGCTGGGATTTCTAAGCCCGGTCAGGCTGTCGCGAAAGCTGAAGTACTCATGCAGCTTGACCTCACTGCCACCGAAAAAGTCGGGTACCGCGGAATGCAGATCCAGCTGGGGCGTGTTGCCCTTGGAGTTGGCGAAGGTAATTTCGTAGCCCTCCTGCATCAGGGCGCGAACCGGGACCGTCAGTTCGTTGAGGTAGTAGCCAGCGCCGGCGTAAACCTTGCCCTCTTTGAGGGGCAGCCCGTACCCGCTCGACACCAGCACCAAGATCTTTCCTTTTGCTGTCATCGCCGTTCTCCTTTCTGAAATCGAATTCTGTCTTCCCGAATATGAGCTGCGGGCCGCGCCGCTAGCCACTAGCGCTTATCTCACCGGCACTACGACGAAGCCATTGAACTAACGTATCGATCCATACCAAAGTATCGGCCGATCGAGACTGGCCGAATCTCCGAGCGAGATCTGGACCATGGCATTTAAGTCACCGATGGGGGCGGAAATGGCTGGCAAGCCTTATCGCGATCTGCACTGCCGAAAGGACTGGGCCGACGTTGGTGTCGGCGCCCACCGGTAACTCCGCGGATTTGAAGCTGACCCCGCACGAGTGATCCGGGCAATACCCGTCCGGATTCTTCGCCAGGTACTGCTGGTGATAGTCGGCGCTGAAGCGGGAAATCCTACGGACGCCCCGGAGTTACATCCGCTCGCCCCACTGCCCGGTCGACTTCCGGTAGACGTCCCCGTCATTCCACTGGTAGACCAGCACGGACCTCAGATGGGCTGCAGGCTGCCGTCAGCGCCGTGAGGATGAGGGCTGATCCGGGCGGCCTGCTTGCCGACCTTGTCTTTGGCTATTTCCAGGTCGAAGTGCGCCTGCAAATTGATCCAATAACCATCGGACGTGCCGAAATACGCCGAGAGCAGCACCGCCATTTCCGGCGAGATTGAGCGCTTCTCGCGCACGATGTCGTTTACGCGAGGCAGCGGAACGCCCAGGGCCTTAGCCAGCGCATACGCACTGAGGCCTACCGGCACCATGAACTCCTCCCGGAGAATCTTGCCCGGGTGAGTAAGCTTGATCTTGCGCGATGCCATAATCCTATTCCCGACTAGTGATAATCGACGATCTCGACGTCAAAGGCATGCCCGTCACGCCACCGGAAACAGATCCGCCACTGCTTGTTGATCCGGACGCTGTATTCGCCTCTTCGATCACCCTTCAAAGCCTCGAGCTGATTCGAACTCGGAATCGAAAGATCCTTCAGGTCTCCAGCCGCGTTCAGCTGCTGCAGCTTCATCAGCGCCCGCTCTTGAATGTCGCGCGGAAGCCGCTTGGAGTACTCGCGACTCCAAACTCTCTCAGCATCCTTGCCTCGAAAGGACTTGATCACCGTTAGATACTAACGCGTCGCGTTAGTATCGTCAAGCGTTAGTATTTGGCGGGTTGAGGCAATATCTCAGTTGGACCCCAACCGGCCGATGACGAACGTCCGCATTACGGCAACGAAGATGACACGATGGAATGGGAAATCGATGACGGTCCCGCGCTCGTTGCTCTGGCTTGTGAAGCCTGACCCACGCCATTCTGCCCAACATACGGAACACCAGGGCCGGCCGGGGCAGGCCCGGTCACTCCGGGAGGTTCATAGTGCGAAGCAACGCCCTATAGCGAGGGTCGGAGGCTACCTTGATGAAGAGAGGATCCCCTCTCA
>Ga0181526_10003548_pt1 | contig 12655 bp, 13 predicted proteins | sample PEATcosm2014_Bin_35_FD_119750 | JGI IMG/M metagenome (GOLD analysis project Ga0181526, IMG submission 119750) | Peatland microbial communities from MTU Mesocosm Facility, Houghton, MI, USA - PEATcosm2014_Bin06_30_metaG | ecosystem: Environmental > Terrestrial > Soil > Wetlands > Peat | place...
ACGGCGCCGAGCATTCGCGACGTTTGCGCGTTCATGCCCCTGGTGAGATTGCTTCCGGCGGTCTCGTATGCGGCGAACGACGCCTCGCGCTCCATCGCGACGATCAGCCAGTCGGCGGCGGCGATCGCGAGGATCAGCGCGGCGCCGATCACCATGAAGCGGCGGCGCGACCAGGATGGAAACACGAATTGCAGGCGCCTCGAAAGGAAACTTTCGCCTTGGGCGAGAGCGCTTGCCGTCAAATCCGAATGCAACGCCATGACGCGAGTCCGATGTCGGGTCCGAACAAGGTTCGCATCCGCGCGCGGGTCAGCGCGTTCCCGCAACGCCCGGCTCGACCGCGCCGAGGTTGCGCGCGAAGCTTTCGCCGGACGCCGCGTGTTTGCGTTCAGACACCTGAAACAATGCCGAAATTCCGGAAAGGGGACCGACATGAACGTCTGGCGCCATGCCCCTCCCCAAGCCGATAGCCGGTTTGGGCGTACAAGCCATGCGATGACGTTAGCGTCCGTAAGTGAAACAATCGTTACCCCTTATGGTGTCAGCATTGTGCATGGCTGTTGCTTTTTAACTAATTGCGATAGACTTGGCGGCGATCCGGGGCGGTTCAATAATTTCGGCGTCGAACCGCTATTGGTCGCTTGCGGCCGCGAGAACGCGGCATTGCTTGCATCCATCGGTCCGAGCGCTGGGACAACCGGTCGCTCCGAGAGCTTTAGCTCGGATCGGACGCGATCGATTCAGGCCAGACGGGAGCGCCGGCGCCAGAGGCCGGCGAGAGAGCTGACGGCGTATCGGCTGATCGATTAACGGCGGGCGCGAGCCCGTTCTGCCGCAGGCGGCGGAAGGTGGCGCCACCGGGCGTCGAAAGACGCCCGTCTTTCGACGGGCTATGGCGCCGGATGAGCGGTCGCGCCGCAGGGCGCTTCCCGCCCGCTTTCCGCCTCGCGGTGAAAACCTGATGTTTGGTTCCCGGCCCGGCGCGTCGCAATGGGGGGAGAGCAGCCATTGACCGCCTTCGCATTCCGCCGACAAAATCCGTTGCGACGCGACGGGGCAACCATGCGATGAGCGAAGCGGCCACAACCCAGGACCTTCCACTCCTGACCTTCGGTGACGCGGCGGCTTTCGAGGCCTGGCTGGGTGAGCAGTCGGGGAAGGCTGTCGGCGCTTGGTTGAAGTTCGCCAAGGCGGGCGCCCCAGGGACCACAATATCCAAGTCGGATGCGATCGACAGCGCTCTTGCTCACGGCTGGATCGACGGGCGGCTCGGACGCGTCGACGAGCACTATTACAAGGTCAGGTTCACGCTGCGGAAGGCGCGCAGCGCTTGGTCTCAGGTGAACCGGGAGCGCGCGGAGCGTCTGATCGCCCTCGGTCGAATGACGCCGGGCGGTTTGGCTCAGGTGACGCGCGCGCAGGCCGATGGACGTTGGGAGGCGGCCTACGCGCCTCAGGGTCGCGCGTCGCCGGACGCAGACCTTCTAGCCGCGCTTGATGCGCAACCCGACGCGCGCCGCTTTTTCGACGATCTCGACTCTGCGAACCGGTACGCCGTTCTTTACCGCCTCCATCAGGCGAAGGGGCCCCGAAAGCGCGCCGCGAAGATCGCCGAAATTGTGGCGCGACTTGCGTCGGGCGAAGCCTTCCATCCACGCCGAATGCGCCGTCTTTAGCGGCGCGACGGCGGGCGTTCGCGCCCCTCGCCTTGTCTGCAATGGGGTCGATTCCCGCCCTTTAGGATGCGGGCGCAAAGCAGGGGATTTTAGCTTCTGGGAAGCCGGTCGATCCTTCGCAACGCGGGACGTTGTGCGTCATTGCGCCCCTTCGGCGCGTCCCCTCGTCCGGCCGCGCTTCGCGCGGCCGCCTTCTCCCGCAAGGGGAGAAGGGAAGCCCTCAAAACCCCTTCGCCTTCAGCGCGACTTCGATTTCGTCGAGCGCCGCCGGGTCCTCGATCGTCGCCGGCGCCGCCCAGGGATCGCGATCGGCGATCTTCTTCATCGTGCCGCGCAAAATCTTGCCCGAGCGGGTCTTGGGCAGGCGCGCCACCACCAGCGCGGTCTTGAACGCGGCGACCGGGCCGATTTTTTCGCGCACCAGCGCGACCACTTCCCGCTCGATCTCGGCGTGCGGGCGGTCGACCCCGGCTTTCAGCACCAGGAAGCCGCAGGGCTGCTCGCCCTTGATCTCGTCCTTGACGCCGAGCACCGCGCATTCGGCCACCGCCGGGTGCGAGGCGATGACCTCCTCCATCCCGCCGGTCGACAGCCGGTGGCCGGCGACGTTGATGATGTCGTCGGTGCGCCCGAGAATGGTGAGGTAGCCGTCCTCGTCGACGAAGCCGGCGTCGGCGGTCTTGTAGTAGCCGGGGAATTCCTTGAGATAGCTTTCCCGCATGCGCTCGTCCTGCCGGTAGAGGGTCGGCAGCGAGCCCGGCGGCAGCGGCAGCCTGATGACGATCGAGCCCATCTCGCCCGTCGGCACGATGCGCGAAGCTTCGTCGACGATGTCGACGACGTAGCCCGGCATTGGCACGGTCGGCGAGCCGCGCTTGATCGGCAGCAGGCCGAGGCCGACGGGATTGCCGGCGATCGCCCAGCCGGTTTCGGTCTGCCACCAATGATCGACGACGGGGCGCTTCAGCGCGTCCTCGGCCCAGGCGACGGTGTCGGGATCGGCGCGCTCGCCGGCGAGGAACAGCGTGCGCAGCGAGGCGATCGAATGGGATTTCAAAAGCTCGGCGCGCGGGTCCTCCTTGCGCACCGCGCGCAGCGCCGTCGGGGCGGTGAAGAAGGCGGCGACCCGGTAATCCTCGATGACGCGCCAGAAGGCGCCGGCGTCGGGCGTGCCGACGGGCTTGCCTTCGTAGAGCACGCTCGCGCAGCCATGGATCAGCGGCGCGTAGACGATGTAGGAATGACCGACGACCCAGCCGATGTCGGAGCCCGCCCAATAGGTCTCGCCGGGCGCGACGCCGTAGAGGTTGGTCATCGACCATTCCAACGCGACGAGGTGGCCGCCGTTGTCGCGCACCACGCCCTTGGGCTGGCCGGTCGTTCCCGAGGTGTAGAGGATATAGAGCGGATCGGTTGCGGCGAGCTCGACGCAGGGCGCGCGTTTTCCCGCGGCGCGCGCGGCGGCGGCGAGCGCCGCCCAGTCGTGGTCGCGCCCCGCGACCATCTTGGCCTCGCGCTGGGGCCGCTGGAAGACGACGCACGCCTGCGGCTTGTTCTTCGACAGGAAGATGGCGAGGTCGAGCAGGGGCTTGTATTCGACGAGGCGCCCCGGCTCGACGCCGCAGCTCGCGGTCAACACCAGTTTCGGCTCCGCGTCGTCGATGCGCGTGGCGAGCTCCTTGGCGGCGAATCCGCCGAAGACGACCGAATGGATCGCGCCGATGCGCGCGCAGGCCAGCATTCCAACGATCGCCTCGGGGATCATCGGCATGTAGATGATGACGCGATCGCCCTTGGCGACGCCGAGATCGCTCATGACCGCCGCCAGCGTCGCCGTTTCGTCGAGCAGTTCGGCATAGGCGATGCGGCGTTTGGTCGCGGTGAGCGGGCTGTCGTAGAAGACCGCGGTCTGATCGCCGCGCCCGGCCGCGACGTGGCGGTCGAGCGCGTTGAAGCAGGTGTTGCACGTCGCGTCGGGAAACCAGCGGCCGTAGACGCCGGCGTTTTCGTCGAAAATCCGTCGCGGCGGCCGAATCCAGTCGACCGCCTCGGCCGCCTCGGCCCAAAATCCTTGCGGATCGGCGCGCCACGCGGCATAGACGTCCCTGTAGCGGCTCGTCATCGTTTCGCTCCCGTCGCGGCGCCGGCCCGGCCTCGAATTCCCTCGTCGAGTTCTGGCGCTTCCGGCGGGAGAAGGCAATGCGCGAGGGGCGGCGCTTCGGCGGACGACGCGGCAGGAAACGAGCGGCCCCATGCCCGGCGACTGGACTTTCTACATGGCGGCGATCCCCGCCGTCATCCTCCTCGGTCTGTCCAAGGGCGGCTTTTCCGGCTTGAGCACCCTGGCGATGCCGCTGCTGGTCCTGGCGATCTCGCCGGTGCGGGCGGCGGCGATCGTGCTGCCGATTCTGATCGTGCAGGATTGGGTCAGCGTGTGGGCGTTCCGGCACGACTTCAACACGCGAAATCTGATGATTCTTTTGCCCGGCGCGCTGATCGGGGTCGCCGCCGGCTGGCTGCTCGCGGCGCGCGTCGAGGAGGCGGCGGTGCGGCTGGCGGTCGGGCTCATTTCCATCGGCTTCGTCGTCTTCATGCTGCTGCGCGATCGGCTGGTGGGCGACGCGGCCGCGCCGGCGAATGTCGCGCCCGGAATCTTCTGGGGCGCGCTCGGCGGCTTCACCAGCTTCGTCAGCCACGCCGGCGCGCCGCCGCTGATGGTCTACGTCATGCCGCAAAAGCTCACGCCGCGCGTCTTCGCCGGCACGTTGACGATGTTCTTCGCCGCGGTCAATCTCCTGAAGGCGCCGCCCTATTTCCTCCTCGGCCAGTTCAGCTCGGAAAATCTCACCGCCTCGGCGACCCTCTTCCCGCTGGCGATTGCCGCCACTTTCGCCGGCGTCTGGCTGGTGCGCCGGGTCTCCGCCGAACGATTTTACAGCGCCGTGCTCGTGCTGACCTTTCTGATCGGCGTGAAACTGTCCTATGACGGGTTGCGCGAAATGCTGGCCTAACAGAAACTTAACGCCTGGGGCGCAAGGACGTGGCGATCACGCGAGAAGGAGCCGCCATGAGCGCAGCCGAGCAAGACGCGGCGGGCGCGGGTTCGCCGTTGAAACGGCAGATCCCTTCCTTCGTCGCCGTCGGCATTTTCGGCTTCTTCGTCGACGCGGGGGTGACCTATTGCCTCGCCCGCTGGTTCGGCGTCTCCCCGGCGCTGGCCCGCCCGCCCGCCTTCGCGATCGCCACCGTGGTCAATTTCGCGCTCAACCGGGCGCTGACCTTTCGCGCCACCAAGGCGCCGCTGATGCTGGCCTTCGCGCGCTATGTCGTGGTGTGCGCGGCGGGGCTGGCGGTCAATTATTCCGTCTATCTCGCCTGCATCGCGCTGGCCCCGCTGGTCGGCCTGGCGGTGAGGCCTTCAATATTGCCGCTGTTCGTCGCCTGCGGCTCCGGCGCGGCGATGTTCCTGACCTTTGTCGGCTTCCGCTTTTTCGCCTTTCGCGCCTGAGGGGTCCGCTGCCGGCGTCGGGGGCTCGCTTCGGGCGGCGGGCGCGCTATGATGGGCGCCTTCGCCCGGGGGGGAAGGCCGGCATGACGATTTCGCCCTATGATCGCGACCTCGATCGCGATCCCGCCAATTTTCAGCCTCTGACGCCGCTCGGTTTTCTCGAGCGCGCGGCGGCGGCGCCCGATCGTCCGGCGATCGTCCACGGCCCGCTGCGCGGCGCGCGTCCTAGATGTCCGCGCCGCGTCGTCTTCGCCGACATCCCGAAGACGCCGGCCGGCAAGGCGCCGAAATTCGCCCTGCGCAAACGGGCGCGCGCGGTCGGCCGGCCGCCGCCATGACCGAAGCGCGTCGTTCCTGGCCGTTGCACTGCCGCGCCGCGTTGGTCGAGGCGATTCTGGCCGCCGCCGATCAATTCCCGCATTCCGGTCAGGACGAGGCGGATCGCATCCACGACGTGCGCAAGACGCTGAAAGGCGCCGCCGGATTGTCGCGCCTGTTCACCCCGCTCATCGGCGCGCCCGCCTATAAGGCGCTCAATTTCGTCGACGCGGCGCGGCGGCGGGTCGGGCGGGCTCGCGATCTCGACATTCTGCCCGGCCTCCTGGCGCGGCTGAACGGGCCGGCCAAGGCGCAGGAGGTTCTGCTGCGCGTCGTCGCCGAGCAGCGGGCGGCGGAGCGGCGCGCGCATCGCGACCTCGACGTCGGCGGCCTCTCGGCGGAGCTGCGCGCGCTGGCGCGCTCGGTCGAAGCCTGGGAGGTGGCGACCGCCGGCGCGGCGCCGCTGCTCCTCGCGGTGCGGCGGACTTTTCGCGCCGCGCGGCGGCTCGGCCTTCGCGCTCTGGCCAGTCGCGACGCCGACGAGCTGCACGCCCTACGCGCGCGGGTGGTCGACCTTTCCCATCAGCTCCAGGCGTTCGAGCCGGCGTGGCCGGCGATGTTCCAGGCGATGGAGAGCGAGCTGCGCCGCCTGCGGAAAACCCTGGGCGACCACAACGATCTGACGATCCTCGCCGAATTCGCCCGCGACCGTCCCGAATTGCCCCCCGGCGAAGCGGAACGCCTGAACGCGCTCATCGCGCGGCGCCGCCGGCCTCTCGAGCGTCGCGCGAGCGAAGAATTCTCCCGGCTGTTCGCCGAGCGCGCGGGCGCGTTCGAGCGCCGCATCGCGGCCTATCTCGAGCGTCCGCAGCGCAAGCCCGGCGCGCCCGCGCGGCGGCCGTCGAGCCGGCCTCAGGGGTAACGCGCCTTGATGTCGGCGATGCGCTCGGCGTCGTGATCGATGATGCAGGACAGGCGCGGGTCGCCGCCCTTGGCGCTCATGCCGGCCTCGAACGGCGCGACGTCCTGGCATTCGGCGTCGCGCCAGCCGATCCACTGCGCCTCGGCGTCGTTGAGCGAGCGTTTCCAGCGCGCTTTCTGCGAGGCCGAGACGCCGGGGCGCGTCTCGATGCTCTTGATCGCGGCCTCGATCGCCGCCGCGAGGTCGCGCTCCGCCCGGTCGGCGCTCGCGCGCAGGCATTCGGCGAGTTCGCGCGCGCCGATCTTCTTGGCGTCGCAGGCCAGTTGCGAGGGCCGAAGCTCGTCCGCCGCGGCGGCGGCCGCGCCCCAGGCGGCGAGGGCGGCGGCGAGGAGAAGATGTCGCATGATCGGATGATCCATGGGAAATATTACCCCATAGCGACAAAGCCGGGATTCGCCTAGAGCGGCGGCGCGCGGCTCCGCAGGAAGTCGCCGATGCGCGCCAGCGCGCGGGCGATGTTTTGGCGCGAATTGGCGTAGGAGAGGCGGATGTAGCCTTCGCCAAAAACGCCGAAGTCGGGGCCGCCGACCGTCGCCACGCCCGCCTCCTCGAGCAGCGCGCCGGCCAGCGGCTTGGCCTTCCAGCCGGTCGCGGCGATGTTGGGAAAGGCGTAGAACGCGCCCTTCGGCGTCGCCGAACGCACGCCGGGCAAAAGGTTGAGCCCCTCGACGACGATTTTGCGCCGCGCGTCGAACTCGGCGACCATGGCGTGGACGCCCTCCTGCGGCCCGGTCAGCGCCGCCAGGCCGGCGAACTGGGTCGGCGAATTGACGCAGGAATAGGAATTGACCGCGAATTTTCGCGCGTTGTCGTACAGCGCCTTCGGCCAGACGGAATAGCCGAGCCGCCAGCCGGTCATCGCGTAGGTTTTCGACCAGCCGTCGAGCAGGATCAGGCGATCGCGGATTTCCGGGTAGGCGAGCAGGGTCTGGTGGCGATGGTTGTCGTAGGTCATCTGGCCGTAGATCTCGTCGGACAGGATCGCCGCGTCGGGCCAGCGCGCCAACCCCGCGACGAGCTTGTCGATTTCCTCGCGCGGCGTGACGCCGCCGGTCGGATTGGCGGGCGAGTTGAGGATGATCAGCCGGGTCTCGGGCGTCATCAGCGCCAGCGTTTCCTCGGCCGAGAAGGCGAAGGCGTTCTCCTCGCGCATCGGGATCGGGATCGCGCGCGCGCCGGTGAATTCGATCATCGAGCGATAGATGGGAAAGCCGGGATCGGGATAGAGAATGTCGGCGCCGGGTTCGCCGAACATCAGGATCGCCATGTGCATGGCGACCTTGCCGCCGGGCGTGATCAGCACCGATTCGGGAGAAACCTCGACGCCGAAGCGGCGAAGAAGATCGGCGGCGACCGCCTCGCGCAAGGGGAGGATTCCCGTCGCCGCGGTGTAGCCGTGCTCGCCGTCGCGCAACGCCTTGACCGCCGCCTCGACGATATGGGGCGGGGTTTTGAAATCGGGCTGGCCGATGCCGAGGTTGATGACGTCGCGCCCCTGGCGCTGCAACTCGGCCGCCCTGGCGAGGACGGCGAAGGCGTTTTCCTCGCCGATGCGCGAGAAGGCGGGGACGACGTGCAGCATATCGGGCCTCCCTGTCGGCGCCTTCTTTGGCGCCGGAGCGGGCGCGGGACAAGGGCGTTGCGTGCGGCGCGCTCGCCGAGGGCGTGTTTTCGCTCTGGCGTTGAAATGAAAAATGCGGTGGGGCCCGCGTCTCCAGCGACCGGAATCGGCCAGTGGCGGGTGGCAGCGACGGTCGGCGCGGCGCGATTTGGCGAAATGGAGCTTATTCGGCTTTCGTCAATCGTCGCTATCGGTTTCGCGGAGCGCGCGCTCGAAATCCTGCCCGCCATAGAAAACGCCGTGAATGGCGACGGCCTCCATTGTGGCGTCGACCGAGAAGGCAATCGTCACGCGCTTGGCGTAGCCCATCGTCCGTAAATTTGGGCGCACGTCGTCGCGTTTGGCGCCGCGTTCGGGAAAGGTCGAGAGCGCGTTGCAGGCGGCGACGATTTTACTCACATAGTTTTCCGCCCGTGCTTCTCCACTGTCATCCGCGATGTAGCCATAGAGGCGCGCGAGCTGGCGCTCCGCGCGGGGCGTGAAGACGACCGCGTAGCGTTTCATCGCGGTTTCGGTTTCGCCAGACGCTCGCGGTACGAGGCCCGCAGCCGCGCCATGACCTCGCCGGCGGGAATCCCGATGCTCGGATCGGCGGCAAATTCGTCATAGCTCTTGGCGACCTCGCCGCGCAGCCAACTTTCAAGCGCGGCGTCGCGAGCGAGGAGGGTGCGGAGGCCGTCGCGGATCACTTCGCTTTCTGTCGCATACTCGCCGGAGGCGACTTTCGCCTTGACCATCGCCGCCATGTCGTGGGGCAGCGTGACGCTGATCGCTTGTGTGTTCCGCATGGCCGAATCTCCTTACGAGGGGCGTCATACCCTAGTGTATGATTAAATCATACACGTTTCGAGCGGTCGTCATGGCGGTCGCGGCAGGGATTGCGGCAGCAACTCACTCAGCCCCTTAACGGGCCGGCGTCGGCTGGAGGCGAAGCCCGCGGGACGAGGCGGCGGAAAATCGCCTCGCAAGCCCTTGAAAACAAACCATCGCGCCGGAAAACGGCGCCGGCCTCGGCCGGTTCGGCCGGACGCGCCCCTTCCCCCCTCGCGGGGGAAGGTGGACGCGCGAAGCGCGGCCGGATGAGGGGGATCGCGCGCAAGCGCGATGGCTATTCGAGCGCCGGGCGCCTCACGACGGCGCTGCGAATCCGCGCACCCGGTCGTTCATGCGGCGCAACGGCCTGGCGCCTCGAACGCCGCGGAGCCGTCGCGCTTGCGCGCGATCCCCCTCATCCGGCCGGCTGCGTTCCCCCACAAGGGGGGAAGGGGCGCGCGCCCCGTCAAGGCTCCTCGCCGCTTCGCGCGAGCGCGGCGAGGCGCTTCTCCTCGTCGGCGCTCAGCGCCGGCGTCGGTACGCGCGCGCGGCGCGTCGCCGCCCAGATCGCCAGCGCGCCGAGCGCCAGCGTCAGCGGCGCGCTGAGCCACAGCAGCAGCGTATCGGCCTCGAGCGGCGGCTTCAGCAGGATGAAGTCGCCGTAGCGCGAGACCAGGAAGGCGCGGATCACATCGTTGCTTTCGCCCTTGGCGATGCGCTCGCGGATCAGCGCCCGGATGTCGTGCGCCAGCTGCGCGTCCGAATCGTCGATCGATTCGTTCTGGCACACCATGCAGCGAAGCTCGGACGACAGCGCGCGCGCGCGGGCCTCCAACGCCGGGTCGGCCATCAGCTCGTCGGGCTGCACCGCGTGCGCGGCGGCGGCGGCCAGGACCAGCGCGACGATCAGGGCGGCGCGGCGCGCTCTCATCGTCAGCGCGCCGCCAGCGCCGCGGCGGCGGACCTGGCGCGCGCCGGCGCGCCGAACCGCAGGCGCCGGTCGGTGAGCGAGAGCGCGCCGCCGAGCGCCATCACGCAGGCGCCGAGCCAGATCAGCGTCACCAACGGCTTCCAATAGAGGCGCGTCGGCACCGTTCCGTCCGCGTTGGGATCGCCGATGGAGACGTAGACCTGGCCGAGATTGAGGGTGGCGATGCCCGCCTGCGTCGTCGCCATCTGGCGCGTCGGGAATTGCCGGCGCGCCGGCTCGATGGTCGCGACGACCCGGCCGCCCGAGCGGATCGTCATCGCCGCGACGGTTTCGCGATAATTGGCGCCGGCGCGCTCGCCCAGCGAATCGACGACGATCTCGTAAGGGCCGACCGTCAGCGGGGCGCCGACGCGCATCGTCGCGATCGCCTCGGCGCCGAAGCCGGTCGAAGCGAGGCCGAGCAGCGCGATCCCGGCGCCCATGTGCGCGAAGGCGCCGCCCCAGAACGACAGCGGCAGGCCGCGCGCGCGGGCGAAGGCCGCCGAGAGCGAAAGGCCGCCTCGCCAGACGCGCGCCGCGATTTCGCTGAGCGTCCCCGCGACGACGAAGATCGCCAGTCCCGCCGCGATCGGCGCCAGCACCGGCCCGCCGCGCACGAAGGCGATCAGCGCGACGAAGGTGACGAAGCCGCCGGCCAAGGCGACGCTCAGCCGCTCGGCGACGCCGAGCAGATCGCCGCGCTTCCAGGCGAGCGAAAAGCCGAACGGCGCGGCGAAGAACAGCGTCAGCAGCAGCACGCCCGCCGTCATATTGAAGAATGGCGCGCCGACGGTGATCTTCGCGCCGGTGACCTGCTCCAGCGCCAGCGGATAGAGCGTGCCGAAGAAGACCGCCGCGCAGGCGGTCGTCAGCAGCAGGTTGTTCAGCACCAGCGCGCCCTCGCGCGAAATCGGCGCGAACAGGCCGCCCTGCTTGAGCGCCGGCGCGCGCCAGGCGAACAGGCTCAGCGAGCCGGCGATGAACAGCGCCAGAATGGCGAGGATGAACACGCCGCGCCGCGGATCGCTGGCGAAGGCGTGCACCGAGGTCAGCACGCCCGAGCGCACCAGGAACGTGCCGAGCAGCGAAAACGAAAACGCCAGGATGGCGAGGAAGATCGTCCACACCTTCAGCGCGTCGCGCTTTTCCATCACCGCCACCGAATGGACGAACGCGGTCCCGGCGAGCCAGGGCATCAGCGAAGCGTTCTCGACCGGGTCCCAGAACCAGAAGCCGCCCCAGCCGAGGGTGTAATAGGCCCAGTAGGATCCCATCGCGATGCCGAGCGTCAGGAAGCTCCAGGCGACGAGGGCGAAGGGGCGCACGAAACGCGCCCAGGCGGCGTCGATGCGTCCCTCGATCAACGCCGCGGCGGCGAAGGAAAAGACGATGGAGAAGCCGACATAGCCGAGATAGAGCATCGGCGGATGGATGGCGAGACCGGGATCCTGCAGGATCGGATTGAGATCGCGCCCCTCGAACGGCGCCGGCGACAGCCGCTCGAACGGATTCGACGTCATCAGGATGAAGAGCAGAAACGCCACCCCGATCAGCCCCTGCACCGCCAGCGCGTTGGCGCGCAGGCTCGCCGGCAGCCCCCGCCCGAACGCCGCCACCAGCGCCCCGAACGCCGCCAGGATGAGAACCCACAGCAGCATCGAGCCTTCGTGGTTGCCCCAGATGCCGGAAAACTTGTAGATCGCCGGCACGGCGCTGTGCGAATTCTCGGCGACGTTGAGCACCGAGAAATCGGAGGTCAGATGCGCCCACGCCAGCGCGGCGAACGAGACGACGATCAGCGCGAATTGCCCGAGCGCCGTGCTCGAGGCGACGTCCATCAGCGCGTAATCGCCGCGCCGGGCGCCGATCAGCGGCGCGGTCGCCTGGACCAGCGCCAAGGCGAGCGCGAGGATCAGCGCAAAATGTCCGATTTCGACGATCATGGCTTCGCGTTCCCCTCTTGCCAGCGGCCTTGCTTCTTCAGCGCGTCCACGACTTCGCGCGGCATGTAGCGCTCGTCGTGCTTGGCGAGAATCGTTTCGGCGCGGAACGCCCCCGGCGCCTCCAATACGCCCTCGGCGACGACGCCCTGCCCCTCGCGAAACAGATCGGGCGGCAGGCCTTCGTAGGAGACCTTGATCTGGTTCGCGCCGTCGGTGATGGAAAAATCCAGCTTGTCGCCCGCCGACTTGACGACCGAACCGGGCTCGACGAGGCCGCCGATCCGCAGCCGCGCGCCGCTTTGGACGTTCTTCTGGAGAAGCTCGCTGGGGCTGTAGAAGAACACGATGTTGTCGTTCAGCGCGATGAGCGCCAAGCCGACCGCGGCGGCGACGACGCCGAGGGCGACGGCGATGAGCGTGAGTCGGCGGCCTTTGCGCGTCACCGATCAGCCTCCAATTCCCAGTTCCCGCGCGAGCGCGTCGAGATCGCTTCCCGCCCCCGCATCGCCCGCCAGCGCCTTGCGCGCCGATACGAGCGCCTGCTTCGCCTTGTCCGGTTCGTGCAGCACGGCATAGGCGCGAATGAGGCGCTGCCACTCGCCCGCGTCGCCGCCGCTTTGCGCCAGCCGCGTCGCCAGCCGCTCGACCATGCCGCGGATCATCGTCTGCTGGGCTTCGTCCGATGCGGCGGGCGCCTCGGCCGACGCGACGGAGGCGGGCGCGGACGAAGCCTCGCCGCCCTCGATTCCGAGGTCCCGCGCCAGCGCGTCGAGGCCGGGTCCCGCGCCCGCGTCGCCCGCCAGCGCCTTGCGCGCCGAGGCGAG
>Ga0181526_10003552_pt1 | contig 12646 bp, 5 predicted proteins | sample PEATcosm2014_Bin_35_FD_119750 | JGI IMG/M metagenome (GOLD analysis project Ga0181526, IMG submission 119750) | Peatland microbial communities from MTU Mesocosm Facility, Houghton, MI, USA - PEATcosm2014_Bin06_30_metaG | ecosystem: Environmental > Terrestrial > Soil > Wetlands > Peat | place...
AGGGCTATGGCTTGATTTTGAATATCTCGTCGATGAACTCATTCCGCCCGCTGACCCGCATCCCCGCCTACTCTGCGGCCAAGGCCGCGGTGAGTAACTTCACTCAATGGCTGGCCGTGCATATGGCTCAGGAATACACACCGAAGATTCGCGTGAACGCCATTGCGCCCGGCTTCTTCCTCACCAATCAGAACCGATTTCTGCTGACTGAAAAGGAGACAGGCGAGTGGACTCCGCGCGGCAAGACGATCGTGGGGCACACGCCGATGGGGCGCCTTGGCGAGTCCAAGGATCTCTTTGGCTGCGTGCTGTGGCTGCTCTCGCCTGCCTCGGAGTTTGTGACCGGCGTGGTGATTCCGGTCGACGGAGGTTTTTCCGCCTTCAGCGGCGTGTAGGCGCTGAGCAGAATCATCGCCCACGCTTGCGGCGCGAGCTGCCAATAGCATTGCGGAGGCTCGAAAGCCGCGCCTCCTCAGTTAGATTCCTTCGAAATGGAGAATGTATGTCAGAAGCATCGTGCGATATCGGCCTGATCGGCCTCGCTGTCATGGGACAGAATCTAGTCCTCAACATGAATGACCACGGCTATAAAGTTGCCGTTTTCAACCGCACCGTCTCCAAGGTGGACGACTTTCTGGCCAACGAAGCGAAGGGGACCAAAGTCGTGGGAGCCCACTCCGTCGAGGAACTGGCCGACCTGCTCAAGCGGCCGCGCCGCATCATGCTGATGGTCAAGGCCGGCGACACCGTGGACCAGATGATCGACCACGTGCTGCCGTCTCTGGATGCGGGCGACATTGTCATCGATGGCGGCAACTCGCTGTTTACCGACACCACGCGCCGCACTAAGGCCCTTGCAGCCAAAGGGATTCTTTTCATCGGCACCGGCGTCTCAGGCGGCGAAGAAGGCGCGCGTTTCGGGCCTTCGATCATGCCCGGTGGCAACCCGGCAGCATGGCCGCATGTGAAGGAGATTTTTCAAGCCATCGCCGCCAAGGTCGAAGACGGAACTCCCTGCTGCGACTGGGTGGGCGAGGAAGGCGCCGGCCACTACGTCAAGATGGTCCACAATGGCATCGAATATGGCGATATGCAATTGATCTGCGAGGCATACGATCTGCTGCAGCGCGGCTTCGGGCTCACCGCCGATCAACTGCACGAAGTCTTCGCCGGGTGGAACCAGGGCGAGCTGGACAGTTATCTGATCGAGATATCCAGTCATATCTTTGCCAAAAAGGATGAAGATGGGCAGCCGCTCGTCGATAAGATACTGGACACGGCCGGCCAGAAGGGCACCGGCAAGTGGACGGTTTTCAGCTCGCTCGACCTCGGCCAGCCGGTAACTCTGATCGGCGAGTCGGTCTTCGCGCGCTGCCTGTCGGCGCTGAAGGCGGAGCGCGTCGAGGCATCGAAGATCCTCGAAGGGCCGGCAGCCAAGACCGTCGACGGCGATCGCGCAGCCTTCATCGAGGATGTGCGCCGCGCGCTCTACTGTTCCAAGATCGTCTCTTACGCGCAGGGTTACATGCTGCTCAGGGCCGCGGCGAAGGAGAACGGCTGGAACCTGAACATGGGCGGTATCGCGCTGATGTGGCGCGGCGGATGCATCATTCGCAGTCGCTTCCTGGGCAAGATCAAGGAGGCCTTCGACAAGGACAAGGAGATTGAGAATCTTCTTCTCGACAGCTTCTTTTACGGCGCGCTCAACCAGTATCAGGCATCGTGGCGCCAGGCTTTGGTTCACGCAGTCGAGATGGGCGTGCCCACTCCGGCCTTCTCCACGGCGCTGGCATTCTTCGACGGTTACCGGACCGCACGGCTGCCGGCCAATCTGCTGCAAGCGCAACGCGACTACTTCGGCGCGCACACTTATGAGCGCATCGACAGGCCGCGCGGCGAGTTCTTTCATACGAACTGGACGGGCCACGGAGGCAGGGTTTCCTCCACGACTTATACCGTCTAGCTCTCGCACCGCAACGCGGGTGTATCTGCCGGTGCCGCCGGGCGTCTCTCTCAATGGTAAGAGACCGCGCCAGCATCGGCATTTGCCCGCAATCGCATGACCTCTCAAGACGCGTGAAGAGCCCGCCCGGTTCCAAGCGGTTGCAAACTGATAGTCTTAGGAAGCATTATGAGCGATCGTGCCGGCGCCCTTAGCGAGCATTGAGCGGCATGACCTTGCGAAGGCCCAATCGGAGATGAAAATGGCTAAAATGCCGACTCCCCGCTTCTCATTTACTAACAGATTCGGCGCGTCGAACAAGATGCCACGGCAGATCAACCGGAATCTCATCTTCAACCAGATTCGCACCCGGCAGCCGATTTCGCGCGCTGATCTTGCGCGGGCTTCTGGACTGCAGAGAAGCACCGTTTCGCTCATCGTCGAGGAGTTGCTCGCCGAACGATGGATCGTTGAAGGTTCCATGGGCCGGCTTCCTCGCGGCCGGCGGCCGACTTTTCTGAATCTGAACGGCCAGCGAGGCGTGCTTGCCCTGGATATTCATCCTTCGCAGACCACGCTGGCAGTTACGGACCTCGGCGGCACGATCGTGGCGGAGAACATCATCGAGCTTCCTGTCAACCCTCAAAAGGTGCTCAGCGCGATTGTGGACGCCATTCGAAAGATGATCGTCGCCAATAGCGACCGGTCTTTCGACGGCATCGGAGTCAGTCTTCCGGGGCGTTTCGATCCTCACCTGGAGAGATTCGTCTTTGCGCCCAACGTGACATGGCCTATCCAACGCATCAAGTCGCGCGTGGAGCAAGCCACCGGGCTGCCGGTGGTGGTGGACAATGTCGCCAACGCCTGCGCATTATCGGAGGTTTGGTTCGGCGACAGCGATGGGATGCACGACCTGGTCGTGGTCAACGTTTCGGAGGGAATCGGCGCCGGCATCTTTGCTAACGGGCGGATCATTCGCGGAGAAGCTGGCTCTGCCGGCGAGTTTGGTCATGTGCAGGTTGATCCGAATGGATTGCCGTGCGGCTGTGGAAGCAGAGGATGCTGGGAGACCGTAGCCTCGAATCGAGCCGGGATGCGTTACTACACGGAGATCGCAAACAAGCCTCTGGCGTCTTTCGGAGATCTGCTCAAGTTAGTCGAGGCGGGAGACCCGGCGGCGAGGACTGCGATCGATAAGATGTGCGTCGCGTTGGGCCGCGGAATGCATATGATCGCGTCTTCCCTGGCCCCAAGCGAGATCGTCGTCGTGGGTGACATTACACCGTTATGGCATATGGCGGGGCCGATGATCGAGGCCGAAATGCGCAGAAACCCATTGGTGAGAGTTCCCAGGATAAGAGCTGCTCACGAAGGCAACAAAGCGCGATTGCGCAGTGCTGTGGCTCTGGTGATGCATGAGAATCCGCTTTGAGGATTGCCACGCAAGAAACCGCGATACCGGCGCCGTCCTCGATCGCCCGCGGCCTGCTTCCGAGCGCCCTGCCCAAGGAAGAGATTACTTGGCGCGTTCATCGCCTTCCGTCCCCGAGGTTTGCGCCAGGTAGGCTTTGAGCGTGGATTGCGTTGCGCGGAGCGCGCGGACCACACATTGAGCGTTGAGGTCCGCGCCCTCGGCGCTGGTGTGCGTGTGGTCCATGGGAAAGAGGAGCGCTACCTTATCCTGGCCGATGGCTTCCAGGCGGTCGGCCTCAACGTTGGCCATGTCGGCCAATTCGACCTTCTCGCCGCTGGCAAGCTGACGAATCGCGTCATCGTAGCCCATGTCGCGTTCGATGTGCTGCTTGCCATCGGCGCCAGTCGTCCAGATGTTACGGATAGTGAGCGTGAGCAGGATGGGAGTGGCGTGTTTGGCGCGGGTGTCGGCGATGTATTTGCGCATGTACCAGCCATAGGTATGAACGGTCTCGACACTGCCATCCAGCAGCGTGACCTCCTTTGATTCTTCGCCAAGCCCCTTGAGCGTACCGCGCGGCTTGCGGCCGTCGAGCTCGCCTCCGTCGTTGTGGCCCATCTGGATCAGCACGTAGTCGCCGGGCTTGATCTCCACCAATACCTTGTCCCAGGAGCCTTCGTTGATGAACGTCCGGCTGCTACGTCCGGCCCTGGCGCGATTGGCTACATTGATGCGCGCGGTATCGAAGTAGCGGGCCAGGTGATCGCCCCAGCCAAGATCGGCCTGGTTGCTGGCCGTGGAATCGCCGACGACGAAAACTGTCGGCAAGGCTGGATTCAACGGAACAGCCGCGGCGGCTGAAGTTTGCACAGGCGTGGGCGTGGGCTGCGTCGAGGTTCCGGCAGCCGTCTGCGCATGGGAGAGGGATAGTGCGAGGATTATCGCGGCTGGCAGAAGGCCAGGGAGAGCGCGGTTCAACTTGGGCATCGTGGAAGTACCTTTCGCGGAAGCTGCCTCACGCCTTGGGTTCGAAGAGGGCCGACTCCTCTGGGGATTCGCGTTTGCTATCGGTACGAGTTTAGCAGCCTCTTCGGGTCTCAGGGCCGATGTTCTGTTCTTCAGGTGGAAATCGACGCGACTATCGGCGAGTCGCGAGCTTGAAGGAATTTAAAAGGTTATAGTATTCCTGGAACCGGAGCAGGAGTATCTTCAACGATGAATCTCAATCGGGCCTTTTTGTTTGCAGCGCTTGCGTTCTCGACTTTTGCTTCGTTCTCCGCGGCTGCCAAGGCGCAAGCGCGCAGCGTCGTCGATTTCAACTCCGATTGGAAGTTCTTCCAAGGGGACCAGGCTCTTGCCGAAGAGACATCGCTGGACGATTCCTCCTGGCGCACCGTCAATGTGCCGCATGATTGGAGCATTGCCGGCCCTGTCGATCCAAAGAATCTCAGCGGGCCCGCGGGAGGCTTCTTTCCCACCGGAATTGCCTGGTACCGCAAGAGCTTTTCTTTGCCCGCCAAAGACGCCCATCGCCATGTCTATGTCGCATTTGACGGAGTGATGGCCAACAGCGACGTCTGGATCAACGGCTTCCATCTGGGCCATCGCCCCAACGGCTACGTGAGCTTCTTCTACGACCTCACCGGACATGCACAGTTCGGGCCCGGCGCACGCAATGTGATTGCCGTCCGCTGCGATACTTCGCAACAGCCCGCCTCGCGCTGGTACGAGGGCGGAGGCATCTATCGTCCCGTGCGGCTGGTCCTGATGCAGGATGTGCATCTGGAGCCCTGGAGCACATTTGTGAGTACGGCCGTGGCAACTTCGACCAGCGCCACGGTTCGCATCCAGAGTACAGTCCGCAATGAGTCCCGCGCCGCTCAAGTGGCCGCGCTTGAGGTGACGCTCATTGCCCCGGATGGGCGTCCAGCGGGCTCCATTGTGACTCCTGAGCAGACAATTGCTACGGGCGAGCAGACGGCGTTCAAGGCGGAGAGCTCCCTGCCAGCGCCGCAGCTTTGGGATATTGACCACCCGGCCCTCTATCGCGCCGTGGTGCGCGTCAGGACCGGCCCCGCGACCGGCAAGCGCAAGACCGCTTCCGACGATGAGCAGCTCCAGTTCGGCATCCGCGAGTTTCACTTCAACCCGGATTCCGGGTTCTGGCTCAATGGCCGCAATTTCAAGATCAAAGGCGTCGCCCTGCATTCCGATGGAGGCGCGCTTGGCATCGCCGTGCCCACCGCAATTTGGGAGAGCCGGCTTACTGCATTGCGCACTCTGGGTGTGAACGCCATACGCATCGCCCACAATCCGCCCTCGCCGCAGTTTCTTGACCTGTGCGATCGCATGGGCTTCCTGGTAATGGAGGAGATCTTCGATTGCTGGACGGTGGGCAAAAACCCATATGACTACCACCTCGACTTTGACGAATGGTCGTCGATCGATGCCCGCGATGCTGTCCGCCGCGACCGCAACCACCCCAGCATCATCCTATGGAGCGCCGGAAACGAGGTCCGCGACACGCCCCAAGTAGAGCTGGCGAAGGGCATCCTCGCAAGGCTGCTAGCTATCTTCCACGAAAACGACCCAACGCGCCCGGTGACGCAATCCCTCTTTCGCCCCAACGTGAGCCATGACTACGACAACGGACTGGCCGACCTGCTGGATGTGGTGGGACAGAACTATCGTGAAAATGAGCTGCTGGACGCCCACGCGCAAAAACCGTCGCGCTCCATCCTCGGAACGGAAAACAACCATGATCGCAAGGCATGGCTGGCGCTGCGCGATAATCCGCCCTACTCCGGCCAATTCCTGTGGTTGGGCATCGACTACCTGGGAGAGGCCGGACAATGGCCGAATATCAGCCGGCCGACTGGACTGCTTGATCGCACTGCTCTGCCTTACCCGCGCGGATGGGAACGGCAGAGCTGGTGGGCTGAGACGCCCAATGTGCACATCGCGCGGCGGGTCGCTGCCACTCAGCAACCCAGAATCAGCCCTGGTTCCAGGCCTGTTCAGCCGGCCCCTCGGGAAGCTCTGTACCTGGATTGGACGCCCCAGAACACGGCCGCGCACTATGAATTGGTCGAGGTCTATACCAACTGCGAAGAAGTTGAGCTGCTCATGAACGGCCAGTCCCTGGGACGCCAGAAGCTGCACCCGGACGCCTCGCCGCTCACCTGGAATGTGCCCTATGCCCCCGGCTCGTTGAAAGCAGTGGCGTACAACCAGGGCCGCCCGGCTGCCGAGGATGAGCTTCGCACCGCAGGAAAGCCGGCCCTCATCGTGTTGTCGGCTGAGCGCGCCACGGTTTCCGCCGGCTGGGAAGATGCGGTCGCCGTGGTTGCAACCGCGGTGGATGCAGCCGGAGTGCAGGTTCCGGATGCCGCAAATGAGATTCAATTCACTGTCTCCGGTCCAGCGCAAATCGTCGCCACAGACAGCGGCGACAATACGGACCACGACTGCTTCCTGCTTTCGCGTCACCGCCTGTACGATGGGCGGGCGATCGCCATCCTTCGAGCAACGGCCTCCTCGGGCAGCATTCGCGTCCATGCCTCAGCGGCGGGCTTGGCTGGCGGCGATGCGACCCTCATGGCGGTTCCCGGCCAGGCGGGGCTGGCGCGCTCTTTCTGAAGCGAAGTTCTATTCCAATCGAAAGTGCCCCTTTCTCCTGGGATGACCGGCGCGGAACGGTGCGCCACCGCGATGCCGGGGGCGTTCCTGTTGCCGGGGCGCATAGACCTGAAAAGAAAGGTTCTTGACCCTGCGCCAGTAGGAGGTCCAGCAAACGTATACTTGCAAGGAAATAATTTTTCTATTGACATTGTTTACCTGAATATCTTAGCTTTTTGCGGACGTCTTATATGACGCCAAGATTCGCACAGAACCACTTCTGGAGGCTCCTCAAGCAGGGCATATGACAAGAATCCGCTGTTCAAACAAGATGGAAGTCCTGCGCATGCGCAGCGCGAGCTGGGCAAGCGCAATTGTACTCGGGCTGGTAATCTGCCTGGGATGGGCGGCCACGCAGGCCGCGGCGCAAACAGCTGGCGAAGGTGCAATCGTGGGCACGGTCAAGGATGCGAGCGGCGCGGTCATCCCTGACGCCACAATCACTGCGACCAACAAAGCCACGAATGTGGCCACCACCCGCATTTCATCGTCCGCGGGCTTCTACTCCATCTCTCCGCTGCCATCAGGCACTTACAATGTGCGGGTAACGGCCAACAATTTCAAGACTCTCGATCAGGAGAACCTGGTTTTGGATGCCCTCCAGACCCTGGCGTTCAATCCTGTGTTGGCCGTGGGCGCGGCGGCGCAAACCGTCATCGTAACCGCTGCCCCCCCCGTCCTCCATACAGAAGATGCAACCCTGGGCCTCACTATGGAGAACGAGTCCTATTCCAATCTACCGCTGCAGATGAACGGAACGCAGCGCGATCCGACCGCGTTCGGAGTTCTCACCCCAGGGTCGCAGGCGGCTAACAACGGCGGGCGCCTGCCCATCATTGGCGGAACCGGAAGCTATCTGGGCCAGCTCTATCTGGACGGCATGCCCGCGGAAACGTCGAGCCAGCAGGGCGACAACCGCCTGGTGTCCTTGACGATGAGCGTGGAAGCCGTCGATCAGTTCCAGTTGATGACCAGCTCGCCTCCGGCGGAGTACATGGGCGCCGGCGCGGAGAACTTCACCATGAAGTCCGGCGGCATCAAGTATCACGGGCAGGTGTCGGATTTTGTGCGCAACACGGCCTTCGATGCATGGTCCTTTACGGCCAAGGCCGCCACCACGCATAATGCGCTGGGCGCGTTGATTCAGGCTCCAAAGCCGATTGAGCATCAGGATGAATTGTCGGTGTCGGGCGGCGGCTTTGTTCCTCATACAGGGAAGAAGGTCTTCTTCTTTGTCGCCTACGACAAGTTCCATTATCGCAAGGGCGCAAGCTATTCCCTCTATACCATTCCGACCACGCTGATGCAGCAGGGCGACTTTACCGAGCTCATTGGCAACCCCGGCTCGGGCGAAACCGGGACTGGCTCCGGCAATCCTGCTTTTCTTTTCGACCCAACCACCAATAAGTGCACCGGCAGTGCCTGCACCCGGACTCCGTTCCAGGGCACAAAGGGTGGCGTGGCAACCAACAACGTCATTCCGACCACCGCGATCTCGCCTATCGCCAAGGCCATGGCGGCGTTCATGCCGGCGCCCAGCAACCCAGGGGTTCTGGCGAACAACTACCTGGGCGGCTATCCAGGCGGCTTCGATAACCATGCTACGGACTGGCGCGTCGACTGGGACGTGAGCGCCAAGCAGCGGCTTTCCTCGGTCGGGGCGATAGGCGTTGAAGACTACCTCAACAACTACGGATCTCCATTCCTTCCCCCACCATATATCGGTGGCGACCTGGCCTCCATTTATCCCAAGGACTACGTCGTCGGCGACACCTACACCATCTCGCCGAATGTGGTCAATCAGTTGAAGTACTCCTTCACCAGATTCTTCCAGAACATCCACGACGCCACTCAGAGTGTGGCGGCATGGGAGCCGTCTGCCTTTGGAATGACCAATATTCCAGCCGGCCAGGCCGGCCAGGAGTTCCCGGGCGCGTCGTTCGGAACAACAGCGGCCTTTGGCACCGCGCAGCAAACCTGGACCGGCAACGGCAGTTCGATCTCTACCCAGCTCACCACGCCGAACAACTATGCCGCCACGGACAACCTGCAGTGGCTGAGAGGGAAGCATGCGCTGACCTTCGGCCTCGCCTTCCAGTGGGAGGAGGACAACAACGCGAACCCGGCTACCTATAGCAGCGTGATGGACTTCGCCTACAACGCCTATTCGACAGCCAATTATGGAGCAGGCTCGAACGGGCTCACTACGGGTTCGGCCTCGGTTCCTTCCGGCTACTCTTATGCCAGCTATCTGTTGGGCGCGATTGGGGGCTCGCCAACCCTCGCTCTGCAGCCCGTCAGCGAAGAGGGCGGACGGTACAAGACGATCGCGCCGTATGCCGAAGACATTTACAAGTTTTCGCCAAAGCTGACCCTCGATATCGGCCTTCGCTGGGACTACCTGCCCCCGTACCACGAGGTCAAGGATCGCTGGACCTTCCTGAATCCGAACATCATGAACCCGCTGACCAATACGTTGGGAATGCTGGAATTCGCTGGCCAATGGGGCGGGGCCGGAGTGTCTTGCATGTGCAAGACACCGGTAGAGACCTACTGGAAGAATTGGGGACCGCGCCTCTCCTTCGCCTATGAGAAGAACCCCAAGACAGTCTTCCGGGCTGGCTATGCGCAGGTCTTCTCACAGGCCGGCGGCGTCGGCGGCCGCGGCGGCGCTTCTGGCGGAACCGGACAGACCGGCTTCAACATGACCGCCATTGGGCCAACCGAGGTCACAACAGGCGCGGCGGCGGCACCTTCGTTCTTCCTGAACAACGGTCCCGAATTCACCACCGCGGGACTGGCGAACACCACACTGTACGGACCCGGTTACACCTATCCGTCGGCTCCCACGCCGGGTCTCGCGGCCCAGGAGCTGAACACCGGCTTCTATGTGAACCCCGCCACCAACAAGATGGTGAGCGCGAGCACCGTTTCCTACGCAGACCCCTATCTCTCCGGGCGCGCTCCCACCATGGAGATGTTTAACGCCGGCTTTGAACGGGGAATCACTCAGGACATGACGCTGGCCATCAACTATGTGGGCAACGAAAGCCACTTCATCATCAACTCCGGCACCACCGGCTCCAATGCGCGTGGATACTGGGCCGGACAGCTCGACCCCAGATACCTTGCGGGGCTTGGCGGCGTTTTGGACAGCACCGGCAAGAAGCCGCTCCTGATTTCGGCTGCAACCCCGGCCAACGTTGCGATCCTCAACCAGAACATGCCGAACGCCCAGACTCCCGCTTACTTCCAAAGCGCGGCGGTCGTAAACAGCGCGGCCACTATTGCGCAGATGCTGGTCGCGTTTCCGCAGTACAGCGGCACCAGCGATACCTGGGGCAACGTGGGCAACTTTGCCTACAATTCGCTACAGGTTACCCTCAACCAGCGCCCGAGCCATGGGCTGACGTTCAACGTAAACTACACCTACTCGAAGAACGTCGGCGATGACGGCAGCTTCCGGAGCGGCTTCGACATTCCGTCGGGCGCAGTCTCCAACACCTCCAGATCCTGGCGACAGGATCGCATCGACCGCTCCTACACGGTGATCTCGATTCCCAACAGCCTGCACGCCTTCGGCGTCTATGAACTGCCTTTCGGAAAGGGGCATATCGGCAACGATTCGCGCCTGGTGCGTTGGGCCGCCGGCGGATGGCAGCTCTCGGGCATCTATACCTTTAGCCAGGGAACTCCGCTTGGGATCACATGGTCTGGATGCACTTCTACCACCTACCCCGGCCAAGGCCAGTGCATGCCGGATTTGAACCCCAACTACTCAGCCAAGTCGGCCCACATCAACGGAAAGTGGGGAAGCGGGCCCAACGGATACAACACCTGCAACCTGGGCATCAACGCGCTCGGTCAGACCGGCTGCAAGAACATTCAATACCTCGATCTCACCGCATTCCAGCAACCCCAGGACATCGCCGCTGCAGCGGCGGTTACCGCGGGTCAGCATCAGTTTCTGCTCGGGAATGCGCCTCGTACAGCGCCCTTGGGAATGCGCGGTCCCTATACCTGGGATCTCGACTCCGGCTTGCGCCGCAGTTTCCCCATCAAGGAGGGCATAACCTTCGTATTCGAAGCCGATTGCCTCAATACCTGGAACCATGTAACCTTTGGCGGTCCCGGCGGCACTTGGGCTTCGGGTTCGACTTCCTTCGGCACCATCACCGGCATCTCGAACTCTCCGCGCGACTTCCAATTCGGCGGGCACCTCAACTTCTAGCCAACCCCTGGCCCTGGCTTGCATCCGCCGCGGTTCATCGCGGCGGATGCGCCAGAAAAAAGCTTCTACACTATTGAAAGCACTACTGCGCGGCTTTCCTGCCACGACCAGCGTCCAATCCTGACAAGATTCCAGCAAATAGAATGGACAGGCGGGGAGTTTTCAGGAACGCCCGAAGCGTATCGCCCACCAGGTGCTCCAACTTTTGGGGAATCGTCTTTCCATCCAGTGCAACTACCTTTCAACAGGGCGCAAACTCCGCTCTTGCGATGGCGGGCCTCGTTCTACAGCCGGCCTGCCTTCCGCTGCCCGAGTCGACCGGCAGCTCTATGACCGGCGAGGAATCCCCTCAAGCATGAACCTTACAGGAGCCTCATCGCGAATGTTTTTCTTTTGAAACGCTTAGCGGACGCGAAAACGCTTTCCATTTTGCCGCCAGAAACCCGGTTTGTAGGAGGTTTTGCACCCGTTCGAGAGCCGCTCGACAGTCCCTTTCGGGCTCCATCCTTCAATAAATCGTTTACCTTGGCACGATGAGACCGCGCACCATAAAGAGAATAAGTTTTCTATTGACATTGGTTGCCGGAATGTCTTAGGTTCATTCGGTGGTCCAAACAGGGGCTTGAGCCGTGCTCAAGACGTCATGCTACTCACAATCACTTAGGGAGGCTTTCCAAGCGGACTTATGAAAACAAAGAGGTTTGCCGGCACAACGAATTTCAGGCGCCAGCACGTCTGTAGCTGGGCCAGCGCAGCAACGATTTTGCTCGGGCTCGCAATCTGCCTGGGCTGTGTGGCCGTGCAGGTCGCGGCACAAACCGGTGGCCAAGGCGCCATCTCGGGTTCGGTCACCGACGTCACCGGCGCGGTGGTTCCGGGCGCCGCCGTGACCGCAACGAATGTGGGAACCGACGTGGCCACAACACGATTCTCAACCGACGCCGGCTTCTACGAGATTGCGCCGCTGATTCCCGGCAAATACACGGTCACGGTGACCGCCAAGGGGTTTGAGGTTTTTAAGCAGGAGAACCTGGTGATCGATGCCATGCACGTCACCGGCCTGAACGTGGCGCTCAAAGCCGGCGCGGAGTCGCAGACCATCATTGTCACAGCCGCTCCGCCTGACCTGGAGACGACCAACCCCGTCCTCGGCGGCACCATGGAAAACGATGTCTACATGGAACTGCCGCTCCTGGTGAGTGGCAACCAGCAGCGCGATATTACTCAGTTTTCAAACCTCCTGCCCGGCGCGCAACTCAACCCCGGCGGCCGGTCGTCGGTTGTCAGCGGCACCGCGCAGCGCCTGGGCGAAGAGTATCTCGATGGCATCCCCCTGACCACCATCAGCCAGCAGGGCGACAATCGCCCCATCTTCAATCTG
>Ga0181526_10003557_pt1 | contig 12630 bp, 10 predicted proteins | sample PEATcosm2014_Bin_35_FD_119750 | JGI IMG/M metagenome (GOLD analysis project Ga0181526, IMG submission 119750) | Peatland microbial communities from MTU Mesocosm Facility, Houghton, MI, USA - PEATcosm2014_Bin06_30_metaG | ecosystem: Environmental > Terrestrial > Soil > Wetlands > Peat | place...
CGAGACGAAGCGCAAGATCGTCGGCCGCGAGTTCATCACCGCCTTCGAGGAGGCTGCCGCCGAGGTCGTGGCAGAGCAGGGCAGCGACGCGGTGGAGTTCCTCGTGCAGGGCACGCTCTACCCCGACGTCGTCGAGTCGGGCGGCGGCTCCGGCACGGCCGTCATCAAGAGCCACCACAACGTCGGCGGGCTGCCGGAGGATCTGCGTTTCTCCTTGATCGAGCCCTTGCGCTCCCTGTTCAAGGACGAGGTCCGCCAGTTGGGCCTCGAGCTGGGCCTGCCGGAGGCGATCGTGTGGCGGCACCCCTTCCCGGGACCCGGTCTCGCCATCCGCATCCTCGGCGCGGTGACCGCCGAGCACCTCGCCGTGCTGCGCCGCGCCGACGCCATCGTTCGGGAGGAGCTGGCGATCTCCGGCCTCGAGCGCAGCGTCTGGCAGTTCCCCGTCATCCTCCTCGCCGACGTGCGCTCCGTCGGCGTGCAGGGTGACGGCCGCACCTACGGGCACCCCATCGTGCTACGCCCCGTCAGCAGCGAGGATGCCATGACGGCCGATTGGTCACGGCTGCCGGAAGACCTTCTCGCCCGCATCTCGACGCGGATCACGAACGAGGTTGAGGAGGTGAACCGCGTCGTGCTCGACGTCACGAGCAAGCCGCCCGGATCGATCGAGTGGGAGTAGCTGGCGGCCTCAGGCGAGCTGGGCCACGACGTAGTCGATCGAGGCGGTGAGAGCCTCGACGTCGGCGGGGTCGATGGCCGGGAAGAGGGCGATGCGCAGCTGGTTGCGGCCGAGCTTGCGGTAGGGGTCGGTGTCGACGATCCCGTTTGCACGCAGGATCTTCGCCACGCCGAGGGCATCCACGCTGTCGTCGAAGTCGATGGTGCCGACGACGTGTGAGCGGTCGTCCGGCTTGGCCACGAACGGAGTGGCAAAGGGCGAGCGGTCGGCCCAACCGTAGAGGATCTCGGCCGAGCGGTCGCAGCGGGAGGCGGAGAACTCGAGGCCGCCGTTGTCGTTGAACCAGTCCAGCTGGCTGGCGAGCAGGTGCAGCGACGCCAGGGCCGGCGTGTTGTAGGTCTGGTCGAGGCGGGAGTTGTCGAGGGCGATCTGCAGGTCGAGCGAGCTCGGCACCCAGCGTTGCGACGTCAGCTGGCCGATGCGGTCGGCCGCCGCCGGCGAGATCGCCGCCAGCCAGAGGCCTCCGTCGGAGCCGAAGCACTTCTGGGGGGCGAAGTAGTAGGCGTCGAACTCGTCCGGCTCGACCCGGATGCCGCCGGCGGCCGAGGTGGCGTCCACGAGCACGAGACCGGCCGCTGCCGTGCCGTCGGCGGCACGGGGGCGCCGGATGGGCATCTGCACGCCGGTGGACGTTTCGTTGTGCGTGAGGGCGTAGGTGTCGATGGCCGCACGGGCGACCGCATCGGGGTGCGTCCCGGGCTCGCTCACGATGACGTCCGGCTCTGCCAGGAACGGAGCGGCTTTCGTGGCGGCGGCGAACTTGGCGGAGAACTCGCCGAAGCTGAGGTGCTGGCTCTGGCGCTCGACGAGGCAGAAGGCGGCGGCGTCCCAGAACGTCGTCGTGCCGCCGTTGCCGAGGATGATCTCGTATCCCTCCGGCAGCGACCAGAGAGCGGTGAGTCCTTCCCGTAGGTGAGCGACGAGGGTCTTCACCGTGGCCTGGCGATGGCTTGTCCCCAGGTAGGAAGGGGCGGCCGCCGCCAGCTGGGCGACCGCTTCGGGGCGGATCTTCGACGGCCCCGAACCGAAACGCCCATCGCGTGGCTTCAGCGCGTCCGGGATGGTGATGTCAACCATGGGTTCAGCATGGCAGGCGGCCACCTCGGCGCTCACATCGGGCTGGTCAAGCCCCCCGGGAGCGACCGGAACGACCGAGGGGTCGAATTTGCCCCCTCGGGCCATGTGCGAGCATGGGGAGATGGCACCCCCGATCGAGGTTGCGACCCGACAGTCCCGCGTCTCTCGCCGTATCGCCGCCGTCCACGCCTCTGCCACGCTCGCCATCGACGCCAAGGCGAAGGCTCTCAAAGCCTCCGGTGTCGACGTCGTCGGCTTCGGTGCCGGCGAGCCTGACTTCCCGACCCCGCCCGCCATCGTCGAAGCGGCCGTTGCCGCCTGCCGGGATCCGAAGAACCACCACTACACGCCCACTGCCGGACTCCCCGAGCTCCGCGAGGCGATCGCCGTCAAGACGCGGCGCGATTCCGGCTACGACGTGGGAGCCGCCCAGGTGCTCGTGACCAACGGCGGCAAACAGGCCGTCGCCAACACCTTCGAGACCCTCCTCGACCCCGGCGACGAGGTCCTCGTGCTCGCCCCCTTCTGGACGACCTACCCGGAGGCGATCATGCTCGGCGGGGGCGTTCCGGTCGTCGTGCCGACCGCCATCGACTCAGGCTTCAAGGCGAGCGTCCAGCAACTCGAGGCGGCGGCGACGGACCGCACGAAAGTCCTGCTGTTCGTCTCGCCGTCGAACCCGACGGGGGCCGTCTACCCGCAAGCGGCCATCGAGGAGATCGGCCGCCTCGCCAACGAGCGCGGCTGGTGGGTGGTGACCGACGAGATCTACGAGCACCTCGTCTACGGAGACGCCGAGCACCACTCGATGCCCGTCCTCGTGCCCGAGATCACGGACCGCTGCGTCGTGCTCAACGGCGTCGCCAAGACCTACGCCATGACCGGTTGGCGGGTCGGGTGGATGATCGCCCCCGTCGACGTCACGGAGGCGGCGACGAACCTGCAGTCGCACGTCACCTCGAACGTCAACAACGTCGCGCAGCGGGCGGCCCTCGCCGCCGTCAGCGGCGACCTCGCAGCCGTGGCGGAGATGCGGACGGCCTTCGACCGCCGACGCAGGACGATCCACCGTCTCCTGAACGAGATACCGGGCGTCAGCTGCTTCGACCCCGAAGGCGCCTTCTACGCCTTCCCCTCCCTCGAGGGCCTGCTCGGCCGCCCGATCCGCGGCCGCACCGCCACGACGACCCACGAGCTCGCCGAGATCATCCTCGATGAGGCGAGCGTGGCCTTCGTGCCCGGGGAGGCGTTCGGGGCGCCCGGCTACGGGCGCTTCTCCTACGCCCTGTCCGACGAGGACCTCGAGCGCGGCGTCACCCGCATCGCCGACCTCGTCAACGAGACGGAGGCCTGAGCGTGGGTCGCATCCTTGTCACCGAGACTCTCGCCGAGGGAGGCCTCGAGGCCATGCGGGCCGCCGGCCACACCGTCGACGTGCAGGTCGGTCTGACGCCCGATCGGCTCCTCGAGGTGATCCCGGGTGCCCAGGCGCTCGTCATCCGCTCGGCCACCCAGGTCACCGCCGCCCTCCTCGATGCCGGACGTGACCTCGTCGTCGTCGGGCGCGCCGGCGTCGGCCTCGACAACGTCGACGTGGCAGCCGCCACCGATCGCGGCGTCATGGTCGTGAACGCCCCCGAGTCGAACATCCTCTCTGCGGCCGAGCACGCCTTCGCCCTCCTCCTGGCGCAGGCACGCAACATCCCGCAGGCGCATGCCGCCCTCGTGGCCGGCCGCTGGGAGCGCTCCAAGTGGGAGGGCGTCGAGCTGCACGGCAAGACGCTCGGCATCGTCGGGCTCGGGCGCATCGGCGCCCTCGTCGCCCAGCGGGCGCACGCCTTCGGGATGCGCCTTCTCGCCCACGACCCCTACACCTCGGAGGAACGGGCAAGGAAGATGGGCGTCGAGCTGCTCGGGCTGGAGGAGCTCGTCGCCCAGTGCGACTTCCTCACGATCCATCTGCCCAAGAACAAAGAGACCGCCGGCCTCATCGGAAAGGATCTTCTCGCCAAGGCGAAGCCGGGCATCCGGATCGTGAACGCCGCCCGCGGCGGCGTGCTCGACGAAGAGGCGCTCGCCCACGCCATCGAGTCCGGGCACGTCGGCGGCGCCGCCCTCGACGTCTTCTCGAGCGAGCCGTGCACGAGCTCTCCCCTCTTCGAGCTGTCGAGCGTCGTCGTGACGCCCCACCTCGGCGCCAGCACGGAGGAGGCGCAGGACAAGGCCGGCGAGCAGATCGCCGAGCAGATCGTCCTGGCGCTGGCGGGCGACTTCGTGCCCTACGCGGTCAACGTCGCCGCCCGCGGGGCGTCCGAGGCCGTCCGGCCCTACCTCGGCCTCGCCGAGCGGCTCGGCCAGGTGATGGCGGCGCTGTGCGAGGGCCTCCCCGACAACCTGGAGGTCATCGTCGAGGGTGCTCTCGCCGGCGAGGACATCGGGATTCTCACCTTGGCGGCCCTACGGGGCGTGCTCGGCGCCGGCAGCGACGAGCCGGTCTCCTACGTGAATGCCCCGAGGCTGGCCGAGGAGCGGGGGCTTTCCGTGCGCGAGTCCTCGACGGCCAAGACGCTCGAGTACGTCACGCTCGTGACGCTCCGCAGCGACCGGCATGCCGTCTCGGGGACCCTGGCCGGCAGGAGGGCCACGGAGCGCATCGTCATGATCGACGACCACGGCGTCGAGCTGCCCTTTTCCGAGAACCTCCTCGTCGTGCGAAACGACGACCGCGCCGGCATGATCGGGGTGGTGGGCCTTGCCTGCGGCGAGGCGGGCGTGAGCATCTCCTCCATGGCCGTCGGCCAGACGGGCGGGGAGGCCCGCACGGCCCTCATGGCCCTCGCAACGGACGTGCCGGTGCCGGACGACGTCATCCGTTTGCTGCGCCTCACCGACGGCATCCTCGACGTCCACCGCGTGCACGGGGGATCTGGGAGCCGCTAGCGCCGGGCGCCGCCGCGGAAGCTCGGCAGCGCCTCCTCAGAGGGCGGCGGCCCTCAGGCTGGGTTCCCGCTGGCGCCGCAACTGCCGCCGGCGGGTCTCGAGGAGGAGCGCCACGCCGACGAGGAAGCCGAGCATGGCCCAGAGGTAGGCGTCGCCCACGATCACCTCCCACAGCTTGGCGGGCAGGTAACGGTCGGCTTTCGGCACCCACCAGATCGGGTGGGCCCAGAAGAAGAGGGCCACCACGACCGCCCAGGTTCTGCCGTACCGAGGCCGGTCCGGGGCGGCCGCCAGCCAGACGAGCGCCGGCACGACCCAGACGAGGTGGTGATCCCAGGTGACCGGCGAGATGATGAGCCCCGTCGTGGCGCACACGAGGATTCCGAGCATGGGGGAAGAGACACGGTGTGCCCAGACGGCGAGCCAGAGCCCGAGCGCCAGGACGGCGAGGGTGAGGGGCCAGAGGATCTCGTTCGGAACCGGGCCGTGGGCGAGTCGCATCGCCCCGCTACGCAGGTTCTGGTCGCTGATCGACAGCACGCCCCCCACCCTGGAGGCGATGAACACGTCCCGCGTCCAGAACGTCCAGGAGGCGTGCGGGGTGACGGCAAAACCCGCCGCCGCGCAGGCGGCGAAGGCCCCCAGCGCCCAGCCGGCCGCTCGCGACCTGCGGGTCAGCGCCAGGTAGGGCACGAAGATGAGGGGCGTCAGCTTGATGCCGGCGGCGATGCCGGTGAGGACACCCTGGGGGATACGCCGGCTGACTTCTGTGAAATCCGTCAGCACGAGCGCCGTCACCACGAGGTTGACCTGGCCGAGGTCGAACGAGAGGAAGAGCGGGTCGAGCGTGATCATGGGCGCCGCCAGCAGGGCGGACCAGAGCCGCACGCGCTCGCGGGGGAGCTCGGGGCGAACGGCACGGATGCTCACGTAGGTGAGCCAGAGGAGGACGCCGACGTTGATCAGGGCCCAGAGGACGCGGGCGGCTTCGCGGGGCAGCTGGGCGAGCGGCACGAAGAAGATGGCGGCGAAGGGAGGATAGGTGAAGTACAGCCGTGTGTGGGCGAACTCGAGGGCATAGAGGCTGGCGCTCGAGGCATGGGATCCGCCCATGAGATAGACGTTGATGTCGACCTGGCTGGCCAGGAGCGACTCGAGCACGGCGAAGATGACGGCCCCCGTGAGGGAGGCAAGGGCGAGCGCTCGCTCGGTGTTGGGGGTCAGCCGGCCCATCCTCAGGCGAAGACCCCCGTGCGGGACAGGATCCGCAGCATCACCTCGTCCGCACCTCCGCCGATCGACAGCAGCCGGGAGTCGCGGAAGTACCTGGCCGTCCACGTCTCCTCCATGTAGCCGATGCCCCCGTGGAATTGCATGCAGGTGTCGGCCACCTGCCGCTGCAGACGGCCGGCGACGAGCTTGGCGATGGAGGCCTGGCGGATGACGTCCTCGTTCGCCACCATCTTCTCGGCACAGGCGTAGTTGTACTCGCGTAACACGTCGAGCTCGGCATCGAGCTCGGCGAGGCGGTACGCCAGGTACTGGTTGTCGAACAGGGGCGCCCCGAAGGCGCGGCGCTCCTTCACGTAGGCAACCGTCCGCTCCAGCGCCCGCGTCATCCCGCCGACTGCCAGGTAGGCGGCGATGAGCCGTTCATGCTGGAACTGGTCCATCTGCTGGAAGAAACCTCGCCCCACCTCCCCAATCGTGTTCGCCAACGGCACCCGGACGTCGGTGAAGCTCAGCTCGGCCGTGTCCGAGCTGCGGTTCCCGAGCTTGTCGAGCTTCCGGCTCACCGCCACGCCGGGCGTGGCCGTGGGCACGATGATCTGCGACATGCCCGTATACCCACCGTCGCCCGACGTGCGGACGAGCAGGCACAGCCAGTCTGCCTGCACGCCGTTGGTGATGTACAGCTTGGAGCCGTCGATGACCCATTCGTCACCGTCGACGACCGCCCGCGTGGCGATGGCGGCGACGTCAGAGCCGGCGTCCGGCTCGGTGACGGCGATGGAGACGACGACCTCGCCGGCGATGGCGGGCGCCAGGAAACGCTTCTTCAGGTCTTCGGAGCCGAAACGATGTAGTGACGGCGTCGCCATGTCGGTCTGCACGGCGATCGCCATCGGGACGCCGCCGCACCCGATGCGCCCGAGCTCCTCGCCGAGGACGACGGTGAAGGAGTGGTCGGCACCCTGCCCACCGTAGGCAGGGTCGTACTCGATGCCGAGGAAACCCGCACGCCCGAGCTTTCGGAACAGCTTGTGGCCGGGGAAGCTGCCCGCGCGTTCCCAGTCGTCGACGTGCGGCTCGATCTCGCGTTCGACGAACGATCGGACCGATGTCCGGAAGGCCTCGTGCTCCTCGGTCAACTGCACCCGCCGGATGATAGGGCTGCGGCCGGCAGACCGGGGCCTAGGGTTGTGCCATGGGGGAGGCTGCCAGCGCTCAGGCCATCACGGGGGACCGCTTCCGCTCCGTCCTCGGGCACGTCCCGACGAGCGTGGCCGTCGTCGCGGGCCTCGTCGCCGGCGTGCCGCGGGGGCTCAGCGTCGGGACCTTCGTGCCGGTGTCGTTGGCGCCGCCCTTGGTGGGTTTCTTCGTTGACAGGAAGTCGACGAGCTGGCCACCGATCTCCGAGGCCGGCGCCTTCGTGGTGAGCGTGCTCAGTGCCGACCAGGCGGAGCTGTCGAGGCAGTTCGCCATCTCGCAGTCGGACAAGTTCGCCGGGGTGGCTTGGCACGGCGCCCCTTCCGGCCACCCTGTCATCGAGGGAGCCGTCGCCTGGGTGGACTGCGCGCTCGACTCGGAGACGGCGGCGGGCGATCACGTCTTCGTGCTCGGGCGAGTGCTCGATCTCGGCGTCGAGACCGGCGGCACCCCCCTCCTCCACCACCGGGGTGGCTACCGGCGCGCCCACGACCTCGACCCGTGAGCACGGCCATCGTCGCTGCGGGGGCGGCCGATCCGAGGCACTGCGCCCGGGCGCATTAGGGTTCGCCAAAGGAGGACGGACATGACTGAGGACAGCGCACCAGCAGGGGTCGACCGGCGAAGGTTCCTTCAGCTCATGGGGCTGGCCGGCGCCGGCATCGCGCTCGGTGCCTGCAGCAGCGGCAGCAGCAGTCCAGGGACGACCGGGACGACGAGCGCACCGACCTCGAGCGTGCCGCCGGTGGCGCCCTTCCCGCTCGGAGCCGCCGCGAAGGCGACGAACAAACCGGTGCCGGTCACGATGTGGCACTCGATGACGTCGGCGAACCTGACGACGCTCGAGAAGCTGACGAAGCAATTCAACGCCTCGCAGTCGGACGTCAAGGTCTCCCTCGTCGACCAGGCCAGCTACTCGGACACGCTGACTGCCTACACGGCGGCTGCCGGATCGCACAGCCTGCCGGATCTCGTCCAGATCGAGAACATCGACACGCGGATCATGATCGACAGCGACACGATCGTGCCGGCCGGCTCGGCCGTCGCGGCCGACAGCAGCTTCGACCTGTCGAGCCTGCTGCCCTCGGCCGTCGAGTTCTTCAAGGTGGAGGACGTCCTCTGGGCGATGCCCTGGAACGAGTCGACGCAGATCCTGTACTACAACCAGCTGACCTTCGAGAAAGCCGGCCTCGACCCCAGCAAGCCTCCGGCCACCCTCGACGAGTACCGCAGCGCCGCCGAGGCGATCGTCTCGAAGGGGGCGGCCAAGTACGGCACGAGCCTCAAGCTGACGCCGTCCGAGTTCGAGGACTGGACGGGGCAAGCGGGCGGCCTCCTCGTCAACAACGGCAACGGCCGCACGGCACGGGCGACGGAGGTCGCCTTCGGCGGCTCCGGCGGCCTCGAGCTGTTCAGCTTCTACGCCGACATGTACAAGTCCAAGCTCGCCCAGGCGACACCCGGCAACGGCTCCGGCGCCTACGACAACCTGTTCGCCATCGCCGGCGGGACGGCCGCCATGACGACGGAGACGAGCGCCGCCCTCGGCACGGTGCTGACCGTCATCGGGACCTACAAGAACGTCAAGCTCGGGATCGCCCCCTTGCCGGCGCCGCCGGGGCCGGGCGGCGTCCCCTACGGCGGGGCAGGCCTCTACATCGTGAAGACCTCGCCGGATGAGAGCCAGGACGGCGCCTGGCAGTTCATCAAGTTCCTCCTCGGTGCCGGTCCCATGGCGACCTGGTCACTCGGCAGCGGCTACATCCCGATCACGACGGCCGCCGTCAGCGTGCCGGCGCTCACGTCCGCCTGGAAGAGGATTCCCGAGTACAAGGTCGCCTACGAGCAGGTGCTCAACACCCAGCCGAGCGTGGCGACGGCGGGGGCCGTCGCCGGTGCACTCGACCAGGTGGAAACGTTCATCGGAAACGGCTTGCAGGCGATGTCGAACGGCACCTCGGCGGCCACGGCGCTCGCATCGGTCGTCTCGCAGTCGAACGCCGCCATCGCGTCCTACAACTCCCGGGTCTAGATGGACGCAGCTAGCGTCGAGCTCGAGCGGGTCGAGAAGCGCTTCGGCTCCACCGTCGCCCTGGCGGCGATCGACCTGGCTGCGATGGCGGGGGAGTTTCTCGTCCTCTTGGGCCCGTCGGGCTGTGGCAAGACGACCCTGTTGCGTATCGTCGCCGGCCTCGAGGCACCGTCGGGCGGGACGGTCCGCATCGGCGGCACCGACGTCACCGCCGTGGAGCCGCGCGACCGCGACGTCGCCATGGTCTTTCAGAACTACGCCCTCTATCCCCATTTGAGCGTGCGCCGCAACATCGAGTTCCCCTTGAAGGCCCGCCACGTGCGCGCTCCCGAGCGCCGGCGCGTGGCCGAGGAGGCGGCGACGTCGCTCCAGCTCGGCGAGCTCCTCGAGCGCAAGCCGTCGCAGCTCTCCGGCGGTCAGCGCCAGCGTGTCGCCCTGGCGCGGGCCATCGTCCGCCACCCGAAGGCGTTCTTGATGGACGAGCCGCTCTCGAACCTCGATGCCCGCCTGCGCGTGGAGATGCGGGCCGAGCTCGTCGACCTCCACCTGCGCACGGGCACGACGGTCATCTACGTCACCCACGACCAGGTGGAGGCGATGACGATGGGCGACCGCATCGCCGTCATGAGCAACGGCGTCCTGCGCCAGCTGGGCGCTCCCCAGGACGTGCACGACCGCCCGGCGGACGTCTTCGTGGCGGGCTTCATCGGCAGCCCTCCCATGAACCTCATGGCGGCCGAGGTCGTGGCAGCCGGCACGGGCGGCCCGCCGATGGCGGTCGTCTCCGGTGGCACGATCCCGTTGCCGGCGGCCGAGCCTGGCTCGAAAGTCACCGTCGGCCTCCGCCCCGAGCACCTCGCCGTCCTGGCTGCCGGCGGCGCCGATCTCACCGCTGACGACGCGGCGGGAAGCGCCCCCCAGAGGGGCACGATCACCGCCACGGTGAGCCTCGTCGAGTCCCTCGGGCACGAGCGCCACCTCGCCTGCCGCCTGCCCGACGGCTCGCTCGTGATCGTCCGCCAGGGTGGCTCGGGGCCGGCGACGGCCATCGGGACGCCCGTGCGCCTCGGGCTGGCCGACGGCGCCATCGTGCACGTGTTCGACCGCGAGAGCGGGAAGCGGGTCGATGCTGCTGCGTAAGGTGAAGGAGGCGGCCACCGGGTTCGCCTTCCTCCTGCCTGCCATCGGCCTCTTCGGCCTGTTCGTCTTCTACCCGCTCGTGAAGACCGCCTATCTCGGGTTCTACGCCCAACCCGTGTTCCCTGGCCTGCCGGCGCACTACGTGGGTTTCTCGCAGTACTCGAGCGTGCTGGGGTCCTCTGAGTTCCTCGGGGACCTCTGGCGCACCGTGCTGTTCATCCTCTTCACGATGCCGCTCGGCATCGCCCTCGGCCTCGGCATGGCGGTGCTCGCCCACAAGAAGCTCGCCGGCATCCGGGTGTTCCGCACGATCTTCTCCTCGACGATCGCCACCTCGGTGGCGGTCGCCTCAGTGATCTTCTTCACGCTCCTCGACCCGCAGGTGGGCTTGCTCTCCTACTGGTTCGGTCAGACCGGTGGCGCCGGCATCCTCAACAGCCCGACGTGGGCGCTACCAGCTGTCGCCCTCACGACGATCTGGCAGAACCTCGGCTTTACGTTCATCCTCATGAGCGCCGCCCTCCAGTCCGTGCCCGACGAGCTGCTCGAAGCGGCCGCCGTGGACGGGTCGAGCCCGACGGCGAGCTTCTGGCGGGTGACGTTCCCGTTGCTCTCGCCGCAGCTGTTCTTCGTCGGCGTCATCGGGATCATCGGCGGTTTCCAGGCGTTCGGCCAGATCGACATCCTCACGCTCGGTGGCCCCGAGAACCACACGACGACGGTCCTGTACGACATCTACGAGAACGTCTTCCAGAACAGCAACCCCGGGACGGGCGCCGTCATGGCCATCGCCCTGTTCGCCATCCTGCTCGTGCTGACGGGCCTGCAGTTCCTCGTGTTGCAACGGAGGGTCTACTATGCCGGCGCCGGACGCTGAGTTCTCCGGCGTGCTGAGCGGCGGTTGGGCCGTCGTGCCCGTGGCGCATCGAAGCCGCCTGCGTGCCGTCCTGCGCTACGCGCTGCTCGCCGCCGTCGCCCTCGTCGTCCTCTTCCCGATCTACATGACGGTCGTGACGTCGCTGCTGAGCGCCCCCCAGGTCGCCCGACGGCCGCCCCTGCTGTACCCGCCGAGCCCGCTCTGGTCGAACTACTCCAACGCCTTCAACACCGGGCATCTCGGTCTCTACCTGCGCAACAGCGCCATCCAGTCCATCAGCATCACGATCGCCGTCCTCATCACGTCCGTGCTCGCCGCCTACGCCTTCACGTTCGTGCGCTTCCCCTTCAAACGTTTGCTGTTCGGGGCGTGCCTCGCCAGCTTGATGGTGCCGGCGGAGGTCACGATCATCCCGAACTACCAGACGATCGCCGCCTTCGGCTGGCTGAACTCCTTCCCGGCCCTCATCGTCCCGTTCATGGCGAGCGGCGTCGGCATCTTCTTGTTCCGCCAGTCGTTCCGCCAGCTGCCCACTGAGCTGCGCGATGCCGCCACCCTCGACGGACTCGGTCATGTCACCTACCTGACGCGCGTCGTGCTCCCGCTCAGCACGCCCGTCATCGGCGCCTTCGGGGTGTTCGCCTTCCTCGGCGCCTGGAACCAGTACTTGTGGCCGCTCATCGTGCAGCCGGCCGGCACCGTGGATACGGTCCAGATCGGTCTGCGCGAACTCGTCGGCACGAGCTTCTCCGACATCGGGGTGCGGGCGGCCGGCACGATCCTGGCGGCGCTGCCGATCTTCGTGGTGCTGCTCATCTTTCAGCGCTCGCTCGTGCGCGGTCTCACGACGGGAGCGGTCAAAGGGTGACCGGCTTGACGGAGCCCTCCGCAGTCGCCACACTGGCGGTGAGATGACGCGCACCTGGATCCTCCTTCTTACCTGACGGCAAGCGCCCAACCCGCGCTTGCCACCGCCTCCTGTGCCCGAACGGCCAGGAGGTTTTTTGTTGGCCCGATTCGGTTCCACCCGCACACACCCACCACCCAACTCACGAACACAGGAAGGCCCGGCGATGACGACCACAGCGCAAGAGACGAACGAGAAGGTCGTGATCTTCGACACGACGCTGCGTGACGGCGAGCAGTCACCGGGCATCTCCCTCGACGCCGCCGAGAAGCTCGAGATCGCCGAGCAACTGGCCCGCCTCGGCGTCGACTACATCGAGGCCGGGTTCCCAGTCGCCAGCCAGGGGGACTTCGAGGCTGTGCAGGCCATCGCCCGCTCGGTGCAAGGTCCGGTGATCGCCGCCCTCTCCCGCACGCAGCTTGCCGACGTCGACCGCTGCTACGAGGCCTTGCGCGAGGCCGAGCACTCCCGCATCCACGTCTTCA